>Ga0115005_10005426_pt1 | contig 10089 bp, 10 predicted proteins | sample ArcOceMetagenome_FD_87163 | JGI IMG/M metagenome (GOLD analysis project Ga0115005, IMG submission 87163) | Marine eukaryotic phytoplankton communities from Arctic Ocean - Arctic Ocean - Greenland ARC118M Metagenome | ecosystem: Environmental > Aquatic > Marine > Oceanic | place: Arctic Ocean... | reverse complement strand
AAGATCTAGGGGTGTTATATGAACGCAAGGGACGCTTCTAAAAGGGTGCTGGCATTATCTAAAGTGGCGTTTTGTGGGTGGGGTCCAAAAATATAACACCCCTAGCACGGGGGTGTGTCACAGGGCAGGGACAGGAATGACGCCCCTGTCTGTGCCATTCTTAGAATTTATACAGTAAGTACAAGTAAAGTGTACAAGAAAATTTTGAATCTGTTTTCGGGCTTAAGTAAAAGAGTTACTTTTAGACACGTTTTGGCTCATCTTTTTCACTTTGAACTTTACTCTGGCGGAAAGTATTGAATTTATATTTTTCACTTGACACTCGGCATTCGAACGTGACACCCTCCTAGAGAGTCCTTCATAAATCGATCTTTCAAGTACTGTCCGAACAAAATGGACAACCCATCATTTACTACCTCTGAGTATTCTGAGTCTTCTTACAACATGGAATCACCACTTCTAGAAACTCTGCTGCCGCAATTCTCATCAGTCACGCCCTCTGAAACAGCTCAAATAGTGCCGACAAGGGCATTATCTGACGCGGAAAAAAAATCGGGATTCCCGATTGATATCCGCCCATCAATTGGTCATTTGCCTAGTTCATCGCAGCGCCTTGGGAGTAGAACGAGCTCTGCCTTCGTACCGATATTAGCAGGGAGAGCGCATAACCCCTCAAGCGCCTTTTCTCTCATTGAGTCTTCGATACAGTTTTCCTCTTTCAAGACAAATGCTCATGATTGTACTATTCATTCTCTGAACGACAATGCTGACGACAATGATGGATTTTTCCTTCTTTCTCCTAGCTGCGCTCAACTAGATCGTAACAGCACTTTTGGAAGGCAGAGAAGGGAGTTTTCGTCCAGAGGGTTGCACTTCAAAGAAACCAAGTCTCCAAGGCCGCGTAGCACTTCAACAAGGACAATGAGAAAGCAAAAAATCTTTCTCCAGCCCAGGCCGAAGAGAACCTCCATGTTTTTATAGTCAGAGGTATTTCCGCTTAGTATCGTTGCATCTAATGGATTTCTTTTTCCCGCTTTCAGATGCCACTTGTTACCAGCCAGGAGTACCTAGTGACTCTTTCAAACTTGACCCTTTGAATTCACAAATACAAAGTACATGTTTACGACAAGTTACATGTACTTCTACAATCAATACACTACCATAGACGTTTAATGTTCCATATAATAAACTTAATTTGTTCATCCGTACCACATTTAATACCTCTGATAGGGTACAATTACACACACATAAAGCACTCGTGGAAAACATTTAGCATCGAAATAGCATCGAAAACCGCTCGAAAAGAAGGTTCTTCACGCTTTTTGTTGTGACACGTCTTGGAATAAAATGTGGACGAGTTTATTTTTACAAATTTCACAAGCCACGTGCAGATGGCTTTGCTGTGATGATTGGGATCTATCATCGTCATTTCTTGCCCAAAAAGTGCTGGCAGTGATTGAAGGTTTCAGAGAAAACTCAAAAATCACTTTTTGGGAAGAAAAGGCAAGAAAATGCCGGTCCTGTCTACAAAGCGATCAATCTACCGCGAGTCAGTCTATTTCAGAGAAAACTCAAAAATGGAAGAAAAGGCAAGAAAATGCCGGTCCTGTCTACAAAGCGATCAATCTACCGCGAGTCAGTCTATTTTATTAGTATAGCTCCTTCGCTTCGGGACTGGAAACATTTATTAACACACTGCACGTATCTGTACGTACGGTACCGTTATATAGGGGAAGTGCGTACTTCACCGGTCTAAATCTGAATACCCAAAAATGGCCGTATTTTTAGGTATGGGATCGGACGGACGGAGTTATACTATTCATACGGTCGGTTTGTACGCTACGGTTATTTTTGAATTTTCCCGTCCCCCTTCCGAGCGCGCGTATTAACCGGGGTCGTGCGTGCGGTATGTTGATGTCAGTATCAGTGTCAGTGTCAGCGCAATAAAAGTAAGTAAGGATGAAAAAATGAGTCAGACACAGTCAGGAGCAAGACACATCATGCATGCCAGCAGCCAGGCGATCGAGCAGGCAACAGCACTCAGCATGCAGAACACCACCCATCACCACCAATACGTGTACCAGTATTGTGGATGCCAGGGAGGAGTGGAACAAAACTGATCATATCATTTCCTGAAAGTTTGTTTCTGCTACACGCACAGGATCAGAGTCTCTGCGAATTTTATACAATATTATTTCTGTAATGATCTTCTCGGCAAGAAATGTGCACAGGGTTGCAAATGCTTTGATATGTTTTGCAACAATTCAATGTTTATATTCTGTAAGAGGTGAGTGGGAAAATGGTCTCCAATAGGGTTTTCAAAACACCGTTTGTGTTTGGACTAACCAGATTGATTATGTGTTTTCCTTTCATTAGCATTTGCGCCGTCAATATTGTCAAGAAATAACTATCGGGATATAGCAATGTACGCTGCAGTCGAGAACACTCCTGCCGACACGATGTTTTTTGCAAAAGCTGCAGCACCTTTACTTTTGCAAGACGATGACAGTGTTGAGACGAAAACTAAACAGAAGAAAGTTACTGTCAAGGTAAACAAGAAGAAAGTTACTGTCAAGGTAAACAAGAAGAAAGTTACTGTCAATGCAAACAAGAAGACATCTAGTAGCAACAGAAAAGAAAATGACCCCAAACCTTATAAGAAGAAAAAGGGAAAGTCTCGAGGCAAACCAAACCTAAAGAAGGAAAAGAATGTTCCAATCCTCCCCTTCGCTGATCTGAAGCTCGGCTCAAAAATTGAAGGTCGTGTGTCTGCCTTCACAGATTTTGGTGTATTCGTCAAAATCAATTATAAGCTACAAAACAAGAGCGGTCGTGGAGGTTATGCACTTCTCCATAAATCCCAAATAAGAGATGAAACAGTGGAAGACCCAAAGAAGCTGTTCCGAATCGGAGCTGTAATTAAAGATCTTCGCGTCATTCAAGTCAACCATGATCGTGGGGAAGTTGGTTTGAGTCTTCGTAAACAGAGGGATGAGCGGAAAAACTTGTCGGAATTTTCTGTTGGAGAAGAATATGAGGGTAAGGTCGCTAGGATTGTCAATTATGGCGCATTTATTGATTTGGGAGCCAAGGTAAATGCCTTGCTTCACATCTCCCGAATCAGTCAGAAGAAGATTAAGAATATTCGCAACTGGGTGAACGAGGGTGATAGTGTCAAGGTTCGTATCATCAACATGGACAAAAAAGAAAAGACCATGGCAGCCTCCATGCTAGATATGGAAGCTGATGAGTTTCTTAACCGGAGATCGGCGCAACTGAAGCGTATGAGAGAAAGGTCGGATCAAAAGAATGCAAAGATGATGGAGAACACTGAGTTAAAGTCTGAATTGGAGTATTTTGAAGACGCTGTAAAAGATCTTGAGGATGCTTTGGAATAATTCCTCTTTTGCCGTTTATTCAAGAAGAAATAGATGTAAATAACAATTAATTTTATTAAAAATACAAGTACACTAATGTAGTTGGTTATTTCTGGTTTTGTAGTTTTTATTTGAAGTGCGCTACTGTACTAGTTCGTACGGTAGGTATGGAGGTACATACTCGTAAGTGTCTACCAATTTAGAGTATCTTTTAAAATCAAATGAACAATTCGTAAAAGCAATAAAACTATCTGCTCCAGTTATTATCGGGCAAGTTCTGGACATACAGTATTAGCTTGGTATTAGTGTGAGAAAGGAATCGTCTTCTATCTTGTACATTGATCTCTACGGTCGGTAGCCAAGTCGTTACCCCGACTTGGCCTCTGCTACCGACATACAGTACGAGTATCATATCATACGATATGTAGATTTGTAAGCGTTATGTTGCCGGTAATGAACAAACTTTTGGAAGAAAATTCAAAATCGCTTCTTCACCTCCTTCCTTCCTTTCCCTTCTTTTCGGCACCTACGTACGTCTGCGCCCACTCATGTCCATCAAACTCAGCTTTCACTGAGTGGTGGAGTTCGTTTACACTGCAAGATACTGCAAGCCACCGCAGTGCAGTAGCACATCAACTTGATTAATTTACTCACATCTTCTTAAACATCAATATGAAGTTCACTACCTCCGCTATTGCCACCCTTGCTGCTTTTGCTGCTGGAGCCATCTCTGCTAGCGGTACGTCTTGCAACAAACTGGATATTCTGATGTCGACTGGAAGCACCAGATTTGAATTATGGCTTCTTGGCTGATGTGGTAGGGTCGCATTCGAATGTGATCTAAAAGCAGTCCTTTCCGCCAGGATCAAACATTTCAATGATAAGAAGTGACAGCTGAAATGTAAAAAATGAAGGTGGAAGAAGAAGATCTATACCATGAAGGAAGATTCGATATGAAACATCTGCTGAAGATACTTGTGTAACTGTTTCCAAGAATTGATTGGAGGAACCCCAATTACAATCACTCTCAGTGCGAATTATCATCTTACGTTTTTCAAGACGACTCACAATTTTCTCTTATTTAATGGACAGCCTTCACTGCTCCCGGTGCTGCTTTCGTGAGCACACGTGTTGCTACCAACAGTCTTATCACTGCTGGATGCCCTTGTGCTTCCTGTGCTAATACTCATGCAGCCAACTGCCTTTGTGGATCGTGTGTCAGCTCCCATTCTGTAAGTAAATTCCAGACGAAAACCAGAGAATAGTGAGGAAACATATGATGCATAACAATTGATTGATTTTTTAACTAATATTCCACTCAATCGTCACAGGCTGGATGTGCATGCCTTTCTTGCGGAATGAAGACTGTTCTTCGTATGTCTACTGAAGAAGAGACTCCTGCAGAGGTCGAGGCCCCTGTTGAGGTCCCTGTCGAGGTTGCAGCAATGGATGGAGTTGCTGACGGTGAGGAGGCTCACAATGTCGAGCGTCCCCAACGTGACTCTGGAACCAAGAAGCACAAGCAGGGCGAAAAGGGAATCGCCATCTCTGACCTCGTGGTCGGAAGTTATGTTGATGGAACCGTAAAGACCGTCACCTCTTACGGAGCCTTCGTTGATATTGGAGCTGCTACTGATGCGCTTCTTCACGTTTCTCGTCTTTCCAATACATTCGTTTCCAATGTTGAAGATGTTGTAAAGGCTGGACAAAAGGTCAACGTACGTATTGCAGGAATTGATGCTGAGAAGGGTCAGGTTGCAATTTCCATGATTTCTGAGGAAGAAGAGAATGCTGCCAAGGCTAACCGTGGTGGTGGAAAACGTAAGGAACGCCCAAGGCGTTCTGGAGGAGACCGTTCTGCTCAGGTTGCTACTATTAACTCCCTTGCTGAAACAGGATTTGATGACGCTAAAATGGTTGAGGGAGAAGTTGTTAGCGCACTTGACTTTGGTGCTTTCGTTAGATTCGATGCTTCCCAGCTTGCTGAGGGTGTCACCGGAGAGCTTGATGGACTTGTTCATATTTCTGCCCTCACTGCAGGACGTGCTGACTCTGTCAAAGCCTTTGTTTCTGTTGGAGACAAGGTACAGATTCGTGTGAGAAATCTCGATGTTGAGGGAAGCAAGGTTTCCCTCTCCATGATCACTAAGGAAGAAGAGGAGGCCAACCGCCCCCAGAGAAACAACAGGAATAACAGACGCGGGCAAATGTTTTCTGAAGATGAGATGGGAGCCAAGGATTGGAAGGAGAGTCTCGAGAAATTCCGTGAAGAACATCATTCTTTCAATAATATGCCCATTGTTACAGACAAGAGAAAGACCACTGCTTAAAAACCATCATGTTAGAATTTAAATAAATATCACCAAACTCTTATTCAAAACAGTTTTGTAAAAAAGTCCTACAAGGGCACTTTACACAGTAGATACATCCAGAATCTCAATAAACAATCTTACTGACTTTGTTGGCATTAACTGCTGTCCTCTACCGGTAATGCACACACGTACAAAGCATCATATCAGCCTAAAGAAATTTCATACGTGTAATTGTAATGAAACAAACCCACCCACCCGCGCACAATTTTTGGGTGATGTCAGACCAAAAGCTACAGAAAAAATATTAAACTATCAGGTTGCTTCATTGAACCGAACAGGCCCTTAGCCCTTAGCTTCAGTGTGTGTGTGTTGGGACGGAGTAAACTTTGCCCCTCCTGCCTTTTGAAAGTTATAAAAATTCAAAATAGTGCGGCCTTCTTCCCGCAAAAAAGGTCATTTTCAATAAAAAGGCTAAAGACCCATTGGCGATGGATGGGGGCGTTGTTTGTCCCAATTCAACGGTCGGGGAGTTGACATTTCCAAAAACCGAGAGAGCACGACCGTGAATTAAAAATTGCATTCCAAAAAAAACGCTCGATAATAGCGTGATACTTTGGTGATACAGTGTTACAACCCATTATAGATCTCTAGTAGTGACTGAAAGCTTCATTTCTTCAAGAGAAAAGACACGAAACAGCACGCCATCAACGAAAGAACCAAAATCGAAGGCACTAGACGTCAAATAATCGCTCGACTATATAGCGCAATCACTCTGTCGTCGAACCAAACCTGATAGCCATTCATTCATTGTCACTGCGTGCAATTAAATTAAGCTCAACGATGCCGAAGCCAAGATTTGGCCACGAAATGGAGATGGGCAAGAGCGATCAGACGCTCGATGTGATGTCTCACGATTCTACGCATGTGCGTCTCGTCATCGAAGCAGAAAAGCAGTCGAATATAGCACGTTCAAAAGCATTGGATATTCTAAATAAATATTCAAAGGACCTAGGAAACGACGATGAATGCAATGACGATGACGATGACAATAACGATCACGATCACGATAACGACGAGAAGAAAGATGAAGGAAGAGATGATAAGCAGGAAACCATCGAATCCTACTCTAGCCCATACAATGAGGTCCGAAACCAATACATTGATAACAACGATAAAGAAGAAATTCCTTGCGATGACGAATGCGATACCACCTCGGAAAAGGACAGTGTCTTTGACAATAAATTTGACGACATTACAGATGAAGATTTGGAACATATTGCACGCTGTCTTATACCTCTAAGTCCAAAGGGATTGAAGAAAAACAAGGCCAAAAATATATCTGGTAGATTCGAATTCAAACGAATAAACAATGGTGCTCTTGCCGTTGTGAAGAGCCACAAGGAGCTTCACATTATGAAGGAAGATGAAATATCGAAACAGGCAGAGAAGTCAAATCAGAGCAAGCCAGAGAAGAGAGGAAGAAAATTTGGTTTGAAACGCAGGAAATCGATCAGAAGAGCCAGAAGCAGGTCCAGAGCCAGCAGGGACTTTGATTCTGGAATTCATACTGATGATGCCTGTCTACATGATGATCAAACAGTTAAGGATAGCTCTAAATTGCAAATGAAGGCAAAGGCTTCTCAAAAGGCACTTAATAAGAAAGTAAAGGACGGCGATTTGCCACCAAAACCAACTCCCAAGCCGAAAGAAAAACCAAAGAGAGATAGGTCTGTTGGTGCGCCATCCTCCAGAGCAACAGCAAGTGATATAGACAGTGAAGAAGTAATCAGCGTTGTTTCGTTTTCGAGCATGAGCTCTATGTCTGAAATGTCGGTAGCAGAAAAGATGAAGGAACGAGGGCCTATTGTGCTGACACAAGCAATGATGGACACTGCAGTAATTCCAGATATGATTTGTTTGAAGAAGAACGTGAAGCTAACAAAAATTCAAGTGCTGAAGCGGAAGCTATCTTTTAGCAAAGGAAAGATATAATATTGCGGTGAATGAAATACCAGCTACACTTAGTCATCAAGGTTTATCTAATGTATGCTGATGAATATATATCTACAGAGTACATGATGTACGTACACGTACTGTAGTAACGGCAGAATATATATTTTTTTAAATATAATACGTGTAGATTCATATATCGTTTCAAATTATATTTAACTCTGACAGCTTGTGAGAAATAGGTCGTGATGATTGATTGATTGATTGATTGATTCATTCTCACATCCATGCAGGTATCATACCGTGTACGTAGGTGCTGGTATTGGAAGCAGTGAGAAAAATGTGAGCAAGAACAGAGATTCAGAATTTGAGGGAAAATTGATTTATGGATTCATTCATTGATTGATTCGATTGATTTTTATTCTTCATTCTTCGCCGGCTTTTACCTGTGTAGGGTTTATACAAGATTGAACCAAACATATTTATCACAAAAAATTATTGAGAAGTTATGTCAGAAAACGCTTGGAAAACCCCTGAGCCCTCCCTTTGCTCCTTCTGAAACGCCTTTCTCGCCAAAAATTCTCGCTTGCCCAAAACTGAACGGAAGACGGCAGGCAGGCATCGGCAGCGCGACAACAAACAAAAACACTTCGGTGACTACGGTCTAGCTAGTTCACGTACTGTCAGAATAGATTTCGCAAACCACGGTGAATTATCATCCAAGTACACATCGCTCTAAAGAATGAGTAACGCTGTTTCCGTGAATTCCACAAAAGTCGCTCCAGAAGCGGATAGTTCTGCTTTGAAGGACACGGCAGCTGCTGTAGCAAACGAAGGGCAAGTTCCAACTTACGGAGAACTTGGTACACAGCTCCAAACACCTTCTCCAGATGGCGGTGTTGTTGAAGAAAGTTTTAACGGGACAAATGCTGATCTTTCGAAGAGCCCATTCGCGGTTAATAACGATTTCTTTGAAGGGCTGATCCACATAATGATGAGAGACATGCCTGGGAATACATATGACTTCGATGGCCAGAAAGAAGTGTTGTGGGAAATTCAAATGCAGGTATGTTATTCATATTTGAACCAAAGCTGAGGAACTGCTTGAAATTAAATGTGTGCCACCTTTCTCAATTTGCATCTCCCAATATCCTTGACTAGGGAAAATTCAAAAGGGCACCTAAAGGTCCTATCTACTTGGCAATGGAATTGCCCCAAGAAGAAAAGTACAAGGTAACAGGGCCCATGAAAATCGTCATCAAAGCCTGCCTTCAACTGATGAAGGCAATGGGACACAAGGATGTGCATTTATCCTTTGGAGGAAGCGGAGAGACACCACATATGGGCGCTCCCGCTTTTCATTCCTTCGATCGTGTGGTCGTGACCCCACCTGGTGAGACACCCCCGCCGCTCGGAGAGCATCTACCACGCATGAAGAGTGACATACAACGCCGCAAGAATTTTTTCAAAATCAAACAAAAGATTGAAGTGGGGAGCACATATACTTTTAGTATGAAAAATAGGAGATTCGATCCATTGAAGTGGAAGGTTGTTGGTGTTCCTATTGCGCGACAGTTTACTGTTTCTCGTTTTACGGAGTCCGTTAGACTTGCAGTCTATGAGGTTTTGGAAGAGAATGGGAAGCCAGTGCAAGACCCAGAAGGACAGGTTACGGCCATGGCGAAGAAAAAGCATACCAAGAGGAATAACTTCATTTGGATTAAAATGTCTCGTAAGAGTGCAAAGTAAACAAGTACATGTACTTTGGTGCGGTGGATACGGCACAGAACGGTTACATGAATATCGTTATTGTTATATTGATTCCTGTCTTCTCTTTTTAATAAAAAAAGCTGAAAGGAAATTGGCTATTGTTATATTGATTCCTGTCTTCTCTTAATAAAAAAAGCTGAAAGGAAATTGGCATGTGCGAAAGAAAGTAGTAACGTTATCAGTTGTAACCAATGATTTTAAAAAAATTATTGAATTTCTTTTCATATTGACGAACTGCTGCAATGGTTTTTATAAACATACTTTTCATTCTGGTGCATCCTCGTAATAACCTCTCATCGCAAGATCATATCTATCCAATTCATGGCCAGTCCGAAGCAAATTTAGTTCCTCCACTTTCTGTTTGAATGCATCAATGCCATAGTCGGTGAAACCGTCGTCCTCGAAACCATCTTCGACTCTGGAATCGCCACTGATCCCCCCGTTTCTCCTCACATGATCAATCAATGCGGTCCAATATGAACCACACTGTTCTCACGGTAATTTATATTTCCAACAATCACACAATGTGAGCTCGCCCTCCCTTGTGATGGTAACGTTGAATCTCTTTGGATCAAGCATGAAACCAAGGCCACACATCGTGCCTTTCATCCATCTCCTTTGGTTTTCTGTCAGCACCGTGCTAACAAGAACAACAGACTTTGATTGACCCTGAAAGTCTT
>Ga0115005_10005425_pt1 | contig 10091 bp, 11 predicted proteins | sample ArcOceMetagenome_FD_87163 | JGI IMG/M metagenome (GOLD analysis project Ga0115005, IMG submission 87163) | Marine eukaryotic phytoplankton communities from Arctic Ocean - Arctic Ocean - Greenland ARC118M Metagenome | ecosystem: Environmental > Aquatic > Marine > Oceanic | place: Arctic Ocean... | reverse complement strand
AACGAGTTTAAAGATTAAAAAAAACCACAAAAGGACGACATCACTAACATCGGACATCACAAAAAGCCCAATTTTTAGATAAAAAAAGATAGACTTCTAGAGAAAAATGTGACCTAACACATAAATAATGAATTATATTAGTTCCCGTTTTCGTTACTCAATATTACTAATCAATTACTAAAAATCAAAAACCCATGAATATGATATCTTCTATTTATATAAAAATTATCTTCTTATTTTTTGTGATCTTTACAAGTTGTCAAAGCAAATATGAAGGAAACGAAGCATTTGTTGATATTCATATTTTAGAAAAATTAGATAATTTTATTCAAGAACGAGATAGTATTGCAAACTCAACATCAACAGTTCGTCATCATACATCCTTTTCGATTGGTTTCCATGATGAATATTTAGATTGTAGAATATCGTTACAGTCAGATTTCAACTATTATAATAGTAAAAGCACAAATGGTTTTTTTAGATTTAGAGATAAAATAATTACGGTTTATGGTGGTCAATTACCTTGTAATTACAAACTTATAGATATTGACCAATTACAAAAAGGTAAAATTGATGCGTTGACAGATTTAGAAGATGAAAGTACGCTAACTCCTCCTTATGAATCCAATAATAGGCTCTATAACATATTGGATGACAATAATTTAGAATTCTTACAAAGTGGTCCGCCTCCACCTCCAGACAATCCAAATTGGAAGTATTCAAATTAAACCTTTTCCAAACAAACTAAAAAATGGCATTACTTGATACAAAAAAGCGATAGCAAACCAAAAGTTCACTATCGCTTTCCCCGTAATAAAACGGTCAAAATTATTCCTAATTCAACATTCCTAATTCCTAATTGTCTAATACCTTGTTCCTCTCAATTTAAACGTTCGTACCATATTGAATCCGAACATAATATCCCTGTTTACCCAACTTCCTGTTGTATTTCCAATAATCGCTTTTTCCTGCATGCCCATTGTATTCGTAAAATGCAATTGAAAAACATGATTTCCAGTATTAATATCCAAACCGAAAGATAACGGTCGAGTATTTCCTGTTAATAAAAAAGCATCAGGCGTAAAGTAATATTCACAAGTCAATGCAAGATTATTGGTGACTTGTATTTTTCCACCCATTCCTAATGAAAATAAATCATTTGGGTCAATTATATTTTCCACCAAATTAATGTGAACGTGTGTCGGCATTACTTGTAGTGAAAGTCTATCATTGATTTTTTTAGCAATTAACAGCTGATTAGAAAACGATAAACGATGTCGAAATAATAACGGAACATTTGGATCCGGAGCAACTCCGCTGACGTAAAACCCACCATTATAAGTCATCGAAATCGGCATTACATTACTTTGGCGAAGAATTCGAACTTTCAGGAAACTATCATATTCTTTAGAGTTCGTCGTTCGTCCTACACCAACTGATAACCAATCTGTTATGCCATAAGCAAATTCTGTTCTCATGGAGGCTTGATCTAAACCAAACCATTCATAAAAACCTAAATTAAATGCTCCAAAACGGTGTCCGATATAAAAATCTAATTCACCGGCTCCTTGCGTTTCTGCGGATTGTCCATTAATAACATGTGTTCCTCTGAACAAACCTTGAACGTACTCTTTATCTTGTCCAAAAACGGCAATCGTCAAGAACAAACTTATTGATAGAATGATTGATTTTTTCATATGTTGATTTGTGTAGATGTATTCAATTTACCTCATCCCATCCTTCTCCTAAAAGAAGAAGGGGCCATATTCCGCTTTCAAGGAGGGTGAGGTGAAAAAAATTAATTATTCGGCATTCCTGCATTTATCCATGCTCCGATTTTATCAATATTACATTGAATCATTGATCCGGATTCGGGCATAATACTGTAGCCATTTGTAGCTGTAATCGTTCCGTAAAGACTGCCGGCTTGACCGGATGCTTTTACGTCATCATAATTTTCTAAAATTACATTTCCATTTGCGAGAGTAGAATTATGACAACTCAAACATTGAGCAGTAATAATCGGCTCAATATCTACACTATATGAAATCGCTGACGTATCACATTGACTGTTGTAGTAAACATATAAATCCTCCTTATTATCGTAATAACAACTACTTAATACGAATACTAAAAAAAGTATAACTCCACTTAATTTTTTCATTTGCTTTGATTATTTCATGGCTTTCCTATTTCATGACTTATCCTGAGAACTCGGCGACTTCACTGCTAAAAACAATGGAATCGCCGAGTTATCGGAACGGGCGATGAAATAATAAAACAATGAACTTTAATTGTCTAATGCACCATTCGTAATCCATTGATTTAACAATGAAATATCACAATCGCTTAATTTAATACCAGAAGTCGGCATAACAGGATAACCAGGTTGGTGCTCGATTGTTCCCATAAAAGTACCGCTATCAGCATTTGCTTTCACCCTTGTATAATTATTTAATTTCACACCACCTTCCATACGGTTGTCATTGTGACAATTCACACAATTTTTTTCAATAATCGGATAAACAATAGCTGCGAAAGTAGAGGTTATCGTAGAGTCACAATCTACGGCACAAGTCGTTTCCAATGCACCTTGATTAATCCATTTTTTAATTAAATCTTTTTGTTCTTGCGTAAACGGAGCATCTGGTGGGGGCGGCATAATATCCTCCCCGGTTTCATTCATGACTTCGTAAAGTTCACTATTATTTGGATCGTTTGGTACAACTTCCCTCATAATATTATTATAATTGGTCAAAACGACGCCATCTTCTGCTGTTATCTCATCATGACAGCCACTCATCGCACAACCGGAAGTTACTAATGGTAAAATTTCATATTGGAAAGAAACAAAACCCTCCACACAAGTTCCATCCGCAGTTTCTCCTGTGAAACCGTCTGGTAATAATGACTCCGTTGTACAAGCCCAAATCATTGCCATTAATATCACAACTACTAATATTTTCGATTTCATATGTTTGCTTTTTTATTTAAAATTGCGTCTGCATTTGTATTTTACATCGCTTCTTGCAAGACGTAAGCCCTCAAATCTTCGACTTGCTGTTTCGTCATTCGTTCCTCCGGATAATGTGGCATATATGGACGGTGTCCAGGAATCGCATACGTTCCGTAAGGAATGATTTGATAAATCGACATGTGAGAATTTTTAAACATCTTATTTTTTAAATGCTGAAAACTCATCTTTGAATCATCCAAAACATAATGTGAAACGCCTAAATCCTTATTCTTTGGCTGGTGACAAAATTTACAACTCAAATCATAAATATCTTTTCCGATAGCTGGATTTCCAGGTTTCATACCTTCGTATCCATCTTTTTTATCTTTTGGAGAATCATAAAAAGTAGCTGGTGATTTTGTGGCATATTTTCCTTTTAACCAAGCGATAGTTGCTTCTTTTTTGAAACTATTCGTACCCTCTTTTTTGAGTTTTTCCCAATCCGATTTTGTTAAACCTAAATCACTCATTTTTAATTCCAAACTCGTATAATACGCCAAAACATTTTCGATTTCCCAATCTTCCATATATCGTCCTTGCGAACATTCAATGGCACAAAGTTGGATAGATTCTCTAAGATCTTTATTTGCTTTCGAAATTTTTTCGTCACCATATTTTCTAATATAATCATCATTATACCAAGATTCTCGATTCGTAATTCCCCAAAAAGTCGTGCCTTGCAAAAACGGAATATTGCGGTCTTTCACATAAGGCAAACGAGTTTCTGCATTACTTATTGATAAAATAGGATCTTCTCGCTCCAAATTATGGCAAGACGTACAAACGTAATGCTTACTCACTTTGGTCGTTTTTCGACCTTTCGAATCCCTTGTATAACCGACTTTCACGATTTCCTCTCCTTTTTTAATATCTTCCGCCGTAGGTTTGATATAATGGTTTTGTCGAGTATCGCCCAAATCAAGAAGCACTTCTGTCACCGTCGTATTTTCACCCCAGTTTTCCGCACTATTATCTTTTTGCTGAAAAGCGGTAACTCCGATAAATACCAGTATTAAAAGTGATAATATGATAATAACTTTTTTCATGTTTTTAATTTTTCATTCCTAAAACACCAATGGAAATATTCATATTTCTTTATGAAAATATGCTCCGTTGTGTTCCACTTAATATGGTATTATAAATCGAAATATCTTTATTTGCGTCGCCATTCAAATCAGATTTCACTCCATAATCTGCATTGTAATCTTTATTATCTCTGAATATAATCTTCCGTATATTTTCACGGTTATAAATTTATATCACCGTGTAATAAATACTATTTTCTACTTTCGCAACCGCTAATGTTAAATAATATTACTGCCAATATTCTACAATCCTCCATTTTTGAAAGCATTTAAACCCAAAATAAGACCAACTATATTTCCGGCATCTTTCGAATAACTTTGGCAGACTCTCGCTATCAAAATAAATACCGCTCTCATTCCATTTTTCTCTGAAAATTATTTTCCCATCCCATTTTCATTTTATAATTCACAATCAAAAAACAAATACGAAAATAATACGTGATACACTTAAAAACCGTAGGTAGTTCTCTATAAAAATAGGAATAATTGATTAGAAATTAGAAATAAAATCATTTGAGCACAATCGCTGTATTGATATAATTATTCCTAATTATTAAATATTCTTAATTAAAATTGATACTTCACGCCTATCAGTCCTCCAAACTGCTGAATATTCGGGATCCCAAAAGGTTGATTAGAATAAGCATTCAAGTAGTTTAATTCTGCATTCAATAGCCAATGATTATAAATCTGATAATCTATTCCAAGTTGGCTTTGCAGCATACTAAACCCAAAATGAGAAACCTTTTCCTCCGCTTTTATTTCGTACTCATAATATGTCGTATAATCCGTAAAATAATATTCTAATTTATAATTATTATAATATCGTCCAATCATACCAAAACCTAAATATGGGTTCCATTTTTTGCTTGGTCGAAGTAGTATTTGAGCCGATATTGGAATATCAAAGCCATAAATATAAGCTTCAACCTTCGCCAATTCATCTAATGGATTGACTGGATTGATCATCGGAAAATTACTAATAATAGGATCTAAAATTCCATCGGGTAAATTTTGAATATTTTGGTATTTATAGGTTTGCACCCAGTAATTTCCACCAATATTTAATCGTAAACGATTATAGAACAAAGCGTTTCCCTGCAAACCATAATTCGTCATAAATGCAGGATTAATATTAGAAACCGTTGGTATTCCTGTAAATTGAGTATTAATACCCACTTGATAGTTTTTAGGTTTTGAAGCATTTGCTACTAATAAAACCTTTGTTGCAAAACTATTTTTTTGACTTCCCGCTATATTCGCTTTTGGAGCGTTCCACCATTTTGATTCTGAAGAATCGATATTATTCAAAAATAAACTCAAACGATTGAGTGAATTGTTACTTAAATTTTTCGCACTTGCACTTTCCAATAATGGCAAATTTTCATTTTCTATATTTTCTATTTCTTCCTTATTCAATACTGCAATTGGTAAATCTGATTGTTGCTGATTTTCTTGTTCCAGTTTACTCCGAAACTTTGGAGAAAAATCGGCGAGTATCGTTGTTGATTCGCCTATCCCAAGAACTCGACGATTGTGATTTCTAATATTATGATTACCAATATTATAATCAATATCATTATTTGAAATATTCGGCGTTATTAAAGGGAAACGATTTGTATTCTGATTAAATTCATTGCCATTATTAAAGCTAAATTTACTCCTTTTAAGCGTCGCTGATGAATTATTAAAATTAGAATTTAAAGTAGTTCTTGCATCACTTTCGTTTGAGTTTTGATTCCGGCTTTTATCCTTTATTTCATTGGCGAAAGCCAAATTTTCTTGATACGAAACAATTCCACCTTTCAAGTTTTCAACCGTTTCCGATAATGCCTTAACATCAGAACGAGTCGTCATAAACTGTTTTACAAAAAATATATTACTTATCAATAAAAGGAGAATAATTATCGTGGTAGCTATATTTCGTTTTAACCAACCCAAAGGCGCAACCTTCCGAAAAGGTTCTTTTGTGTCTTCCCATTTCCCATGAAAGCGTTCCCAGGAAGATTCCTTATAGTCGAAATCATCCGCTGTTATTTCGCCTAATTTATCTTTAAATAATTTGTCGAATTTATCCATTTGCCTTCTTTTGATTAAATTTTTGAGTATCCAGAATCATTTTTTGTAATTTATGACGAGCGGTTGCCAAGGTCGCCCGAGAAGTTGCTTCCGTGATGCCTAACTTCTCTCCTACTTCTCGATGCTTATAACCTTCTATTATGTATAAATTAAATACCATTCGATACGATGGCGATAATTTCTGAACCAATTCTAAGATTTCTTGAGCCGCCAAATCCGAAATTGTATTAGTATCTACCGAGACACCTTGTGCATGTGTAATACCCAAAGTGTACTTATATTTCTGATATTTGCGATGATAATCAATCGCTGTATTAATTAATATTCGTCGAAACCAAGCTTTGAAAGAAAGGTTCAGAGAATACTTATTCAAATTCTTAAAAACCTTTATATAAGTATCATTGACAATCTCTTCCGCTTCTTCTTGATTTTCTGCATATCGAATAGAGATAGACATTCCGTAAGTATAAAATCGCTTATAGATTTCCCGTTGTGCAGCTATTTTGCCCTTTCGGGCGGCTACAATCCATTCTTGTAAATCTTGTTTTTCGTTTTTTCCTGGCATCGGCTTGTTTTGTTTTGATAATATAATTACGGATGTACTTCAAAAAACGTAGGTTGGAGATTGAAAAATAGTGAATTTTGCGGATACGAATTTAGTGGATAATGCAATTTTTTTATAAAAATGTTTTCGTCCTAATTCATCCTTAAAGGTTAAAATTTAGAAAACAAAAAATACATTTCTAATAATCTAAACCACCTTTTTTACCTTTATGGCATAAAACTCAAAACTATGATTAAAGTAATAATAACGAAAAATAATAAAACCTATACTGCGGATTTAAATAAGCCTTTAGATATTTCGATTCCACTTCGGGAAGGGTTCGAAAATGTCAACTGTTTTTATGCACCGCCCGTTCAGATAGAGCCAGTTATATTTGGAGATTTTGTCGGTTCTACACAGAAAGGTGGAAATTTGAACTTCAAAAATATTCGCTTAAATCCACATGGAAATGGCACACATACTGAATGTGTTGGACATATTGCTACCGAAGTTTATAATCTGTCAGATTGCTTAAAAACCTTTCATTTCTTTAGTAAATTAGTCACGCTAATTCCGATAGCGGAAGAAGGCGACAGGATTATTTACCGACATCAAATTGAAGAAATCTTATCGCCAAACGAAACGGACGCCTTAATCATTCGTACGTTTCCGAATGATGATTTGAAAATGCAAACCAATCATTCGGGTGCAAATCCAACTTATATTCACCCCGAAGCAATGGAATATATCGTGGAATGTGGCGTCGAACATTTGTTGGTAGATTTGCCTTCTGTGGATAGAGAAGAAGACGGAGGAAAACTATTATCACACAAGGCATTTTGGAAATATCCGAACGCAATTCGAGAAAAATCTACAATAACAGAATTAATTTATGCTCCAAATTTAATCAAAGATGGATTTTATTTGTTAAATATTCAGATTACATCATTAGAAATGGATGCAAGTCCAAGTAAACCGATTCTTTATTCTATTAATGAGGAATAAAGAATTATAAATGAGGAACTTATCGTTCAAAACGGTCAACTCATTTTTAATTCTACACTCCTCATTCCTAATTAAAAATAAGGTGCTACATCGAAAAACAGCATATCAATCCGAAGTCTTTCAAGACTTTCAACGTCTTGGCAGGCGAAATTATCATGAAATCATTCGATTTTATGAACTGAATTCTGGTGCCATAGAAATACTTAATTTTAATGAATTTTTTATTTTGAAATTAGCATATTGCAATTCCTTATTTGAAATGGAATATTATGAAAAACACCTTCAAGTTGCGGATAAAGTAATTGAATTATCTATTTTTAATAATGTGCATTTGTTTCAGGGCGAAGATATTTATCACAAAACGCTGTTCCAGAAAGCACAATCGCACAAAGCTTCAAATGGTATTTCAAAAGCAATTCATATTACCAAAGAATTACTTAAAATGAATATTCACTCTAAAGAATATCAATCATTTTTAAAATTGTGTTACACAAAAGATGGAACAATATTTTTACAAAACCTTCGAGGTTATGGCGTTTTGACATTCTTTATTGCTGCTGGTTTATTCGTTTTAAATATTCTAATCGTAGAACCTTTTTATCCACAAAAAGTATTGTTATTCAATATTTTATCAATTATCGGTTTATTAATTGGAGCAGGCTTAATCACTTGTGGATTAACGATTCATCATTGGAAAGCAAGACAAAAATTTAAGGATTTTATTAAAAGTATCAAGTAATACCAAGATTAAACTGTGTTGGTTTTAAAAACCGACACAGTTTCTGTGAGCTATTCCTTTTAATTTTCTCCAGTACTTTCGACATCTTTCTACCTCTCCTATTTAACCTTCATCTATCAAAACGTAACAATCAAAACTTCAATTTCTTTCGTCACCGAAACAAGTTCCAAACCATGTTCAATCATTGCATATTTTAGATCAAATAAATCATCAGAATAAGGCATTCTAATATTGTACTTATAAGAATCATAAGGAATTGGACGAACGTAAACGTCTAGTTTTCGGCTTAATAAATCTGCAATTCTTCTGAACTGAATGTTTTCGTAATAAATATAATCTTCATCTTCTGTTCGTTTCCAAAACTTATTTTGGTCAAAAGGAATAGCAGAACGCTGTTCATTTATAATTCTTAATTCCCAATAAGTTTGAGATTCCAAAACGGTGGATAATTTAATTCCGATAAATTCTGCAAAAATTTCAAAGGCCTCTTTTTGGATTTCAATTGAGTTAATATTATCAATAGATTTATTCGTTAAAATAACATCAAAATTATAATTATAAATACTCGTTGAATCCTTAAAATATATCCTCCGATTAGCATATAATTGATTTTCAATACGATAATCTACTTCCTCCAATTCCATGAATTTTAGCCACTTTTTAATGATTGTACCGATTCCATATCTAAGATGAAAATCCACAACTTTTGAATTTACATCCATTTTTTCATAATGAAATGACTTCAAATCCTCCTTATTTTGAATAATCTCTAAGGTAAAATGAGGCTGATGAATCGTTGTATCTTGTGCAGAAATATGATATGCGAATAAACAAAAGATAATAATAAAGATTTGTTTCATAGTGCAACTAAATAATTAGTTAAATATAAGGGAGATTTCAAAAAACCCAAAAAATCACATAAAAAAAACGTTGTCCCGAATTATTCAGAACAACGTTTTTTACTTCACTTAAATGATTAAACCAGTACAGTTTTCTACACTACTAATCTTTAATTTCTTCCGCAGTTTCTTCCTCTTTATCTTCCTTACTTTCTGTTTCAATCTCGGTTTCTACGGCTTCAACATCATTTATTGTTTCTGATATTTCCGTTTCAACAATTGCTTCGGTTTCTTCCGCTTCTAACGCAGCTTTTTCGGCGGCAAACTTTGCTATCATTTCTTCCTCGTGCTTAAAGAATCGTTTTTGAAAACCAATGATTAATAACACGCCAAAGGTAATCGCCGAATCTGCTAAATTAAAAACAGGACGGAAAAATGCAAATGGTTTACCTCCCCAAAATGGAACCCAATCCGGTAAGAATCCATCGTGCATCGGAAAATACAACATATCCACGACACAACCTTGCAGGAATCCAGCATATTCTCCTTCCCACATTTGGGCAATTCCAAAGTAACCTTGCCAATAATCACCATGTGCTAATTGTGTTCCCTTATCAAACATGAAACCGTAAAAAGCACTGTCCAAAATATTACCTAAAGCACCAGCCATTATAAACGCAATACTCACTAATAAACCAATATGAGCCGAACGTTTCAGTAAATAATATAAGTAATATCCCATAAAACTTACGGCAATTATTCTAAATGTACTTAACAATATTTT
>Ga0115005_10005424_pt1 | contig 10091 bp, 11 predicted proteins | sample ArcOceMetagenome_FD_87163 | JGI IMG/M metagenome (GOLD analysis project Ga0115005, IMG submission 87163) | Marine eukaryotic phytoplankton communities from Arctic Ocean - Arctic Ocean - Greenland ARC118M Metagenome | ecosystem: Environmental > Aquatic > Marine > Oceanic | place: Arctic Ocean... | reverse complement strand
TACGCACAAGGGGGGGGGGTCGATTATAAGCTACGTATGCTCAGATTGAGAGGGCACTCAGCCGTCTCTCAGTTGAGGTCGCGCGAGTAGATGTTATTGTCGTGGTAATAATCCGATCCACCTACGAAAGGATGGGTTACCAATAACAGCTACAGTAAAGGTAAGGTCAACAGCTTCTCGGGCTGTTCGGATGAGAAGGAACCACTGCTTCTGATATGAGATCTGTCGGGTCAATAGGTCAACTAGGGGAATTCGGAAATTCGGGGCAAAAGCACGTTTGCTCAAGCGAGTTTCCATTGAGGATAGACGCGTCGACGAATCCAATCTATTCTATTTTCTGCAGACATGGAAATGCTTTGAAAAACATATAATGCTCTTTATAACATAATGGTTGAATAACTTCAATCCCAATCTAACGTCTCAGTTGTGACACCAGCTTCAGTAGCAGCACGCTGCGCCAAAAGCGCCTCGTGACGACTTCTTCTTGCTCTATTCAATCTATATTTGCTTCCCATCTCTCTCAGTGCAAGATCGGCTGAACGCTCCGTCTCCACTTCTACAAATGCGAATGTACAATTTGGAGGACAAATTACTGTAACTCCCTGCTGTCCACCATATTTGCGAAAGGCGCGTTCCAATTCGGCACGACGCAAGTCAATCTGGGGTTGCAACGATATCTTTGGAAGGCCACTAACAAACAGTTTCTTTTCGTGAACTGAGTTGTGGGAGTTGACTCCAGGCACATTTGCCAAATCCTTTCCTTCCATGCTTGGTTTGTGCCCCCACCATACTTTGTACACAGTCCAATTCTCGCTATTCCCATAATCGTCAGTACTCGGCAGCTGTAAAATCAAGGAACACGCCTTTTCTGGAAGAGCTGTTCTGTGCTCTAATCTTGCGCAGTGTTGTCCATTCATAAACACATCAAAACCATCTCCATTTATCTGCACAATCAACGTGGAAGCAACTTCGCCAAACATTAATGGAAGATTTGAAAGTGGGACGTTGATGCTCGATCCCCACATCCCAGCCTTCTTATCATTCACTACCACTTGGCCTCCACGCTCGAATTGGCGAGGGTTAAAATGGAACAAAACAGAATAATAATTTTCATGGTTCTCCTCCGCAATGTTTATGCTGAATCGCTTTGAGTCCGTGGGGGATGAAAATTTGATGGCGACAGTATTATTGCCGCTTCCTACCGCAGCCTTGCTCCCATCAAAATCATTAAGCTTTATTTCCATTGCTCCCTCAGGCGGTGTCCAAAAGTCCGTAGGAGATGCAGTCCTCGAATCAGGAAATAATTGCGTACCTGAAATCTTACTCATGGCAAGTGATTTACTGAAATCACGTGGTGGCGTAGACACAGGATTCATTTTTGAAATCAAACTAGTCTCCTTTCCATCTTGACGGGACGGACCTTTCCTGAGGGATAGCCCAAAGTCACTAACAACATCAACTGTATCTTTATCACCTTCCAGAAATCGTTTTCTCTTCTCTTCCTCCAACTTATCAGAGGCTTGTTCTTGTTCTTGACGCCTGGCTGCAAGATCGCGTTCTTCGCGAAGTCGAGAGAGGTATGTATCTGTCAATTCTTTTTCATCCGAAGAACCTTCGTCGCTCGATGGAATATTTTCCCGCTGATCTCCTTCCGAAGACATTTCATGGCCTCTTCTCTTTTTGCGATTCTTTTGCTTCAAAGGCTTCACCTCGCTACCACTTGGATTTTCGGAAATCCCATGCTCTTTTTCAAGTTCACGATGGTATTCTTCATTGGCAGCTGTAAGTTTTGCCTTTGCAGCTTCGGCCTTTGCGACGGCTGCATCTCTTTCGAATTGTTTAACTTTGCCATATAGGTCTAACAGTGACTGCTCTTCTGGTGTCAGCGGGAGTAAGTGATCTGGTGTGGTTAATGTTGCTGTTGGAGTTCCTTTCACTTGCGACATTATCAGCAATTGTTGTGGTTGTTTGGTGATGCGAATGAATGCATCGACGTACCAAATATTGTTCTCCATTTTCCAACAAAGATCCTGTTTTCAGCACACCAACAAGATAAGAAGGGCCCAGGAAATCGGGGGAGACCCCGGGGGAAGGCTCTTTCTCTCCTTTTCCCTACTTTCTGTCTTACGTGTACACTTCAAAACCTCTTCAAATTCCTTTAGAGAAATAGCCTGTCGCCTGCTGCTGCCGCGACTATCAGCAGGCGGTGTTTGAGGTGGTGTTTGAGGTGGTGCGACTATCAGCAGGTGGTGCGACTACATACTGCTATGGCATATGCATATGCTGTTTCGATTCGTTGTGCTTTCGTAGGAAACAAAGAAACTAGGTAGACGCTCTTTTCACGTTGAGCAAAAGGAAGAGTCATTTCGTGTCTATAGTATCTTATTGAACCTCAAACAAAGTTGCTGAGCCACATCCCGACTGCTAATGAACAATTCCGTCATCAAAAGAGTCATATCAAACCCTGACCAAGTTGGTCGACAATTGAAAATATCAAAAACCTCCATGTATGATACTGATGGAGAAGACGGTCCCCGCATCAACATTGCGGATCATCAAAATGAAAATGTTGCAATAGAAGAGGAAGTCATTGCGGGGATTCATACCAGTCTTCATATTGAAAATTCTGCCAACAAAGACATTGGCAGAGACGCACGGAATCAAAACATTATAAAAGATCGACCAGTCGAACACAGGGACACAGCCTTTATCGAAGATGCTAATTTATTTTTTGAAGGTGGTGTGATTCATGAGAACTCGCTTGTTGGCATCAAGGAAATCCCCCGGCAGGTATCAGTTGACAGTAGCACTCGCATCAACACTACCAATTACAAAAAGAAAAATGACTACGGCGTCGCAAACAGAAAAGAGAACGGTGTCCGTAGTAACCCCGTCGCAATAAAAGGCACACATACCGAACAGGATGATAAAGATCCGAGAATGGAATATGAGGAAAGCCGGGGTAGATCAAAATCATCATCGTCATCCGATCGAGGATCTTCCAGCCAGTTGGCAAAAGATTGGGGATGGTTTGAAGATGTTCACTTTGGTGAGACGGATGGGAAGGGTGACGATGAGAGCCCGAAGATTACCAAAGATGATGTTATAAAATCTATTCATAATAATGTAAAGGATATTGAGGGAGCAACAACAGATGGAAAGAAAAAGAAATTGAAGCTCTTCTTTGACAGTATGGTGGTCAATGATGTCGAAGAAGTTGTCCCGAAAAAAGGTATGTTATCTTTGTTTTGTGAAGTACCTCGTGTAAATGTGTAGTGTAACTAATCAAGGTTTCGCTAATCTCTTAATTTGCCGGTTGTCTCGACGTTTTCTCAGTCGAACAAGAAGGCACTATGATGGCAGTGACTGCTCCGACTTACGTATTGGAAGAATCGAGGTCGTCCCAAAAATTATGGAAAGTTACAGCAGGGACACGCCCACCGCAGCCAGTCGAAGAACGTGCGTTCTTTGAAAAGATATGGGCGCAAAACTTTCACAAGTCTCAGGTAGATTATAAAATCCCAGAAGATGTCCTCACCGCCACTTCTCCTGTTGCACTTTCGCCCTTTGCAGACGGGAATTTCGAAGCAAATAGTTACGTTGGCTCTACCGATGGACATTCTGAGGCTGATGCGATTTCCATCGCTAGTAAAAGTGATAGAAAATCGTTCTACGGTAACAACTCCCGGGCTAGAAACTTGGATACGATCGGTCCGTACGATCATCATCATACTCTTGTCAATAAAAAAGTGAAAGATGATGGAACAGATGATGAACTTAATGTTGTAGTGAGGGGAGACAACGTATTTGGAACGACTGTGAGCAAGAGCTTTATTAAGAAGGATATCCTAAAAGTAGTGACAGTAAGTATATCGATTGCGAGCTATCGAGTCGTTGAGGTAAGTGACGTCATGTCTACATAGATACAGTAATTGTTTGTTAAGTTTGTTGACTCGGCGTACCCTTCAATGTATAGTCCAAGAAGCATGGAAAATATGCGCAGTTCCTTGTCATTTTTTGTGAAGGGACGTTCCGCGACACAGTTGGTGTATGGAAGCGTTATTCCGACTTTGACAAGTTGAGCCAATGGGTCACAAGAGGTCACGAAAGTTGTACTTCTGCCTTGGCAGGTATGAATCCTCTCGCAATAACGGATGACCCTCATGATCACGAAATGCTACCGAATGCAGTCACAAGTTGGAAACTTTTAAAAAGGAGACAACGATGGTTTAGATGTCTTGATGCAGGTTATCTTTCCCTAAAGGCTTTCCTCCTAGAACGCTTTTTGCATGATATTCTTTTTGAAAGTACGACACCGGATATTTTGCGCGAATTTGTGGGTATCGATGGCATTCAGAACAAAGGACGAGTGTAGGAAATCCATCTGTTGGCATTGCGCGATTGTATTCAATATGGCCTTAAACGTGTTTTTAAGAAAAGTTGTAGTCAAAAAAATTGACGAAAATGCGTTGCTTGTGAATTTTATTTTTCGACTTCGCGTCACCCAATGGTTTGTGACGCGTGAAGCTCGCCATTTCTTCGTGATCATGATGGTCCAGAAGAGGAAAGAATCACTGGATGAAAAAATCATAGGGTTATGCACGATCTGTGTGTTGGATGCAAAATCTTTTTTGTATTCACCAGTCTGCAGTTTAAAGTTTGTCTTTACCAACTAGACAGGGGGTGAAAGTTTCGTCTTTTATACCTAAAGCATCATCTCGTGCATACATAAATATTGTTTACTTGCTACCTTAATGTCCCTTCAAAATCTCTTTACCCATTGTGGTAAATGAAATTTTAATGGACCAAAGGGAAAACGAACACATTTTATTATAAAAAGGGTGCACCCAAACCACTAGTATCAATTACCATTTCTGAAATTTCTCCTCGCTGCTGGATGAGTTAAAGTTACGTGGTCTTATTTGTAGTTACTCGGTCTATTTTCGATTGGGGCACCCTACGTACTACTTGTAGTAGTAGAAACACACTAAACAGATACGTAGGCTTGGTAATTTCAGTCTACTTTTGAACCTTGCTTGAACCGTTCGATCCAAACAGATTTTCCATCACGTAGAATCGAATCATACCAAGTTTTACGAGGTGGTGACTGTCAGGTTTCCAATTTCGTTCTCACAGCGAAGTACTTACTCCAAATTCCAGAACAGCTATTTCTTTCAGCTTTTCTGGTACACCAAGTTCAAAGTACGTGCTGCTTTTGCGTCAGTTGTTCCGAAAGTTTGAAATTAATTTGTTGTAGAAGGAATTGCGGTCTTCAATTTTGATTCAGTCACTAGAAGAATAGTTTTTATTGACGACATTTTCAAAAATATACGTAGAATTATACGGAGGGAGGACCAAAGATTTGATAACTTTAGGTCGTTTCCCACCACACACTCCATTAAAAACATCTAGTAAAGTACGAAGGTTACCTCATAAAATGTTGAGGGAAATAATGAGGATTATTTTAGCCCGATACGGAGACATTAGTTTTCGTATGATCCCGGCTATCATTACACTCTACAACGTTCATACATTCATTCATACACGGATCTGACTGAGTCTTCCCACGAACCACCCATTTGGATGGAAGCTTCACGGGACGGAACAGACTCTGCGGTCAGCCTTTCACGAGCTTCAGCTCACTTTCTTTTATACCTTACCTTTGTTTACCCTCTACGTTAAACACTAGTTAAACCTAAAAGACTGCCACAGTAAATACGCTTATTTACTACGTCAGGTTAGACCATGATGAGACGCGTAGGATCCAATCACCGTGGTAAGAAGGCTACGGCAAACTTTTGCAAGCGAGGAGTGCACGCAAATGACAATCGAAAGGACAATCTCCTTAAAACGGAGATGTGCCGTAGTGTACAGACCAGAAAGGAGTGCGGGTACGGAGCTGGTTGTAAATATGCTCATCACGCAGATGAGCTTCGTCTTGTAACATTAAGGGAGAAAGAGGGCTCCATTCTAGCTTTATGGGGTTCATTTAGCAACACGAATTTGTACCGAACACTTCCTTGCTATGACCATGTGTCTACAGGTAACTGGTAAGTCCAAAAATGGTATCTTCTCCAATCCTGCCTGTGCGACATTCACCTTACATTTTGAATCCAATTCTTTACATACAGTCCTTATGGTGCGCGATGTCATAGCCTCCATGACCCAAGGGTTACTGCCAACACAAATAATACCCCATTAACATGCAAGGAGTTTCCAGATTCTAACTTGGATACAGACATCCATGTTGACTATCGCTACAAGACAAAACAATCTGAAGTACACAATGGTGGACCATTTGGCGCCTCTACTGCAGAGATGCTTGCATCATTTGATGCGTTCATCTCTTCTATTTGTGACCAGAAAAATGGTGCAGCTACTTCTACAGGATCAATGACAAAGGCGCAGCGACTCCAAATAGCCCTCAAATTTGATGAGGACCGCAAAGCTATCATCAAGGACTGTTTCAACTTCAAAGCCTCCCATAAAATCAGTGGAATTTACACCTGCATGGAGGTTCAAGCCAAAGTTTTTGATGTGAGAGACGGCAAACAGGCAGTGGAAATTCATAAGGCACTGCCACAGGCGCTAGCAGCTAAAGGTATGTCCATGCCACCAGGCTTTATCACTGTCAGAGAAATCGCCTTTGGTCAAGAAGTAGACAGCCATAAAAATAGTGATCTGCACCCAGCACTCTGGTTTAACATTCCTGATTCTGATATCCAGCCTGCTACCGTTGAGCAAATCAAGAGGTTAAACAGTGAGAACTTCCATGGCTCATTCTTGTCTTACTACTCTGGAAAGTCCCCCCACGATCCTCAATTTCCGATTTTTTACACCGGAAAGGGTGGGTACTGTAGCATGGATAATTTCATTACAGAAGTTATGCGATTTGAGTTGTCTGCATTACAAGGATCAAATGATCCCCAGCAGAAGATTTCTCTCTCGCACAGATTCGAATCTATCAAGTGTACTTTGGAGGCTGATAAATGGCCAAGAAGCAAAGGGAGCAACCGCAAGCTCGACGACAGAGTTCCAAGCGAAAAAAGCAAGTATGTGCCAACAAAGAACAAAAATATTTGGAGTACTTTCACAAGCTTCACCGAAAAACCGTCAAAGAAGAATGCATGGACGACAAGTGAAGATACAACTCTTCCAAGTGAAGGCCGATTGAGTGCATTGCAATCTCTCTCAGAAGGTCATCCAGTTTCAAAAGAGTAAGTAGTTTGCACCATTAGAATTGAGAAAAAAACAGATGAATTTCAATATGCTGATATTTTTCTATTTCAAATCTCAGTGAGATCAAACCAGCCCTTGCATTTGATCCTGGTTTCGACAAATGGATTGGCCAATGGGAAATGATCGTCAATCACTATGATGCAAAGAAGAAGCACTGGTCCGCCACCTTGAGGCAGTAAAGATCTTCACACCATGAAAAGAAATGAGGCTAATCAATTTAGGTGCCAAAGATTTACAATTTTGAAAAGTTGCAAAAGATTTTTAACAATTTCAAAATTTTGGGGTAACAAGCTAACAAGAATCAATATTTAGAGGGATAATAAGAATCAATATTTATTATTTAATAATAGAGGGATAATAAGGGAAATGGGGAACTAAATTTGAAATTACAATTTTGAGCAAAAGTAGTGATGACTAATTACATTTTTGAGCGAATAAAATGATTACTGTATTCACTTCGTTTGTTCAATTGGATCAGTGTCTTATTGATCACACCCACGTACATACAAGTAATTAGATTGAAACTATGTGCCAAAAAAAATGTGAAGAAGCTACAGTACAGATATTGCAAAGCTTGTTGTAAAAGTCAAGGACGCCTTCGCCGAGCGACGGGATGCAATAAAGCGTCGGAGAGCCTGAGGAGGGAATATATCCTTCAACTGGCAGCGGCCAAAGACGATGCGGGCAATATTCCAGCGGCGACCCTCCTTCGGAATATGAATCGCATTGAAGCTCAACGCCAACTTTTTCGGAATTTTAGATACACTGCGGGCAGTACGACCCAAGTTCACTTACCATTACGTCTCCAGATGGCCGAACCACCAAATTGACCCAACGCGACGAAGTAAAAAAAGGCATTGATGGCAGACAACAAACGTAAATTTTGTCACACAGAAGGAGGTAGCCAATTATTGTCAGATCGGTATGGGCGCGACATTAGGAAATTCGGGGATGGACCAGCAGTGAAAGAGGTATTTGCAAGAACAAATTAAAATATGCTTACCCGCCGGAATCGACAGAGGCGACGAATGATTTCTTAGACGCCTCTAAACGACCACAAAATCTAGTGGATCGACCAACCGAGTCCGTAGTTGCGCGATATTGGCAGTAGGTGAAAGCATGAAAAACCCGAAAAGAACGTACTGCATCGGCCAATTACCATATTGGACACTATAAATAAGGCAATCATGGGCCATTCTTCCTGGAGTTGGCTGTTCTTTCAACGAGCCGTAATCCCAGAAATATTTTGATATCCGCTGCATTGATATGATGATTCGATCTCGCGAAACAGCGTTACTGTAGGTTTCCTTGATTCATTAGGAATTCAATGGTGGCAATGTCACAAAGATCATCAATTGGAGCTTTGAAATTATGGATGGCTTCCACACTCAATTCGGCAGTCCGTCGTCTATCGCAGCATATAACCTGACGCAAAATGTGTTGGTAAGACTTATGGGGAATCAGGGACACGGCAGTCACATTACACTTGCCCATGGCTTGCAACCCACTTCCAAATTTTGGGCCATGCAAGTGAAGAATCTTGATCTGAGAAAAGGCGCTCAGTTCCAACCCCCAATAAGCTTTCCAATTCTAATGCATGGGTAAAAGCTGAAACTTCTCCTTTAATCTTGACCTAAAAAAAGGTGCTCGGTTCCAACCTCCGATAAGCTTTCCAATTATAATGCATGGGTAAAAGCTGAAACTTCTCCTTTAGTGTATCATTTGCCTCACGATAATTGTACAACATTTCTTGATCATCTAGAGGATATACTTCTTCATCCCTTGACTGTTGAAGCGTTTTAGGAAGTTCTTGCTCGAAACGCTCCACATTCATTACCATCACACCAGTGTTGGTTATAAGAGGTCACTTGCTGTATTCCCGGCCATAAGAAACAATAGCTTGACCCGTTGATTTTGATAGGCTTTGAATATCTTGTTGGGTAATTCTATTTGCAAAAATGATATCTACATCCGTGCACAGAACGTTATGCTTGCACACATTTGGCATGTCAAATAAGCTGTTTAACTTGACAAACTTTGGAATATCCAGCCTCAAAAGTTGAGCCTGCAGAGGGCCAAACATTTTGTTTTGAAAGCGACTTGGGTTTCCTCGAATGACATCTTCTCGGAACGTCAGTCGAGGGACGTGAATCACCTTGACTCCTCTCTGCTCTGCCCACCGACCAAACTTTCTCGGTTCATTAGAATTTTCATTGTCCATCCTAAATCATCCCACGAGTAGTACAGGATGGAGAGAATCATGAGCATTCTTAAGCGACTAAATAATCCACACTGTATATGCATCATGACCACCTCGATTCGTGCAATGCTGCGAACCAAAGCATCTTGCATCCTCCGCTGTCCTCCTCAATAGCATCCTCTCCAAGTGAAACAAACAACTCGTCATCTACATCTTTTTTATGATGCATACAGTTGACGTTTTCGCAATTAGCAGCTATAGTTTCATCGGTTTTGTTGTTGGCATCTTGATCTGGGTGGCACATGCTATGCTATCAGAAAAGGGAACATGCTTGAAAGATCAGCCCATTTTGTGAAGCGACTGAATCTTCAAAAACTTGTTGACCTTGACCTTTGACTTGCTGCAGCATGTTTGTTTTCACTTGAGTCTTTCCAAATTGTCGTCCTTGATAATCTACGAGTGCATCTTAATTAATAACTGTTCCAGGCGTTGATTCATCAGAACTTGTAGTGTTGCCGGAATCACTAGCAGCAATGTCGCGAAGATCGTCAATTGATAATAATAACGCAAAGATTAATAGTTACACTATAAAAAAGCTCAATCGGAAGATCAAGGTATAACTATCCCAAAAGGGTTTTGAATCGCCAACTCC
>Ga0115005_10005422_pt1 | contig 10095 bp, 9 predicted proteins | sample ArcOceMetagenome_FD_87163 | JGI IMG/M metagenome (GOLD analysis project Ga0115005, IMG submission 87163) | Marine eukaryotic phytoplankton communities from Arctic Ocean - Arctic Ocean - Greenland ARC118M Metagenome | ecosystem: Environmental > Aquatic > Marine > Oceanic | place: Arctic Ocean... | reverse complement strand
CTGGTTGTTGCAAGGGATGCCTTGTGATGCTGCCCCTCTCTTAATACTCTGGGATTCTACCTCCCGCTTGTGTTCTTGGCAATCAGACGCTCGTGTAGTAGTAATTGCGTTTGCGCTACTATATTTAGTTTTTTCTAATAATCACTCCGGCACTGTATGTACTCAGTAAGACATCTGACGGCTATCAGGAAGCAAATTCATCAGATTTAATGGTTTGTATATCATGATAGTATGAACAGAAATAATGCCCTCAGTACGGTACCTTGTCAAACGTAGATCAGCAGCACTTACCGTCTCGTCCATCTCTTCTTCCTGGCATGCTGGACACTCGTCTGCTCCGTAAGAAAGTCGATGGGTGGGTCAAGCAATTTCAAAATTCAGACAATGATGTGGGCCATTCGGCAATTCTGTGGAGGACCAATGTCTCGCCCAAATCGATAACTGTTTATAACCCCACTAGATTAGTCTCTCCACAAGCGCATCATCGGCGGAAGAGAGTCAAGCGATGATTCATTTTAACAAATTATGTGGTTCCCGTTTCACACAACATTCAACATCGTGCATGCATGCAAGTAGAGAATATTTGAAGTGGCAGCCCTCTTCAACGATGGAAACAGATTCATTCTTCATTTTCGAGCGAAAGGTGATTTGAAATTATACGGATGCATGAGTCTATGAAAGCTGACACTGAATAGTGGAAATTCATGGGGTTTAAAGTGAAGACGAAAACGCTAAGACTGATGCAGGAGTGTGTGAAATTTGTCATTTTAAATTATTTGCCGTAGACGATGATGGGCACGCATCAAAGAGCACACTAATGATTATGCTACTATTATACTGCTGACTCTTCCGACTTCCAAACTTTTGGATTCTTTCCTTTAATGATAATGATGCAATCCTTGCTGGTTATAAGACACTGCAGGTGCCATATTATAGGTACTTTGCTGATGGTATTGCTGCTGCTGTACATGTCCTCCATGCGTCTGCATTGTCTTATCAGCAGTCAACTCCACCGGTATTGGCATGGGAGTTACTTGTTGAGTCTTGAACCTTTTCCCTTGAGATTTGAGCATTGCCAAATGGGCCTCTTCTCCTATACGGTGTCGCAAGTAAAATGCTGAGTGTAGGAACGAACAAACTACTGACTGCCTGTAGATGATAGCACTTTCCACGGTGGGTCCATTGAATTCTGGCAATCCTGCATTTGTCAGGATTTGCTGTTGCGTTGCAAGAAGATGACGGAATTCCCACGAGATCAAGCTCCGAAGATGCTGGCGCTGCGAATTACAAGAACCAATGAAAGCATCTTTCTCATTTGCATTTATCTGCTGGACAGCAACGAGTGCCGCGCCTGCCACAGATAATCTAGCATCCAAATCTGCTTCCATTCTCTTCACATCTTCAGCCTAATTTTCCATACAGCAGAAGTGGCACATGTGCATGTTCAAAGTTAGTGAACAATTTGCTTTCAACCTTTGTAGAATCAGCCATTAAAATTGATCTCTTCACTTACCAATTTTTTATCAAGAGCCTCTGTGCACTTCGCCGCCTCTCTCTCCTTAAGTGCTGTCATAAGCCAGCAAGCTTTGCATACCTCCAAAATAGCATTCCCACTAACATTCAAACCCGAAGAGTCATGAGCATCTTCACCGTTATTTCCAATTAGCATCTGGATCAATTTCAAGGAGATCTCCGTCCCTAACAATTCTTTACCAGAAGGATCACTCAGTCTTGGAGGCGAAGGCGAAAATAGTGGTGGGGAAGGAATGGATGGAGCTGAATTTCCGTCCCTTGCAAGCCACTCGGCTGATATCTCTGGGGGGATTGCTGATATCCGTAAACTTAATTCACCAGCTGATGCCTCCACTGACGCAGTTGAAACTACTGATGTTTCAGAGATACCGCCATTATTTGCTAGTTTTGCTCGTTTTAGCATTGGTTCCTCCAACACTTCAGCTTGCGGCGTCATGGTAAATGCATAAACCTGATTAGAATCACTGCTGTGCTGCTCCATCGGTTCCGCCTTGACAGTAAACTGTTGCGCAATTGTGCTAGCATTCGCATTTCCAATATTAGCAGGCATCTTATGTTCTACACGGACTGCGTCTTTCAGCTGCTCCATCGTCAAAGTATCACCTTGGCTCAACCTCAGCATCATCTCAAAAAAATCTTTCCATAAATCATCACGCTCTTGCTCACTGACAACCTTGGCCTCAACTCCATTCTCGCCAACCAGGGCACGGATATAAATCTTTTGTGCAGTTTTATTCCTGTTTCTCTCCTGTTGAAATTTTGCATAAGAAGACCACACGCTTCCCATTGTCCCCGCAATGGGACAGTTGACAGCTGCCTCGTATGTATCTGTCGCAGCTTTGAACATGTTTGCCCTGCGGTTTAGATTAGCGTATGCGATCCACAATGTTGCAATAGCGGAGGAAATGTGTTGCTTTTGTGAGGGAGAACCAAATGTTGCATCGTCGACCCAGGTTAGAAGAGCTGATTGATAGGCCATCTGGGCACCTTGCAGATCATCAGCGACAAATTTCATGTTTGCTTCTTGGATCACCGTTTCTGGATCGTGTGTTTGGGATTGATCAGTCATGGCTTTTTCAGAATTAATATAGTTGAAAGTGAGATTGCAGGGTAAGGAGGGCTGGTACGTTTGTCTATCGTCGAACTGCGAGAAGCACGTACTTGTAGTGAAACTTGTGTATGGACGGGTGGGTGTTGTGGTGGGTAACTAACTGAAACTGGTGGATCTGTACGGTAGCCCCGGTATGATAGCGCAAGCAAAGCGACCTTCGACTTGCAGAGTGTGGCGGCGGCCTGCTTGCCTGCGTCAAGCTAACCCCACAATTAACGTCTAACCGCCGTTTTCGGAACCAAAACCATTTTGCACAAAATTTCGAGCAACAAAAACACATGGACAAAATACAGCATCGAAGCTGAGCTACTAGAAAATGGGAATTCTGCATGGGTTAAATTCATAGTTACATGCATTCATTTGTTGCCACGTTTGAGTTTAAGGCATGGGTTTGCTAGAGACAGCTCAGTTCTGGCTTCCTATCATCAATGATGAAACGCATATTTCACTTCTTCAGCGCCCAAATACATATTATATATTATGCAAATTAGACTTCTTTACTCTCCCATACTTTGAGATGTGTGTCATTCACTGTATAGCTCCCATTTTCATCAAACCTGCTGTCTTCAAAAACGCCCATTGGAGTTTTCCCTGCACCATCAGTGCTAGTAGTACCATCCTTCGTCGCCACAAGCGCATAGTGCCTCCCAGTCGCAGCTGTAATCTTGACACTCTGAAATTGCTGTACCAAAAATTCTCTCACGTCTCCAACTCCATCAGCATAATCATCCAAATAGGGCTCTGTGCTTCTTAGCAATGAAAACAACATTGCATTCTCCCGCTGAGCAGCATATGCAGGAGAATCAAAATCCATTTCTGAAATAAACAATTGTCCACCTGGTTTCAATATCCTCCTGCGACCACAGAAAACAACACCAATGTGTTGGTACAAGTTCAAAATATTTCCTTTGTTTTGCATCTCGACCAACACGCATCATTTTACGATCGATAAAACTTACCAGGCTTCCTTGCACACTTGAATTGTAACATCAATTGGAAGTTCGTGAATGACAAGTGAGATATTCACCGCATCGACACTTTCATCGTCTAGTTTAGTATCAGTCGCGTCTCCAACTCTTAACTCGATCCGTTCATCCTGCTCAATAGTCGTCACCCAATCCCCATCTGCACCATCTTCCTTCCCAATTCTCTTTCGAGGAGCCAATTCCAACAATTTCCGCCCCACTGTAATAAAATATGGCGACAAATCTATTCCTAGCAACTTGTCTGAGTTGGGAAATAAAGAACCTAACCTTCTAGTCGATGTCCCTGTCCCACACCCCAGGTCTACAATAATACCTCCCGGTCGTACATCCCCACCCAACCTGAGAATAGCCTGTTCAAACGACGAGCGAAATGCATCTTCACCATCTGCACCACTGGCAGGAAAATTACGTGCGCCAATTGCCCGGCTTGCGAGTTCCTGTTCAATCGCTGCTCCCCAGGATAGATTTCCATCTTGATATGCATGGAATTCTTTCTTGTAGTACGCTGGATAGTGTTGAATATCGAATTTCGTCTTCTTTGCGAAAGCCTCTTTGCTGCCGTTATTGTTCCATGGTCCATCCTGTGCTTGAAACCATTGATAGCACTTTTCCCATGCTATTCCATTGGCCTCTGCCGTTTTGACTATATTTTTTCGAGCTTGTGGTACAAGTACTAGTTTCCAGAGTGGCGAAGTGAGAGCATAGTCTAGGATTTGTTGAGCAATTCCTGTTCTGGGTTTTGCCTTTGGCTTACGAACGATGGTGGTTGTTGTGGTGGTGCTGGTGCTAGTACTGGTACTTTCTGTGCCAGTTTCAGTGTTTGCAGAATGGATTGTGGTACCGGTTGGTCTGTAAACTACTCTTGTCGTCGTTGGCGAAACAAGGAATGCATGGCTGGTCTGTACCAAGAACAAGAGGATTCCTTCCAGCGCCAGAATGGAAGAAGTCCGCATTTTAACAACACTGGTTATCACACTGGTATCACTACTAGTATGATATCAATAATGCTGATAGCAATAATGCTGGTGTCAATACTGCAGCGAAAAAACGGGGATGGGTTGAAAACAACGAAGGAAGAAGAGCAAGATTGAAGATAACCGATGGAGAAGAACAAAATAGAGAAAAGGCCTATTTCAAAATTTCATTTTATACTACTCACCTCGTCTACTACTACTACTACTAGCTAGAGCTAGCTAGACGAGTGGTACCCCAGTATCCAGTATCATATCATACCTCTTGTGTGCTGTGTGCAATAATAGGGTATCATACGGTATTTGCTTTGCCCTCATTACACATTATATCATACAAGTGCGAGTTTTCCACTTGCATCCACTGCAACCATGTCGCTGGCCCTTAGTAATTTATTCTATTACCAAAATCCCAACACTAATCAACCATCCACCAACGCAGTGTCAGCCAAACAATTATGTCGCATCCTATGTCCTTCCAGCCAAAACTCAAAAGCATTGAACGGTAACCAATCTTTCCTCAACCAATCTACATTAGTCATTGCCTTTGACGCAATTACAAACACTCATGATTCAAATGGTTGGAAACCTATACAATCCATTCCCTTGTTAAAGGAAGCTTGTGCATCGTGGTATTACGAAGATCCCGCTATTCATAGTACAACTGCCACCACATCTACCAATCAATCAACATCTGCAACAATGGGGCCGATATCCTGTAGAGAACTCGCAGCTTTTTATTATAAACCAGAACATAACATCACGAATGACTCCAGAGTATGGTCCGCTCAAGCATCGAGTGATGGGTGGAAACCTATGAGAGAATTGCCTGATTTGATGAATGCCATGGAAGCGTTTCAAGATTGCATTGATATACAAATTCTAATGGGTGGAATTGATAATCAAAATGAGGAGAGTAAGGAAAGGGAGGAGAATAAGAAGATCGGCATGTCTGCAAATAATACAGAACACCATGCAGGCGCGAATGCTCACGAAAATGATTTACTTGACGATTTCTTTACTTCCACGGCTCAACCCGGAGACAAGAACGACAATGAACAGCTCGACGAGGAAGAAGAAGAATATGAAAGCGATGGTGGAACAACCTATGTCAAAGATAATGGAACTGGAGAATGGATGGATGCCAAAAATCATGCGCCTTCCAAGAAACGCAAACTGCAGGCTCAGTCTCAGGCCCAAGTCAAATCAACACAAGAGCAGAAAAAGAAACCAGCTCCAGATAAAAACAAAAACAACAATAAGAAACCAAAATTCAAAGCAAGGAATGCAAAGTGTTGGGTCTACGTCACAAATTTACCATCGGATACTTCTGAACGGGAGGTGGCTGACTATTTCAAGAAGGTCGGAGTTTTAGATCTAGATCCAGAAACACAACATCCAAAAGTAAAATTGTATCGGTACAGAGGAGGCGAACAGATTCAAGGGATATTCACATCCACACCCGCACCACCCGCATCCACATCCACATCCACATCCACATCCACACCTCAAGACAATTCGAATGGTCAAGTGGCAACACAAGGGATGCTCAAGGGTGACGCATCTGTTTGTTACGCGAACAAAACATCGGTGGACCTATGTCTCCAATTATTGGATGATTCACATTTTCGCACAGTTGACGCATCTGGAAAATTTATCAGCAATCCAGAGAGAATATCAGTACAGAGAGCAAAGTTTGAAATGCATGGCGAGGCATTCAAGGGGAGGCGGAAAGTTTCATCGGTAAAACGAAAAATTGCAAGGCTTGCGAAGCTTCAGGCTGTAGGTTGGGACGCCGGAGAAAACGGACGTATTACTGGCGGCCTGAAGGGGCTCAGAATTATTGTATTGCAAAATGTATTTGACGCGCTCGTATTGAGAGGGATTGGGGAGGCCAAGGAAGACTTATTTTTGAAAGGGGTCGAGAAGGAGATCTTTGAGAAGTGCGCGGAGTTTGGAACGGTCGAGAAGATAACAATCTTTTATAAGAATAAAAAGGATGGTGTTGTTATTGTGAAATTTACACAGCCAGCCGCTGCAGGTGAAGCTATCCAAGGGTACAATGGACACACTTTTCGAGGGAAAGTCATCGAAGCATCGTATTGGGATGGGGTTACAGATTATACAGTGAGGAACGAAGAGCAAGAAAGCAAAGATGCAGAAACACGATTGGATGAATTTGGCAATTGGCTTGACAATCAGGAACTGCCAGAAGAGTTCCAACTGCAAGTAGAGGACTCGTAGTCGCAAACTATGGATAGCAGAAATGCATTAAGATTTCCTTTCTCTTCATTGTTTTAATTTATAGCTCAGCATCTGTTGTTGTACAGTATTGTCAAAAAAAATGGTGGTTCTTATGCCTTCAATGGACCAGATGCTTCAGCAACGCCTTTTAAACATTCTTGAATATTCGTACCAAACTTAGCATCACTGCACTCGACAGTGATCTTTGCATCAAAATCATTACCTTCCTCGAACTCAATGGCAACGTTGCACATCAAATGATCATTCTCCAGCGTGCCACTTTCCAATCCCGCATCCGTCTTAATCTCAAAAGTCGCCTTTCTACCCTCATAAGTCGCCTCAACGCAGTTTTTGTCAAATTGTTCCAGCAGAGTATCATGAAACAAACGTAGCATCGTGTCTGTTCTAGGACGCTTCCGCTCTGGTTCGGCATCGCTTGTACCATCTGCCGATTCGGGTGCAGACCGTCTGTGGAAACACGGTTTGCTTGTAAGTTTAATGGACGCAGCGCTGCTTTGCGCATGCATCAACAAAGCAATCACCGAGTCTGCCAATATGTCCCCAACAGGACTGGCTATCCACTCTACAGTGGCAATTCCTGCAGTTTTTCCTGTTATTATTTCCACCTGTTTATCGTGCAAACTAAATACAATGACTTCTGTCGGCGTACTATTTGCATTATGTCCTTCCTCACTCTGAAAGCCTTCGTTCCTCTCCTCTGTACCAGTGAACATTTCATTCAAGAACAAGCGCAGCGTAGATACTTGACCTGAAAAGGGCACGTGCAACTTAGACTTGACAGAACCAAGTCGCAACGGTGTATATGTCTGCAAATCCTTTGGAGACAAAATCTTGGAATTGAAGTTCTGTGTCACGAGTATACCGCCGACTTCTTCTCCCTCTTGTGGCTCTTGCTCGCGGTCAGCAAGAGATCCCATAACTTTTGCTGATCTTCGCCTAGAAAACTTGAGCTTGACTTCTTGCAAGTTAGGAGGCATTGTAACGGTCGGCCTTTTACTCTCGGGCAGCTGACGGTGTTGCAGCATCAACGCCGACTTCAACCTACCCATTTCATCCTTGGCACCATGAACAAGGATAATGTGCTTGGGATCTACTCGACTGATGAAATTACGATTCTGCATAAAATCCACATGCGCAGAGAAACTGACGTAGTCTACCAAACAATTCAACGGTTGCCTCCTTCCCTCCAGAGTAACGACTTCCTTGGGAGCCAACATGATTTCCTTCGCCAGAGTATTCTCTACAGCATAACCCGCGATCAGACATCCATTTTTAGGATCAGTCGCCCATCGGTCAAACAGTTGCCTTGACACACCACTTTGCAGCATACCCGGCGATGCAAATACAACTGACGGTCCCCGGTCATCAAAAGAATCAACGTCAATACTCTTGAGATTCTGGATATGACGGAAATGAAATGGATTAGAAACATCCATTTGGGCTCTAATCCTTGCGTTCATCATGTTAGCATATGTCTGATACACTCTTAAAGCCCTGCTCGCCATTTTACTCGCATACCAAATGGGAATATGTTGCAAATGAGGATTTGCCTGCCAATACTCATCCAATATGAGGAGCAACTCTTGCGCACGTCCCAACGCAAATACAGGAATTAAACACCTCCCTCCCCTTGTAACAACTCTTTCTATTGTTCCGGTGAATCTCGCCTCACGCTCTGCCCGACTCGCATGTACTTGTACTCCATATGTCGCTTCTACCATTAGCACATCTGGTTTAGTAGGAGGTACTTCAGCCGCCATAAGATGCCGATCCTCTTCCATACTGTAATCTCCTGTATATAGTACAGTCCTTCCACCAATTTCAATGAAAAACATGGCTGCACCAAGAACGTGCCCTGCATTGAGAGCGTAGAATTTGAGCCCTCGTCCAAGTGAAATAGTTTGATGATAATCAATCAGTTCAACTTTATCTACGCAAGATTGCAACTCTGCTTCGGTATAGAGGACGTCATTCTTGTCATCTTTTCCGCTGGAAGAACTATTTCCCTTCTTCATTGCCATGAGGCGGAGATAATCTCCCAATAAAAGTCTAATGACAGCCTTGGTAGGATGCGTCATAAATATGCGACCTTTGAAGCCCGTCCGTTCAGTGAAATAAGGCAAACTAGCCGCATGATCAAGATGGAAATGGGTAATCAAAAGCACATCAACATTTTCAGGCTCGAGGCGATCAAAGAAGGGGAGACCGTTGAGGCCATCGTAACCAGGATGGATACCGCAGTCGAGCAAGATGGTGGTTCCGCGGAATTCGAGGAGGTGGCATGAACGGCCGACTTCTTGGCCCGATCCCAGCGGCGTTATTCTCATGATATCTTCCATCTTTTCTGTTTTCAAAAGTATGGAAACTATTGGATATGTACAGTATTGATATTTCTATTTCTTTTGGATGCTCACTTTCGCGGGCGAGATTCACAACTGCGCTTCTGCTGTTCAGAAAGCTACAAGTAAATAGGGTGTGCTGGTGGTATCGCAAGTATGATGTGATACCGGTTGAGGTGTGCGTACTGAACTGTTGTTATGGTGTACTTGTGTGTGAAACCGTAAAAAAGCGTCGCATGATAAAGGTGTGGGCAGCAGACAGTCCGTTCCACCAATCAGAACGGACAATTATTAAAACGAACGTTAAACAACTTTTCAGCGGTTTTCTATTAGACTTAGTTGCACCAACCACGGAAAATGCATGGAAATGAAACAACAGGACATTCAACATAAAAAAAACATAAAATACAACAACCAACATCCAAGAGACAAGAGATCGATCAGTTCTATCATCTTCATATTCATTCATCGATCGTCACAACGTTCATAACACGACCATCAAAGCAACGCCATGGCATCATTCATTTCACCTCTGCGTGAAGAAACAGTGCTCCAGCCGAGCCGTCCATCTGACCTGACATCAAGAATGGGGGTCAAGTTCACGTTGAAACGTATGACGCCTCTACTCCTTCCAGCCATAGCTGCACTCTTTATCCCACCCCTCCTTTCCATCTCTATCGAAATCCTAAACATTGTATCAAAAGGCTATGGCGTTGTCAGTCTTTTATCTGCTCTGGCATTCACGACAATTTCTTTCTTCAAAATCAAGCAGCTTGCACCGTCTCCGCAAAAATTGGAACAAGCCCTTCAATCTCGGAACCGTCTTTTCTCACTCTCACTTCTCGCCTCGCTACTCTTATACCGATGCATTGTATCTAAAATTATGCCAGTAT
>Ga0115005_10005421_pt1 | contig 10096 bp, 10 predicted proteins | sample ArcOceMetagenome_FD_87163 | JGI IMG/M metagenome (GOLD analysis project Ga0115005, IMG submission 87163) | Marine eukaryotic phytoplankton communities from Arctic Ocean - Arctic Ocean - Greenland ARC118M Metagenome | ecosystem: Environmental > Aquatic > Marine > Oceanic | place: Arctic Ocean... | reverse complement strand
CAAGAGGAATTGAACCATACCACTTTGCAGACCCCAATAGTATGTATCGATGTCTATAAAAATCGCAATAAGGTCGATTCTAGTTTGATGGTTCGTGAGTTTGTAGGCTATAAATGATATGACTAAATCATACATATGTGGATGTTAATAAAGCTGGCTACGTTTGTATATATCATTAATAGGCTCCATCAAGCCCGGCCATGCTAGCGATAATCAACTTATAACCTTCATCCAGCGGAACGTCTCGATCCACTATACTCCTACAAATTTTTGAAATATCCGTCTCAAAGTCCAGAAACTTGCAGAGGTAAATTAATAAATTGAAATCAGCCAACAAATCAACAAACGTCCACCCAGCAGATCCACTCTTGGACAACTGTTTTTTCATTTCATCATGAGTCTGTTGCCGACTGTCATGATCACGATTGGCTTTTGGGAATTCACTCACAAACATTTCCGACGAATGTTGGGTAATCGGCACTACAGTCAAGAAGAAGTTGTTCTCCACCGTAGTGCTTTCCTTTCCTTCTTGAATGGCAGTAAAGGTATCATTGACATAACAAAATCCTGGATTCTCCCCAACATCCAATGCTCCCTCCGCCACCATCTCCATACACTGTCGACTCACTTGAAACGCCTCAAACGAAACATTCCCATCATCCCCCGCAGTGACTTTCACAGTAACAAAAGGCGTCTCCTCCACCCCCTCCGCCGACTCAACTTGCAGCTCCGCCGCCATAATTACCTCTGCAGAAGACATCTGAAACCCAGTTTCCCTGGGAGGATGCCCAAAAATCCACCCGACCCTCTTCAAACCCAACATCCCTGCCAAAGCCTCCACCTTCTCCTCCATCGGATCCTCCAACGGAATGAACCCCTCCTTCGCATCCGGATCAATCTCCTGCGGCGGTTCATAAATAGCCTCCACCACCACCTTCTTATTCTTATGCACATGCTTCATCTCCGTTCCTGGTAATTCGGTCCCAAACAGCGTCTGATTCTTGGGCAACTTCTTCCTCTCCTCCTCCGTCATATCCTCCTCCACAAACTTTCCATACAAATACCCGAACCTCTGCCTCTGAAACGCAAAGGTCCTCAAATAGGACTGGAAGGCATTGGCTGAATTTTGATCCAGACTCGCACCGCCCTCGCCCACCCAGCGCTCTTTCTGCTGCTGGATTTTGAATACGAAGCGATTGTCCATGTCGACGAATTCTGCGAGGGTCCATGACATTTTCATGTCGCGGAGGGGCATCATTCCTTTCCGGAATGATTTGTCGGTGGATTGGGCGTTGTTGTTGGGGTCGGGGATTAGTTGGATTGTTCCGTCTGGTTTGATGATTCGTTTCATGTGTTTTGGGTCCGTGGCTTTGGCTGGTTCGGATGTGCTGCTGCTGCTGCTGGTGGTGCTACTGCTACTGGCGGCATTGTTTGTGGTGTTGGTAGCGGCAGATCCGGGATCTACTCTGCAGTAGATCATGCTTCCGTTTTTCATTCCGAGTTGTTCGAGGGTGGTGCCATCATTGGGAAGGGGCTGGGTGCAGGCCGGATCGAGGGAGAGGGGCTGGGTGTAGGAGACGTGAGGACGGGTGATTGCAATTTCAGCGATAATGTCGGATTGCGTAGAGGTTGGGGATACTGATTCGACGCGCCATTGGCCAATGTTTGTTCTGATTCGGATTATCATTATTATTGATTGTTTAGTTTGTTTGTTATGAGTGAGTGAGTGAGTGAATGAATTGCCGTGTTGTTCTTGGTCGAAGTGTGTGTTGTGTGTTTGCATTTCGCATGCTCAAAGGTGATCTCAACAAGCAAGCAAAGAGAACACCTTCACCGAAGCCTGAAGAAAAACAATAGAACCGTGTAGGATTGGGTGTCGCTATTTATTATTATTTCACAAACAGACAACAAACCAACAAACAACAACGCAAGCTCGCAAGTTGGTGAAAGTGTGTGTTCAATGTAATTACATACTTGTACCAACTCTTGTACCATACCCACAGCAAGCCAAAACCAAACCGAAATCAAACATTGACAGTGGGATCTAATTCAACGCACAAAGCAACCGAAAAATCTCATTTCTCATTCTCTATTTCTAACCCTAATACAAGTGCATTCATCATGCCAGCAGCCAAACAATCGAAAAAGAGACCAAGGAGCAAAGAATCGCCAAACCCCTCCTCAGCAGCCCTCCCATCAGCAGGATACCTCCTAAACTGCGACGCGCCGACAAAACAATACATTAAGAGTCTCAACGAAACCAAGACGAATGATAAGAAATTTATCATTGAGGATCTGGACCCTACGCATTTGCTCGTTCGGGAAAGAGCGAGAGAGGAGATATTTCGGAAAGTGGAAGAATGGATGGATAAGGTGCGTTCTGTTCTGTTCTGTTCTGTTCTGTGTTATTTTTGTTCTAGAACGGGGGATACGGATTTGATTGCTTTATGCATTCATTCATTTTGTGTGTTACTGTCGATGCATCATGTGTAGTACCTGGTACACGTACCTGCTGTACCTGCACCTGCCTAACATGTTTAGCATCTTACCGTTTTTTTACACTCGTCTTGTTTAGAATGTATTCACAAACATTGAGAGAGTAGGAGAAAACTTGGAAACTTAACAGGGCGGAATCGCCTACACGTATATATATATATATATATATATACCGGTATATATATATTGCCAGAATTATATCATTGGAATAGATGAGAACTTTGGATGGGTGGTTTTGAATTGTTTCTTTTCTTTTGTCCGGGCATCTCCAGTATGAATTCGAATGAGGTACAGTAATGAATGTGATGGTCAATCAATAGATTTGAAGCTATCTTGACGGACTGGTTCAAAGTGATTGCGAGTGGAAGGATCATAGACATACTATGTGCTTTTTAATGTAGTTCTCGGTACACAGGTCAAATCTCTTCGCACCATTCCAAATAAAGAGATTACACGTACACCACACTCGAATATTTGCTCTATATGTTTTTAAGATTTGATGTAGACTGCGTAGTAGCATGTCCATGTGCTATGGTACTACCACCGGCACCGGTAAGGTTCGGGGAATACTTGGATGCATCTGACAAGAAAATGCACGCACTTTGAACTTGTTTGGACACATTGTTTTCCTTTCGTATAGGTTTCATCACCAATATACGAGTAATAATTCATTACTTATAATACTTCTTTTGTCCCTGCCTGACCTAAAAAAAACAAATGAATGAATGAATGCAAATTTCAAATTTAGAAATGGTAAACTTTTCACCTTGCTTCACGTGTGACCTTCCGAAATCGCGCTACGCGCAACCATGAAAGGGGAAGACAAGCCAACAACCGAACCATCAAGTTGGCTACCTTTCTGCAATGTATATACCAGAACAAAAGGACTAACTGTATCCCCTGTATATGATGGCAGACCGTACTTTGTCAGCAACCCTGTACTTAAATCTGGTGTAGTGTATTTAATTTTATCACGGGACGAATAATGGGCTTGTAGGACTGATGCAACAGTGGTACCAAGCATCCAAGTGTCTTTGTAAAGTATTTTGGACTTTCGTGTGTAGCTGAGACAAGCAATTTGAAATTGTGAACTCAGTTTTCCTTTTTGTCGTGGATCGAGGACGGATTGGAATTGTCTTCCATATTTAGAACGAATTAGACTTCGTGTCGATCAATCAAATTACAGAAGTTGATGAAGGGCACACGGAGACAAAGGTCGATTCAATTTAGTTCAATTAGTAGTAAAAGTGGTAACTTTTATCCTGGATGATGTTCAATGTGTGGTGAATTTATCATCGAGTTGTTATTTCTCAAATTTTGATATTTTTAGCTGAAAATAGTCTGAAAATGACAGATTTTTCTTCGTCCGACGAGAATCTACTGAAGGTTCTGAAAAGATCCCTCATTCAGCTTGTACATATGATGAGTGAGTCAGTTAGTCAGTTACATGGATGTACGGTCGGTTGTACTCGTACTACCCAGTAGAACTATTTGACACTCTTCTTATTGACACAAACCACAGGTACCTTCTAATACCGCACTGCCATCTACAAGTACCTTCGTACATATCATAAATCAAAAGCGACCCCACGTGACTGTTAATTCATCACATCAATCACATCTTAGTGTTTGTGAACATAGCATCCGAATAAATAAATCAAAAGAAAAGAAAAGAACCATGAGCAACGCGAAGACAGGCTCGCCAGCAGCGCTTAGTCGCCAGGCAATCTTCTTCATGGCACTATTAACGATACAATTTGGTGCCCAACCGATGCTAATTACGAAATTTACTCCCAAGACCGTCTGTCGAAGTACTGTGATTGTAGTTCAAGAGAGTGTCAAATTCTGCTTGGCCTTCTTTATGCTCGTTAGTAGTGGGGGGTTCAGAGATGCCACCAAGGGTAAGTGAGTGAGAGTCGAGGACCTCTCGTGCAAGATGTACGGCTTGATAATTTCGAATGATTTATGCAGATGCATTTCACCTACGTGTACTGGTACTCGTTCAGATAAAGTCAGTTCTCACAACCTCATTATATGTTCAAACATGAAAATCAACCTCACAAAATGCATATTCCATATCCAAGATTGGTCCATTGCATCATGGATCAGAGTAGCTGTTCTCCCAGCTGGCCTCTACACAATCCAAAATAGTGCTGCACTTTTAGCATATCAGCACTTGGATGGCATCACATTCAATGTACTGAATCAAACGAAAACGCTCAGTGCAGCATTGTGTTGTTATCTCTTAATTGGTAGAAAGCAGAGTAGTGTCCAAATCATTTCCTTATTTCTCTTACTAATCTCTGCACTTATTATTGAGAACATGATTTCCATCGACTTCCTTGGGGGGGGGGAGGGAAAAAACAGCGACGATAATACGCAAGAAAAGACAATTTTGGCCGGTGATATCGGTGGAAAACACTTTACCCACGGCGTGTTACCCGTTTTATTTGCATCGTTTCTGTCAGGATTGGCCGGGGCGATATCCCAAAAGAATCTTCAGAGTGCCTCAGGATGCGGGTCGTCAGGTGGAAGAAACCCGTATCTCTTCAGTGCCGAATTGTGTGTCGCATCTCTGGCAGTTTTGTCCATATCTATGTTATTCAGTGAGGATGGCGAACGGATAAGATCCAATGGATTTTTTGATCAATGGACGCCTCACACCTTTATTCCTATTGTGGCTAATTCTATTGGAGGGATTGTGGTGGGTCTTGTGACAAAGTATGCGGGGAGTGTGAGGAAGGGTTTTGCACTGATTTTTGGAATGCTTTTCACGGGTTTTATTCAGAGTACGTTGGATAGTAATGTTTCCATCACGAAGGAGCAGATTGTTGGGGGGCTGGTTGCTTCTTTGAGTCTTTGGATGCATTCCACACATCCATATATTGAAAAGAAGGCAGCGCCACAGAGTGTTGCCGATAATGAAGATTATGATTCAAAGAAGGAGGACTAATTTTGGAAATAGCGCTGCGCGTTGTAAAAACAATATAGCTATGGCAAGCTTGTCTAAGGTAATCTTGGACACGTTCAGAATAATCAAACACGGATGTTATTAAAATAACACATTGCACCTTCATCAGTTTCCTGTTTATACCTGTGGAGCACAGCTAATCGTTGACATTCGGCTCTAGCTAGCTACAGTAGAAACTACTGTACTATTTAATAAAATACCTGTTCCACTTTCACATTAAGTTCTCAGGGAGCCAATTCTACTAAAGTGATAACAGTACCAGCAGCCACTTTGAAATTACCGTTTCATTTTTTCCGATACGGTTAACATTGAGATTAATTTTAAATAATAGTAGTAGCGTGGCGGGTCATTGTGCGTTCGTTTTACGAGGAGTTTGTGCGAAGCTCACAGGACACAGCAAGAACACAAACACTCTACGAACAACAAACAACAAAATCAACGCAAAGAAATCAGAATAGCATACACGTAGTGTACTAAATTGAATCATAGCGCAAGGAATGCATATAAGATAAACAAGATAATGTGGTCGTTGAATAATTTAGTCTCTCAAAGTGAAGCAGCCAAGGAGCATCTCGCTTCCGTCTTCAATCAAAGCAAGGAAAAAGAGTCACAAAAAAATGAAGGCGGCACAGGTGCAACAGAAGGAAAAGAAGAGGCCGCCACAACAGAGAAAGAATCACAGTCTTTACCTACTCCTACATCTGCACCGACACCTACACCTACAATCGCGTCCATTCCCCCCAAGAAGGGGAACATCGAGGAAAAGGAAGAAACGCACAATATCAACATGAACTGGGACGCCATAAAATCAGGATGGGGAAACGTCGTCAACGCGACCAAAGAAGTAACCAAAGAAGCCATCGGCAAAATCGAAGAAGAGCAAACCAAAATCCAAGCCCGTCTCTTCCAAAAAGGGCCGTACAAACGTGACCTAAATCTGCCGCTCGACACAGCATCCCTCAGAGACGCTGAAGTCGTGTACATTACCGATAAACTCATCACCATGGGACATCCCGGCATGCAATCCGCCGTGGATGGGGATATCACGCCCGAACGAAAATTAGCCGCTATTGCGCACTTACTCCAAAAAAGGCACCAGGGAAAATACATGGTCTGGAACCTGAGCGAGCTCGAATACGATTATTCCGTCTTGGATGATCAAGTCATGACCTTTGAATTCCCAGGATCGCCATCGCCCCCCCTCGGACTTTTGATGAAAATTCTCATGAGCATTGAATCTTGGCTCAAGGCCGATCCCAAGAATGTCGCAGTCATGCACTGTCTCACTGGACGGGGGAGGACTTCGACCGTCATGTCCGCCTTCTTGTGCTGGATGGGGGAGGCGGGGTTCGTCAATCCTAATAGAGCTCTTGAATATATGGCTCAGTGTAAGAAATTGGATTTGGAGACGTTGACTATTCCCAGTCAGAGGAGGTATGTGGGGTATTTTTCGAATATGTTGGATGGGGTTAAGCCGAGTCAGCCTCCTCTTCTTTTGAAACGGATTTTAATGAGCGAAGCCCCCAAGGTGAGTGTAACAAACATCCAAACAAAAACCAGACCTGTGGGTGTATTTACAAGTGACGTTCTTTTATACTTACATATTCAAATATGATGCCTTTTATACATTCCGTTCAAATAGTTTGAAAAGTATCAACCCATCCAAAATGACAATGACAACAACGAAAATCATGAAACAACTCCTGATCCCCTCGCAGAACACGCAGGAAAACAAGGGTGTGCGCCCTACCTCCAAATATTCAAAGCTGGCAAACTAGTATTTACCACTGCTGCATCGAAATCATTCCACCAATCCAAGGACGACCTACCATTCTGCTTCCCCTCTGAAAAATCCATCACTTTCCCAGTAGAGACGGTAGTACAGGGTGATATCCTCATTCGATGCAGGCATTTAACCAGGAAGGGAAAGAGGGTGTCCATGTTCCGAGCAGCTATGCATACAGGATACGTCCCTCCGAAAGTTATGCGGTTGAGGAAATCAGAGATTGATGGGGCGTGTAGTGATAAACGGTATGCAGATGATTTCTTCATTGACTTGGTGTTTGAAGAGTGTAACGCTTCCATGGCGAGTAAGCATCTATTGTCCGGACCCGGGAACGGTAGTAGTGGGGAAGAGACCGAAATGAGGTTTAATGGAGGCGCACAAGGCGATGTGAAGAACGAGGCATCAGTTAGGAGAATGGCTGGTACTGTTGCGGGAGCGGAAGGTGGCGGGGCTGTGACAGTGACAGCTTCTGCGTATGATAGTATGCTTCATCGCGATTCAAGGTTTTGGGACGCGATCGCACAACGAAGGAATGAAAAGAGCAAGGCTGGTGGAAATAGTGCCGGTACCAGCACAGAGCCAACAGGTGACGAAAACGTATCGAGTGTTTTTTATGGTCCGACCATTGGAAGAAGACGAGAGTTTCCTGATGAAGCGGCTAGTTCCAAAGTGTCAGATGGCGACGATTCGGGAACCTTTAGCATTGCTTCACAAAAAAGTGCTCTTCAATCATTTACAATCGGTGGTGAACTTGACTTTACTCTGGATGACAATGATACAAATAATACAAGTACAGCGGTGAAAGAAGCACCGGCAAAGATGGCAGATGTGTCAACTGCTGATAAGAAGGACGATCTTATGGACGCATTGATGGCAATTGATGATGTGCTTGATGACGACGACGACGACGAAGTTCGTGATGATGACGTTGAAGGTAACTCTAATGACGGTGCTTTCGTCAATAATGCCGATATTAGTCAGAATCCTCAGGAAGAAATTGAAAATGAAGCCGTTCATGAACATTTGAACGCGACTATGACGGAAGAAATCATCTTTGAAAATACAAGTGCTTCTAATAGTAATACAAGCATAGGCGAGAACATTGCAGAGGTTGAGAAGATCGAGGAAATAGAGATGGTAGAAGATGCTGTTTCTGGCGAATTCACATCTGAGCAAGGTTCAAAGGATTCTCCAAAGGATGATGGCATGTTATTAAATCTCGATAGTCTTAATCTTGATGATTTAGACGATACTGCCCCCACAAAAGACGGAGAAGATGGTTTTGACTTTTCAGATGATGATGATGACGACGAGCTTGCAGACTTGGAAGAATTCCTCATGAAAGCTACCAGCTGATCTCGTTGTTTGTATCTTCTATGAGATACAAGCGAGCGAAAATGAATCAGCTCGTAATATGTCGGTGATTCAGCCGATGAACGTTACGCGCAGTAGAAGAAGCAACTACGAATATAAATCACTACACGTAGTTAGTTTGACTTACTTTATGCATTACTAATGTACACTTACACGTACGATTATCAGCGTTGTCTACAGATGAAAGTCCTGAACGTGAAGCTGGGCAACAATTTTCTTAAATATCCTTCATAGCGAGTTCGACAAAATCTGATTCCATCAGCTTTGAAGAACTAGTTTTGGGACCCAATGGAGCAAGGGACAACGCCCAGAGACGAAGATAGGAAGCAGTGTTGGAAACCATACCAAGAACAAACTGGATGGTCTCAATTGCCTGGTGGATGATAATCTCTCCGAAACCATGATCTTCATCATGTCCTGCACCCTCTTCATCATCGTCATGGTGAGAATTTCTTGCCATGTCCCTAGAAATGAAGTAAGGCTTCGCAAAGAGAAGAACAGGAACAGAAATACCTGGAAGCAAGAGAAGGTAGTTCTGAACAGTTGCCTGTCCCTTGTACAAAGGCTCGTCGACGTCACCAGGTTTGAGTGCGATACTGATGAGAGTTGTGATAAGATTTGGTGGTTGGCAACCATCATCGCTTCCTTCGAAGTCGAAAGGACAAAGATCAGCGGTATCCTCATTTCCATAACAGGTTAGTCCCCATAGAGTACACAAGGAATCATTATCATCATTGTATCCATCGCAGACGGTCCAGTCTCCATCATAGCTGGAAGACGTCCAACCCTCACCTCCGGGACTGAGACAAGTGGCGGAAAGCATACGCGATTCCCAGTTGATATACCACTTCATAATGATAGGGACGACCATGTACACAAAGAGGGACAATGCGAAACAGATCATAGGAATGAACTCAAACAAGAAATTGTATGTCTCTCCGAAATAGATAGCATTCACTCCTTTCAAGCAGGTTCCTCCAAACATTTGAATAATTCCAAGGATTATGGAGAGCTTCATTTTGAAAGAGTTAAAGAAAAGAAGTTCGTTCTGAGATACATGCCAGATAGGATCAAGACCAAAGGGGTACGCGGATTCTGCCGAACCATGCTCAGAAGTGGATTCGGCAATTGCTCCATTCTCAACTTCGTAATAATCCTGACCCTCAAACTTATAACGGGATTAGAACAAGTTAAGTCCAAGAGATAACATATCATTGTAGATGAAACCAGCGTAAACAGCAAAGAATCCCATCATGGTAATCATATAACGTCCAGCGTGCATACCTGAAGCCATTTCTCCAAGTGTTGCCTTTTCGTTGGCTTTCTCGTTGTAGAGTAAAGACCAGCACAAAGAAGGAACATACCGTGTCCAATATCTCCATACATGACTCCGAAAAGGAAAGGGAATGTAGCCGCTGTGAAAAGTGCAGGATTCGCTTCACGATACCTAGAGGGATACCATAGGTGTT
>Ga0115005_10005419_pt1 | contig 10100 bp, 8 predicted proteins | sample ArcOceMetagenome_FD_87163 | JGI IMG/M metagenome (GOLD analysis project Ga0115005, IMG submission 87163) | Marine eukaryotic phytoplankton communities from Arctic Ocean - Arctic Ocean - Greenland ARC118M Metagenome | ecosystem: Environmental > Aquatic > Marine > Oceanic | place: Arctic Ocean... | reverse complement strand
TGAGTCTTGATACTTCAGTTTCTCACCGAGTGGGGTTGGGTAGCTACGGTACTTATGGGTACTCAGGCGCTATCGATAGTCTTGAGGCCTACGGTGGTTACCCCGCTACGTTGTCGCTGACGTTCGAGTCTCTCCTTTCTCAATCTGAACCATCACTAGTAACGTGGGAGGAAAGCACCTTGGAAAATTTTCTCTATGGTTGGGACAGCGGCGTAGCGCTCGCCACACATTCCCCCGTCCCTTTGCCAGCCGGCGCTTGGCTCTTCCTATCCGCCATTGCAGGCTTGGCGGGTGCGAAACGCCTGTCGCAGTCAAAGCGTACCGCGTAGTCTCTTCAGTGTTTCAAAAGTCACTTGATCCTTTTAACGACCTTTCCTTCATCGCATGACATCCAGCTGTAAAAAAGCCCTACGCGCAAGTATTTACAAACTTAAAGGCTCATGACTCCACTGCGACTCCAATCTGGCATGTATTGTAGGAAAGAGCGTCGATGAGTCGTATTAAAAGAGGTCATATGCTTTACGCAACTCAGCGAGCGGCTGCTCCCAATGTTCTTCCCAGCGCACGGCAAGCAGTGGCTTCGCCTTGCGACCCAGCGCCCAGCCATCTGTAATCGCATCCATGATGAACGGCAACAGTTGGGGGCGGTACAACAGCGTTTGTAGCGGGCGGCTCGCGATAATCATCGCGGGATAAGGCGCAGGAGCTTGGGCCACGGTAAAACTCACGACACGAACTTCACCGAGCGGCGTCGTATCATATCCAGTGAGCACGTGAAATAGATCGTGAAGCTGAAAGCCGCGCTCAGCCAGATGACCCACGTCATCACCGCGCTTGTGATGTGCTTCTATGAATGCCGACTCGCGTAACAGGTTGATATCAAGCTCGTTCGACGTCAGGTAGCGCTCGAATTCTTTACCAAGCGTGCCGTCGGCTAGGCCGGCCAGATAGGCAATGTCGGGTATCGGGCTCAGGTAGCGATCCTTCAACATCTCTTCCGCGCCCGGACTCGCGAGCGCCATGTCGTCGAACGCTTTGAGCGCGTCTTCGTCTCCCACTCGCATAAACGTATGGGCTAGGGGCACAGATGCACGTGGATCCCAGCTTGCAAGCGACTCAAGGAGTCCCGAGATAAGTTCCGGGTCGAGGTCGGGGGATGTGGGGTACGACATATTCCAACCTCTTTGCATACGCTGGCCAAGAAGTATAAGACAAACAGAGGGGCATAGGGGAAAACTTCGTTACAGTATTCCAGAGCGTTTGATGCATTGCATACCCTGAACGGGGCTGACACGTCAACTGTGCTTGACGAGAGAAATACATATTTCTAGGTTGAGCAGCCGCCCCACTCCGTTGTGCCAATGCACTGCCGCTATGATCGAATGGTCGGCCGCTAACGCAGCAGATACTCATCGAGAATGCGCTGCAGCGCCACTGCGTTATTGCTGAAAATCCATTCGATACCGCGCTTGAGCTCTCTAAAGAGCGTATTCTTCGATGAGGGGAACCCTGTTCCCAGCCGCTGCCCGTATGCATCATGGTTTCGTTTTACTCGGTTGGTCAGCAGTAGATAATGGCCGCCCATTCCGGCATAGCCGCCTGCAATAGCCTGCTGACTCATCGTGCTAACGTTCATTTCTGCAACCGGAAAGAAGCTCTCGCTCGGGAGAAAATCGAGCGGCTCAAATAAAGATGGAGCAAGGGCGAGCATATGAAAATCGGTTGCGGGTGTTAGTGGGGCAAGTAGTGCGCGCAGAATCTCTCGCTGACGGCTGGGATTCGGCCAGGGTTCTGCTTTCAATTCAAGCATCAGATGAGTATCCCTTCCAAAATTTTGGATCACCTCTTCTAGGCTAGGAATGCCGGGAACGCTTGTGCGCAATTGATCAAAGGTCAGCGCAGATAAATTAACCGTTGCGCCAAAGACTCTTGCGGGGCTGGGGTCATGGCAGATGACGGGCACTAAATCTGCGGTCCAGCGAATGTCGCATTCGATTCCCCAAACACCTGCAGCCCGCGCGGCGTCAAAAGCCTCAAGGGTATTTTCCATGACGGTGTTGTTGTCGTGTTCGCCGCGATGAGAAATGATTTTGCAGCGCTCAAGCACAGCACGATCAGGCGCCGGCCTAGGAACCACGGCCATCGTCCAGTCTATGATCGCCATGGCGAAGTCTTGTAAACTCATGGGTTATTACTTTGACTTATGAAGAATGCGGCATTTGATGTTACCCTGTTGGTATAACCGCCGTAAACGGAGCAGTAGACATTTTCATGACTCGCTCGTCTAAATCAGCGCCCACCGGCCCAACAGAACACCCCGCAAGCACGCGTGAATTAGTCGCTTGGGCCTTCTACGACTTTGCCAATTCCGGCTACACAACCGTTGTATTGACGACTATATACAGCGCTTACTTTGTTGGTGTAATCGCTGCGCGACTGGACGAGCAATCCCCGGGTACCGCTATGCTGCTGTGGACACTTTCCATTGGAGCGGCCAATCTGATTGTGCTAATCGCCGGTCCGATTATTGGCGCTATTGCAGATCATCGGGCGAGTAAAAAGCGGTATTTACTGCTGTCTTCAATGGTGTGTGTTGCAGGTACTATCGGTCTGGCATTGGTAGGCGCTAATGCAGTAGTTCCGGCGATGTTACTGCTAGTGCTGGCGACCATTGCCTTTGCATTAGGCGAGAATCTGATCGCCGCTTTTTTACCGGAAATTGCCCATCGGGACGGCATGGGGAAAGTCTCCGGTTACGGCTGGAGCTTGGGTTATTTTGGGGGATTGCTGACCCTGAGTGTGTGTCTAATGTACATCAACTGGGCGACGGAAAAGGGTCTGGAAGCGACTGACTATGTCCCCGTAGCGTTGCTGATAACCGCTGCAATATTTGCGATTACCGCTTGTCCCACTTTTATTTGGCTGCGCGAGCGAGCGCAGGCAAGGCCACCCATTGACGGTGTGTCTTACCTCAGAGCAGGGTTCACCCAGGTTCGCAACACACTGCGGCATGCAGCCCAGATGCCGGACCTGTTTCGTTTCTTACAGTGTCTCACCCTCTTTCAAGCTGGCGTTGCCACAGTCGTTGTGGTCGCCGCCATTTACGCGCAGGAAGTGATGGGATTTAATACGCAAGAGCTCATAGTGCTGATTATGGTGGTGAATATCACGGCGGCGATCGGCGCGTTCGCCTTTGGATACGCACAAGACTACTTTGGATCTGTGCCCAGTCTGGCTGTGGCACTGTTGATATGGGTTGCAGCAATCGTGGTAACACTGCTGGCTGAGGTTCCCAGTGATCTTTGGCTAGCGGGCAATTTGATGGGCATTGCGATGGGTGCTACCCAGGCCGGAGGACGCGCGCTCATCGGTCAACTGACGCCAGAGTCACGAAATGCGGAGATCTTTGGTTTGTGGGGTTTGGCCAATCGGGCCGCTGCCATTCTCGGCCCAATCAGTTACGGTATTATCAGTGAGCTCAGTGGCGGCAATTATCCTCTGGCAATGTCATCCACTCTAGGCTTTTTCCTGTTGGGGTTGATACTTCTGTTTTCGGTCGATGAAGAGCGTGGCAAGCTCGCTGCAGCTACACTGAGCACCTAGTCGCAGAGCAAGCCGTTGTGGCATTCTTAGGCGGTCGCCACCAAATACATTTCTATGGGTTTTTACCTTCGCGAAATACCGCTAAGCCTGAGCAACCGAATTGAACCCTCGCACCACTCGCTCCGCCATTGGATGCCCCTATTCCAACGCATCAGATTAGCAATGCCGTCGAAGTTATAGGGAAACTATATAGCTAGCTCTGGCTTAGGCGGACACGTCGATGGAACATCCGAAATTCCGTTAGCAATCATAGCTCCCTGAGCATCGATCACCACACGTTCGTTCAAAATAACAGGGCGGCTCAGAGTGCCCATAAACGGCAGTTGTCCGTGTGGGTTGACTCCGATATAGGTTGGGTTTGAGTAGCCATTGTGTTGTGGGATAGGGTTGTTCGATTCAATACTGCCGACCTTTTCACCGTCCACAAACATATCGATGAATACTTTATTGGCATCTTTTTTAATCGGCGTAAAGCCAAAATGGCTGGTGACCACCAACTCGCTGCATCGCCCGGGAGGTAGCGCGGGGAGCGCCATTGAAAGGCCAAGGATGCTGAAGCTCATTCCCGCCTCTTGGTCACTGTGAAGATGCCATCGTTCAGCTTGCTCCGCGATTACTTGTGGCCCATTAGTGGCGTCTTTTGGCGTTACACCAATGGCAAAAGTAAACCCGCCGGAGCCGGGGCTGCGCTGCAGGTCCTTGTTGCGAAGAATTGCGTGGCCGTTGTCATTAAGTCTTTCATAGGACGTCGCCACTCTCCTAGCCTTTTTTCGCCAATGCAAATAGTCATCGGTAAGAGCAGCTGCAATTTCTGGGTGACTTTCAACAACGTTTTCTCTTCCGGTTGGGTCTGCGTCAAGGTCATTTAATATTGGCGACAACCAGCTTCCTCTAGAGAACCGCCATCGACCATCGGCCGAGAGAATTGAAAAACGGTGCGTGACTGATGAGGAGTATTCCCAATACAACTGCGGAGACGGGGTAAGCGTCTCGGCCAGTAGATTACGCCCTACAAGTCCTTCAGGAGCCGAAGCCGAAATGGCATTGAGGATCGTAGGGAAAATATCAAGGATAGAGACAGTTTCGTCAACAACCGTATCGGGTTCGATGTGTCCAGGCCAACGCATGAGCAGGGGCGTGCGCACTCCGCCCTCAAAAAATTGTGTTTTTTTCCCATAAAAGGGGAAGTTGTTGTCTGTGTATGAATTGGTGCCACCGTTATCGCTAAGCACTACAACCAAAGTATTGTCGCTCATGCCTTCGCTGTCTAATGCGTCCAGAACGCGCCCTACGCTGTCATCGACCTGGTCTATTAGCGCATGGAAAGCCCCTTCCGTCGTATCGGGATACTTCTCCTTGAATCTTTTAGCAGGCTCTATTGGAGTATGGGGTGCGTAAAACCAAAGGTTCAAGAACCACGGATCAGGCTGTCCCTTTTGTTGACTGAGAAATTCAATAGCTCGCACTGTGAGGATGTCAGTGAGATGCCCCTTGAACTGCACAGGTGGTGACTGATTCTCACGCAGCCAGGGATTGATATACGTGGGTCCCGGGTAGTTAATGCCGTCTTTGCTGGCACCCTTTAATTCAGACTGAAAAAGAAACCCGAACCAATTATCAAAGCCGAGTCGGCCCGGAGACTGTTCCAGCGTCGCATTAACAACATGCCATTTGCCAATGTGTTGCGTGCGGTAGCCATCTTGACCAAGTGCACTAGCGATCGTTGGGGTGCCCTGAGATAGCCCCAAGTGAGTTGGCCTGAGACCATGGCTGGCCGGAAATTGCCCGGTTAACAGAGCAGCTCTGGCCACAGAGCAGGTAGCATCGGCATAGTGCCGCGTATACCTGACACCTTGTGCCGCCAAGCCGTCCAGATTTGGGGTGGGAGTTGTAGGGTTGCCGTTGGCGCCGAGATCATTGTAGCCAAAGTCATCTAGGACGATCAGAAGAATGTTGGGGCGAGAGTCGTTCTTCACAGCATTGGATGGACCAGCAAGCGGTAACAGTAATAGACCCCCACCAGCGATCAGGAAGAAAACAACAAAAAACCAGCGATACATTTGTTCTGCCTTTGTTTATTGCGATCTATTTTAATGAACGATACATTCATTGACTCTATTAGCACCTACTGCGAGTAACATGCGTCTTTCCCCACATCGCCTGCTTATCGTCTTGCGATAAAAAGCCTTTGGCCCAACTTTCCCAACGACACACCCAGTGGCACCAACAATAACCAAACCTTCGGGTGCCATCGCTCGGTTCAATTCACATAAAGCATCGGGATATGAAAAGACAATCTCCCGAAATGCCCCCCTTTATTCGTCCTACACTTCGAGTATATTACACGAGTAGGTATAATGTTGAGTTAACGATTAACTTGCTAGTGCGCTGACACTCGTAACTGGATTATATGCATAACTGGAGCAAGCAATGACAAACTTACCCCGTCAACGCGTGGCGATGACTATACCCGGCCCAACAGCAAACGTAGCTGATTCTATAGCTATGGCCAAACGGCTGGAGCAACTCGGCTGGGATGATATCTGGCTAGCAGATGCAGGCGGACTGGATGCATTAACCCTGGTACCCATGCTACTGGCCGCCACGAAAAACACCCGCATCGGCACCGCGGTGGTACCTGTTTTTACTCGCACACCTGCTGTTCTGGCCAGCACATTCGCGGTCATCAACCAGGCCTACCCTGGGCGTTTTATTCCCGGTCTTGGTACATCCAGCCACGCCATCATCAATAATTGGCATGGTTTGAACATGGAAAAACCGCTAACTCGTATCAAAGAAACCATGGCCCTCTTGCGGTCTATGATGGCCGGAGATAAAACCAATTTCGAGGGCGAAACACTTCGCAGTAAAGGCTATCGACAAGCGCCGAGCAGTAACCAACCCATTTATCTGGCAGGCCTGCGGCCAAAAATGCTGGAAACTGCTGCTGAAATCTCCGACGGGGTAATCTTAAATCTGTTCCCCCGCTCCGCCCTACCCAAAATAATGGAGCACATCGCCATCGGCGCCGAGCGTGCGGGCAAAGATCCGGCCTCCGTTGAGGTGGTATGTCGCCATATGATGTGTCTTACGGATGACAAGGATCTGGGCCGTGCAGCATTCCGCGCGGCTTTCGGGCCCTACTATGCAACACCCGTGTACAACAAATTCCTCGCTTGGGCCGGTCATGAGGATACTGCCAAAGAAATAGCAGAGGGCTTTAAAGCCAGAGACAGACAGCGCACATCAGCCGCCATGACTGATGAACTGGTCGACCAAATTGCGCTAATCGGCAATGAAGGCGAGTGTCAGGATCTCATTCGCCAATACGCTGCAGGTGGAATCCATACTCACGTTATGAGCCCAATGATTCCCGAGCCACAAATGATTGAAAATACTGTGGCCGCCTTTAGCAAAGAACGCTTCACCTTCTAAACCGTTTTTGGATGAGTTGTAAATGAAAGCATTTGTCGTCATTGCCATTATTGCCCTAGTGATTACAGGGTCAGGCAGCTGGGGTGGTTTGATGTTTTACTCGCTGCCCCTAATGGCCTGGGCAGTGTTGGGGATTTTCGCCCTTCAAGGTCTGGGCTTTGTGCCGGCCTTCCTGTATCAGACCGAGAGTTACTACGACTTGGTTGGCAGTCTGACCTATATCCGCGTGCTCTCACTGGTTCTTCTGTGCAGTGGTGAGGTTGACTCACGACAAATGCTCATCGCATTCTTCATCCTCATTTGGGCTGCTCGGCTCGGTAGCTTTCTCTTCAGTCGCATTGCGCGAGATGGAGGTGACTCTCGTTTTGATAAGATCAAGCCTTCGGCGCTACTTTTTTTTCGCACCTGGATGCTACAGGGACTTTGGGTCACGGTGACAGCTGGAGCGGCGCTCGCGGCACTGAGTAGTGGCAGGTCTGTTGCGTTAAATATTATTGATGGCGCTGCCATTGCACTTTGGTTATCTGGCTTCGCCATCGAAGTCATTGCCGACAGGCAGAAACGTCAGTTCAGGCAGGCACACGGTAGCGATACCTTTATTACTATGGGCTTGTGGTCTCTTTCTCGGCACCCCAACTATTTTGGCGAGATCATACTGTGGACGGGTATAGCGTTACTGACGTTTCCCGTATTGGATAGCTGGCAGTACCTAACACTGGTATCACCACTGTTTGTCTACTTGTTGTTGGCGCGCATTAGCGGCATTCCCTTACTCGAGCACAAAGCCAATCGCCGTTGGGGAACTGATCCGGCTTATATCACTTATAGGAAGAATACGCCGGTGCTTGTTCCCAGACTGAAGAAATCCGGTTGATCTGAGGCGCGCGCATAAACCGCCATTCTAACTATAGGACATATAAACGGGGTGTCTCGGATATCGGGCTTGCCTCTAGAAGCGAAATAGCCCGGTCACAGCGAGTTCTTCCTTCGTATTTTCTAGCTTCGTGGCGCCGTTATCGAGCTTAATCTCGTCAGGAGTAATATCCTGATAGGACAAACTGACCGCAAAGTTCTCACTGATAAACCACTGAGCGCTTACCCCGTACGTGTTAATTTCCCACCCATTAATTTCGTTTTGCTCCCAGTTGGCGCCAAAGCCAAGGTTGCTGCCGAGGTAATAGGTAACGCCCACGCCATAATTGTCGATATCATCGCGGTTCGGCACATAAGTTCTTGAAAAATTACCTTCTGCCTTGAGGCCACCATCACCGATGGCGAAGAAGTGGTCCATCGTACCGCCGTAGGTGTCGGTACCACTGCCGTTGCCATTATTGAAGCCTGTGTTCGCGTAATTGAAGACCAGCGTAGTGTTCTCGGTAATGTATTTACCCACACCGACGTTGTAATGATCATATTTTTGGTTGCCAGGCTCCGATCGCTTAACGCCAAGGTCAACTAACCAGCCAGACAGCTTCCAGCCCGGGCCTTCAGCGACATAACGCATTTTAGCTTCGTAAGTCTGACCATCATCATTGTTTTGATTGGTTAACTCGACTTTGCCGTCTTCAACTACGACCGTAATGCTGGAAGCGTGATCCAGAAAGGCTGCCTCACCAAGAGGCCCCTTGCTAGTATCGACAGTTTCCATGAACCAAGTAGCTGACAAGTCAATCTCATCAGTGTCGGTATCTGTTTTCTGGGTCGCGCCATTCTGTTTTACTTCTTTACTGATCTTACCCTGGGTATAGCCTGCACCCAATTCCCAGTCGTAGTCGGCCTGAGCGCCGGCAGACATTGCCAAAGCAATACCCGTGATTATTGCGGTTTTGTTGAACATATTGATCTCCCTAGGGAATCTTAAAAATTAAGTGCCTCCCCGTCCACTGATCGCGGACATCGGTGCACTATCGCCCATGCAAGAGCGTCCCACAAGGTAATAATTTAACTGTAGAAAATATAAACGGGGTGCACCGGCTAGCTGCCTGCTAATCCGTTCCCGCAGTGCTAACGTACACCCTGTAGGATCTATAACCCCATAGAGTAAGCCGATGCCAAATGTTGCCCTGTTCCCGATCCCCGACTCCGTAAACTTCCCCGGGGTCCCCTGTTCTTTGCATGTGTTCGAGCCTCGCTATCGCCAAATGGTGCGCCACTGTATTGATCAAAATTTACTGATGGGTGTTTGCCATACCGAAAAAGTACTGCACCGCAAAGACCGTGAACAAACGATCGAGGAAGCGCTCAACAGTAATCAGACCACCTATAAGCCCCAAGGCATCTTTTCCGCCGGTCCTGTGGAGCTGCTGGAAGAACTGGAGGATGGACGGATGCTGATTCAGGTAGACAACGCGATACGCCTTATGCTGGGTGAGGAAAAACAGACGCTGCCCTTTGGCATATGGGCCTGCGAGGAGCTTTTAGACGAGGCGCTCGACGAAACTGGCGAACTCGCATTGCAACAAAGTCAATCAAAAATCTTACAGCGACTACTGGCAATCACCCACGGCAATGAGGACGCTCAGGACATGCTTAATAGCGTTCACTGGCAAGCGATGCCGTCGCAGGCGTTTAGCTTTGCCGTGGCTGGACTGCTGGGGATGCCACCTGAGACTTCGCAGGCACTGCTGGAGATGACCAGCGCGCAGGAACGCCTAGATACGGTACTGGAGATGATCAACACCATGGGAACGGCACTCAGCTAGCCACGATCGTCAGTCGGCGGCTGCGGCAGCTTCGCTGGCCAGATGAGCTCGCAAACTCTCTATCCGTCTCCGATTGGCTCCCATATCGCTAATTCCAAGCCGAGAAGACGACCGCACTTGGATATCATCGGCCTGTCGGTTAAACACCAGCTGAACGTCATCACGGAACTGCATCAGCGGGGTTTTGACCACAGCCTGTAAGAAGTCGGGGCTGTCCTCCGTAATCGTCCAATTGTCCTGCGCGGCCAGCCATCGCTTAAGCGCTTGCCACTGCTCAGTTGTGGCCTGCAGGGGTGCAATAGCGCTGCCACCGGTGCCACTGGCGCTGTTGACACAGTTGGGCAGCATCCCGCAGGGGGG
>Ga0115005_10005418_pt1 | contig 10100 bp, 9 predicted proteins | sample ArcOceMetagenome_FD_87163 | JGI IMG/M metagenome (GOLD analysis project Ga0115005, IMG submission 87163) | Marine eukaryotic phytoplankton communities from Arctic Ocean - Arctic Ocean - Greenland ARC118M Metagenome | ecosystem: Environmental > Aquatic > Marine > Oceanic | place: Arctic Ocean... | reverse complement strand
GTTTCTCTTGGGTAATCTACGCAACATCGCCTTCTGGTTTGTTTTGTTCATCTTGGTTTTGATGCTGTTTCGGCTATTTTCGGGGGATGGCGGGACAGCCTCCAGCCGGTCCACCACCTACTCTGACTTTGTTTTGGCAGTGGAAAACGGCCAAGTGAGTAGCGCCGTTTTGGATGGGGAGACCGTGAGCTACACCGGTCCAAATAATATTGAATTTGTGACAATCGTGCCCGGTGATGCGCGGGTAAGTGACCTGCTCGTTGACAAGGGAGTGAACGTCATCGCCAAATCGCAACAGACATCGATGTTCCAATCGGTCCTGCTGTCACTCCTGCCTATCATGCTTTTAGTGGGGGTCTGGATCTATTTCATGAACCGCATGCAAGGCGGGGGCAAAGGCGGCGCGATGGGCTTTGGGAAAAGCCGGGCCAAGATGTTGACCGAGAAACAAGGCAACGTCACTTTCGATGATGTTGCTGGAATTGATGAAGCCAAAGAAGAGCTGGAAGAAATTGTTGATTTTTTAAAAAATCCACAGAAATTTAGCCGTCTTGGCGGTAAAATCCCCAAAGGTGCACTGCTCGAAGGCGCGCCGGGGACTGGTAAAACTTTGCTGGCCCGCGCGATTGCGGGTGAAGCCGGAGTGCCATTCTTCTCGATCTCAGGCTCTGATTTCGTGGAAATGTTTGTGGGTGTAGGTGCGAGCCGCGTACGCGATATGTTTGAGCAGGCCAAAAAGAATGCGCCTTGCATTTTGTTCATCGATGAAATCGACGCCGTGGGCCGCGCTCGTGGCGCGGGGTATGGCGGCGGTAATGATGAGCGTGAGCAAACATTGAACCAATTGCTTGTGGAGATGGATGGTTTTGAAGCCAACGAAGGCATCATCATCATCGCTGCGACCAACAGAAAAGACGTTTTGGATCCGGCATTGCTGCGTCCGGGCCGTTTTGACCGTCAAGTGACCGTGCCTAACCCCGATTCCCGTGGCCGCGAAAAAATCTTGGGCGTGCATGCACGCAAATTGCCAACGGGTCCCGACGTTGATCTGAGGATCATTGCGCGCGGCACACCTGGATTTACCGGGGCGGATTTGGCCAATTTGGTTAACGAATCTGCATTGGCTGCTGCTAGAATTGGTCGCCGTTTGGTGACGATGGAAGATTTCGAGAAGGCCAAAGACAAGATCCTGATGGGCGCGGAACGTCGCTCTATGGTTCGCACTAAGGCGCAACTTGAAAAAACCGCTTATCATGAAGCTGGTCACGCTTTGGTTGGCTCTTTGCTGCCGAAATGTCAGCCTGTGTATAAAGCAACCATTATTGCGCGTGGTGCTGCGGGTGGCATGGTTATGAGCCTGCCTGAAATGGATAGGCTGAACTTCTATCGTGACGAATGTCATGATGAATTGGCCATGACCATGGCTGGTAAAGCTGCTGAGATTTTCAAATACGGTGAAGATCAAGTGTCGAACGGCCCATCTGGCGATATCCAACAGGCCTCCAGCTTGGCGCGTGCTATGGTGATGCGTTGGGGCATGTCTGATAAGGTCGGTAATATTGACTACTCGGAGGCAGCCGAAGGCTATTCTGGCCGCACCTCTGGCCTGTCGACCTCTGCGGGTACCAAAGAGTTGATCGAATCTGAAGTACGTACATTCGTTCAAAACGGCTATGATTTGGCGCTGAAGACCATCACGGACAACAAAGAGCGTTTTGAAAACTTGGCCCAAGGTCTGCTTGAGTATGAAACCCTCACAGGGGCGGAAATCAAGAAGGTGATGGAAGGTGAGGTTTTAAACCGAGATGAGGATGAAGACGACAGCGCGAGCACTGGTGGCACACCCTCGGTCACGGCAATCCCCAAGACCAAGCCCAAACCAAAGTTGAGTGACGGTGGGATGGAACCAGAACCTTCCGCATAAAGTTTAAAACCTCCGTCCGGTCAAAGGGGCGGAGGTTTTTCGTTTCAAGCAGAGGATTGCGATATGCCTGCATTGGTGGCGACAGAGGTCTTTGCCAAGATCACTTGGGTGGGTGTGGTCCCCGAGCGGCGTGGGGCTGAGGTGGAGACTGAATGCCGTTCCGAGATTGACCTCGACTGGGATGGTGTGGTTGGCGGGGCGCATAGTGGCCGCAACCGCGCTTCTGACAGCCGCGTAATGCAGCAACACAAACGCAACACTCAAATCGCCAATGTGCGCCAGCTTAGCATTGTCAGCGAAGAGGAGATTGCTGAGATCGCGCGGGCTATGAATATTGCACAATTCGATCCCGAATGGTTGGGGGCTAATCTTGTGGTTTCAGGCTGCCCCGATTTCTCCCATATTCCGCCATCCTCACGGTTTCAGTCAGAGAATGGCACCACGCTAATTGTCGATATGCAAAACTATCCCTGCCATCAGATCGCCATGACCATTGAGCGGGATTTGCCGGGGCAGGGCAAATCGTTTAAACAGCATGCCAAAGGCCAACGGGGCCTGACCGCTTGGGTCGAGCGGCCCGGACAGTTGTTCTTGGGCGACCAGCTGCGCCTGCATTGCCCAGAACAGCGCGCATGGCAGCCCGATGGGCAGGGGCAATTGCTTTAGAGGTTACTGTGCCAACCACAGGGCCAAATAAGCGGCACCACATAGAAGTAAGATATGCTGCACAAAAATGAATTGTTCCAAATTTCCCCCCAAAAAACACTTTTGAATCTTAAGCAATTCTGCTTCCGAGGTAAAACGCATGTTTCCGATTGGCACATGGCAGTTATTTACTGCCGCACACGCAAGCGCGAATGTCGGATTTACTCTGCTTTTCTGTAGGCGATGGCGGTACATGCAACGGTATACCTTGGTCATGGGACCACAGCGGGAGATATAAAATGAGCTATAAGTCGGATATTGAAATTGCACGGGGTGCTTCAAAAGCCTTGATCCAGGATATTGGCGCGAAGATCGGCATTGAAAGCAAAGATTTGCTGCCCTACGGTCACGATAAGGCCAAAGTGAGCCAATCTTTCATCAACTCGGTTCAGGACCGTGAAAATGGCAAGTTAATTTTGGTAACCGCTATCAACCCAACTCCTGCGGGCGAAGGCAAGACCACAACCACTGTTGGACTTGGTGACGGTTTGAACCGCATTGGCAAAAATGCGATGGTCTGTATCCGTGAGGCATCTTTGGGCCCTAACTTTGGCATGAAGGGTGGGGCTGCAGGTGGTGGCTACGCTCAAATTATTCCGATGGAAGATATGAACCTGCATTTCACGGGTGACTTTCATGCCATCACCTCTGCGCACAGCCTGCTGTCCGCCATGATCGACAACCATATCTATTGGGGTAATGATCTCGAGATCGACACGCGCCGCGTCGTTTGGCGCCGGGTTGTAGACATGAACGACAGGGCATTGCGTCAAATCACAGCCTCGTTGGGCGGTGTCTCTAATGGTTTTCCACGTGAAACCGGCTTTGACATCACAGTGGCCTCTGAAGTTATGGCGATTTTGTGTCTGGCTAACAATCTGACTGATCTGCAAAAACGCCTCGGCGATATGATCGTGGCCTACCGCCGCGACCGCAGCCCAGTGTTTGCACGCGATATCAAAGCTGATGGTGCGATGACGGTGCTGCTCAAAGATGCGATGCAGCCAAACCTGGTGCAAACCCTGGAAAACAATCCAGCATTTATTCATGGTGGCCCCTTTGCCAATATTGCGCATGGATGTAACTCGGTAATTGCTACCACAACGGCGCTTAAGCTGTGTGATTATGTTGTCACTGAGGCCGGATTTGGTGCTGATCTGGGGGCTGAAAAGTTTCTGAATATCAAATGCCGCAAAGCCGGACTTACGCCCTCTGTTGTGGTCTTGGTGGCCACTGTGCGCGCGATGAAGATGAATGGTGGTTTGGCTAAAGCAGATCTTGGTCCTGAGAATGTGACAGCCGTTCAAGCTGGCTGTTCAAACCTTGGCCGCCATATTGAAAACCTGAAAAGTTTTGGTGTGCCGGTGATCGTGGCTATCAACCATTTTGTTACTGATACCGAAGCTGAGGTTCAGGCTGTGAAAGACTATGTAGCGGGCCAAGGCTCTGAAGCCATCGTTTCGCAGCATTGGGAATTTGGCAGCAAAGGCTCTGAAGCTTTGGCAATCCGCGTGGCCGAAATTGCCGATGCCGACATTGCGAATTTTGCACCAATCTATCCAGATGAAATGTCTTTAGCCGATAAAATTCAAACTATCTGTAAGCGCATTTACCGGGCTGATGAAGCTTTGATGGATCAAAAAATCCGCAATCAGCTGAAGGAATGGGAAGATCAAGGTTACGGGCATTTGCCGGTTTGTATGGCAAAAACGCAATATAGCTTTAGCACCGATCCCAACCTACGCGGTGCGCCGGTTGGTCACTCTGTACCGGTGCGCGAAGTGCGCCTGTCTGCAGGGGCTGGCTTTGTGGTTGTGGTTTGTGGTGAAATCATGACGATGCCGGGCTTGCCACGTACTCCAGCAGCTGAAACCATTAGACTCAATGATGCGGGTGAAATTGAAGGTCTGTTCTAGGACCCTTGTCCCCCGCTTTGGCGGGGGATGTCTCCGACGGGAGTATTTTGGCCAGGAGAAAATTGGCCGCGTGACATAGACATAGGTCTTGGGAGATTGACATGACGGCACAGATAATTGACGGCAAAGTATTTGCAGCGCGCGTGCGTGGGCAGGTGGCAGAACATGTGGCGCGCTTGAAGGCAGATCATGCGATTGTGCCGGGGCTTGCTGTGGTTCTCGTCGGTGAAGATCCGGCCAGCCAAGTCTATGTGCGCTCCAAGGGCAAGCAAACCGTTGAGGTAGGCATGCATTCGGTGGAACATAAGTTGGATGTGCAGACCTCTGAGGCGAATTTGCTGGCGGTGATTGATCAACTGAATGCTGATCCTGCTATTCATGGGATTTTGGTTCAGCTGCCCCTTCCTAAGCATTTGAATGAAGAGTTGGTGATTGGTCGGATTGACCCGGCCAAGGATGTTGACGGGTTCCATATTTCGAATGTGGGTTTGTTGGGCACAGGTCAAAAATCTATGGTGCCTTGCACACCCCTAGGATGTTTGATGATGTTGCGTGATCATTTTGGCTCTTTGTCAGGCTGTAATGCGGTGGTGATCGGGCGCTCTAATATCGTGGGCAAGCCGATGGCGCAGCTGTTGCTGGGCGACAGCTGTACTGTGACGATTGCGCATTCGCGGACCAAGGATCTGCCGGATGTGGTGCGCCGTGCGGATATTGTGGTGGCCGCTGTTGGGCGTGCTGAGATGGTGCCGGGTGATTGGATTAAGCCTGGGGCTGTTGTGATTGACGTTGGTATCAATAGAATTCCGGCGCCTGAAAAAGGCGAAGGTAAGATGAAACTGGTGGGTGATGTGGATTATGCCAGTTGTGCTGAAGTTGCAGGTGCTATCACGCCGGTGCCTGGTGGTGTGGGGCCAATGACGATTGCTTGCCTCTTGGCCAATACGTTGACGGCGACCTGTCGGGCTAATGGTCTGCCTGAACCTGAAGGGCTGACGGCTTAATCGGAGTGTTTCTAGGCACGCGTAAGCTGACTCGTCCATGCTTTCTATAGATCATCAACGGGTGATTTTGCCGACATTTGGCACCTTCACCGGCGGGCTTCGTAGCTATAATGATGCCTTGAATTTAATTATGCGACGCCAGGCTTGTGCGGTGTTAACCGGTAAGGTCAGCCACGTTTTACCAATGCCACGGGAGTGAAAATGCAGCGAATTATTGAAAGCTTTGAACGTCAAACGATGATGCAAACCTTGGGTGCTGAATTGACCTGTGTCCGTGCAGGACATGTGGAAATCACAGCGCCAATCCTACCCGGTAGTCAGCAACAACATGGCTATGCCCATGCTGCTTTAATTTTCGCAATTGGCGACAGCGCAGCGGGATATGCGGCCTTGTCGGTGATGCCTGATGAGTTTGAGGTGTTGACTGCTGAGATGAAAATCAACCTATTGGCCCCGGGTCGAGATGGGCCATTGCGGGCGGTAGGTACTGTCGAAAAGTCGGGCCGGCGCTTGGTTGTTGTGCGCGCTGATGTGTTTGATGGTGAGGTAAAAGTCGCTTTGATGCAAGGAACCATGGTGCCTGTCACTGCGTGAGTACCAAAAAATTTTAAGGTGATAATTTCCAATTAATTACATGAATTAAGTTTATAATTATCTGTTTATAAGCTTAAAAAGCCAATAGATAAAAATACTACTAAAACACCTGTCCATTGCAAGCCTGTCATTTTCTCCTTTAAAAATACCCAAGCAAGAATAACTGTCACCAGTCCGAATATGGACGCTGTTACTGAGGCAAAGGCAGAAAAGTTTTGGGTTCCCGCATAGATGACAACGGCCAATGCAATGGCATCCAGCACGCCCATGGCTGCGAGCAATCGTAGTTGAGACCGGTTGGGTTTTAGGTTTATGCGAAAGGGCAAAGCAATTAAAAGAATGGAGGCGATGGCGGCCATACGTGTCAACCAAATCACTGGTAGTTCGGCCCCAAGGGCCGCCGCAGCTTGACCTGAGGCGAAGCTACCAAAGAACCCAACCGCACCGGATGCGGCCCAGAGGATTGCGATGCGGCGCGTGCCTGCCCCGGTGTCACTGTCGCCTTGAGCGACAATGGTAATGCCAATGATGATCAAAACTACCGCGAAGATATGGAGGGCTGCAACTGGCTCACCTGACCATATCGCCAGCGCCACAGAGAGGATTGGATAGGACCCCACGATTGGTGCTACGAGTCTTACAGGTCCGATGGCGAAGGCCTGATATAGAGCTATCGCGGCGAGGGCGAAGAGGCCGCCTGAAAGAACGGAGTTGCCGATCGCGGGCATGGTAAGATCTGCCCAGTTGCCGAAGTAGATGCAAACCGGTGTAAGCAGCAGGGCACCGAAAATTAGCACGGTGGAGATTGCAGCCATGATGCCTGTGCGTTGACTGACGTAACGCACGCAGATGTCATGCACGCCCCAGCAGAGCGCTGCGATGAGGCCAAGACCTAGGGAAATGATCATTTTTCGGGCCTAAAAAAGGGAATCAGGAAGACGAAACAGGCGACCAAAAAGAAAATTGATCCGACCATACCCCAAAAATTGCCAATAGAAGCAATGATAAAGCCCAGTGCAGACAGGATAAACAGGATCCAGCCTATGAAATTGATTTGATTGTTGCTCATCATTGTCTCTGGTTATTGCCGAAAGGTCCTTAATCAGATATTCTTCTAATTAAAGATTTATTCCGCTGATGCAACATCAGTGGTGCGGAGGTCTAAACATGTTGGACGATATTTATCCTAAGGTACAGTCAGGGCCCCCAAAACCCAGCGTCATTTTGGCGCCCTCGGTGTTTTCCCTGCCTCCGGGCAGTGAACGCTATGTTGTTCCAGGCTGCGGGGCGGTTTTGATTGCGGTGGAACCGGGTGATCAAATCTCGGTGTTGAACGACGAAGGCGGACAGCTCTGTGAGGTTTTGGCCTTGGACAAAAAGGGACGCAGTGACGCGAGCCTCTTGGAGCAGACGCCCAATTGTGAGGCTGCGGGACTAAAAAAGCTCTTGGTGAGCGGTGATCCGTCCTTGCGGTCGGTGCGGATGGGCTTGGAAGCGCGCGGCGTGGATCTTGCCACCGCAGCCGCTATTCGATTTTTTGACAGTCTAACGCCCGCTAAAACTGAGGTGCACCTGCGCGTGGCGCAGGAGGGCAGTGTTGTAATTGCAGCCCCCGGTGGGATTATGGATTTTAAGGCGCAGGACACGGCAACGCCCTTGGTCGTCATGGTCAAACGCGCCGTGATCAAAAAGGTTGTGAAGTTTAAAATGCCGGATCCTTTGGCCGATCCACTTGCGGATATCCGCATTCACTCAGCTACGGCTCAAAGCTACTTTGTCAAAGCTGGCGATTATATTCAAGTTTACGATGTTGATGGGCGCCAATGTACGGATTTCCAGTGCTTTTCTGCGCGAAAGCTCGACAAGGGCATTGAGCATGCCCTGGATGTGACCACGACACGCACACTGATGGGGCATGCCTATCCGATGCCGGGTCTGCATGCGAAATACTACGATCAAGACATGATGCCTCTATTGGAGGTCATACAAGACACCTGTGGTCGCCATGATGCGTTTGCCTTGGCCTGTGCTGCGAAATACTATGATGATATCGGCTATCCCGGTCATGCCAATTGTTCGGATAACTTTAACAATGCTTTGGCAGAGCGAGGCGTAGGGCCGCGTGCGGGCTGGATGGCCATAAACTTCTTTTTCAACACTGCCATTGATGAGCATGGGGCGATGTATGGTGACGAGCCGTGGTCGCGGCCCGGTGATTACGTTTTATTGCGCGCTTTGACCGATCTTGTGTGCGTCAGCTCGGCTTGCCCTGATGATACATCACCAGCAAATGGCTGGAACCCAACAGATATTCACATACGCACCTATGATGGCGCGGAGTCTTTCAAACGCGCGATTGCTTTTCGTGCCACGCCAGAATCGGAACCTCAAATGACAAAAGAAACTGGTTTTCACAGTAGCTTTGCAAAACACACGCGCAATTTTGTGGAATATAATGGTTATTGGGTGGCCAATTGTTTTTCCCAAGTGGGACCTTTGGAAGAATATCATGCCTGTCGCGAAAAAGCCGTAGTGCTGGACCTTAGTCCTCTGCGTAAATTTGAGATCACCGGGCCGGATGCCGAGGCGCTGTGCCAATATATCTTCACCCGCAATATGAAGACTTTGCCGGTGGGTGGGGTGGTCTATACGGCCATGTGCTATGAGCACGGCGGCATGATTGATGATGGCACGGTGTTTCGTCTGGCCAAAGACAATTTCCGCTGGATAGGTGGCTCGGACTATGGTGGAGAATGGATGCGGGAGCAGGCGGACAAGCTGGGTCTGAAGGTTTTGGTGCGCGCGTCGACTGATATGCAGCATAATATTGCGGTTCAGGGGCCTGAGAGCCGCGATATGATGAAGAAAATCATCTGGACCGCGCCACATCAACCTACATTGGAAGAGCTGGCTTGGTTCCGCTTTACCCCGGCACGTATTGGCCATGATCAGGGCGTTCCTATCGTGGTGTCACGCACTGGCTACACTGGCGAGCTTGGGTATGAGATTTTTTGCCACCCTAAACATGCCGAGGCGGTATTCGATGCGGTTTGGGCAGCAGGTCGCGATCATGGGCTGAAACCGATGGGGCTGGAAGCCTTGGATATGGTACGCATTGAGGCGGGGCTAATTTTCGCGGGCTATGATTTCAGTGATCAAACAGATCCCTTTGAAGCGGGGATTGGCTTTACTGTACCACTCAAATCGAAAACTGATGATTTCATTGGTCGCGATGCACTGATCCGGCGCAAGGAAACCCCGGCGCGCAAACTCGTGGGGCTGGATATCGACAGCAATGTTGATGTTGCCCACGGCGATTGCGTGCATATTGGCCGTGCTCAAATTGGAGAGGTAACCTCTTCTATGCGCTCACCTATTTTAGGAAAAAACATTGCTTTAGCACGAGTTGATGTGGCACATCATGCGGTGGACACTGAGGTTGAGATCGGCAAGTTGGATGGGCATATGAAGCGTCTACCCGCGAAGATTGTCTCCTTAGCACATTATGACCCGACTAAATCAAAACCGCGATCCTAAGCTTTAAAGTACGGCTTGCCGGTGGGGGCCGGCTGCGGCTTGGTAGATCAAGCCGCAGCCATCAAAATAGAGCGTCTCTGTGGCCAAGACATTGTGGTGATTACATAAGGTATCACCAACATGTCATGGCCAAGGTATACATCTTCCATTGTGAATTTGAGATCGGGCTAGCGCGCGATTGTTTTTGTCGAATAGTCTAGTAAAGCGGTCTTGCTGGGCAGCTTCCATGCACCCAAGAGTACCGTGGCCTTGGCTGAGAGAAACACCACAACTTCACGGTAATGCGCCATGATCCGCATGAGATCATGGCTGTTCCAACTGTTTTGCCAGTCTTGGGAGAATTCTAGAAAATCAAATTTCTAGGTAACTTTCCAAACTGTCATCCAGCGCTTCTTTCCATGGCGTGTGATGGGCAGGGGC
>Ga0115005_10005417_pt1 | contig 10102 bp, 9 predicted proteins | sample ArcOceMetagenome_FD_87163 | JGI IMG/M metagenome (GOLD analysis project Ga0115005, IMG submission 87163) | Marine eukaryotic phytoplankton communities from Arctic Ocean - Arctic Ocean - Greenland ARC118M Metagenome | ecosystem: Environmental > Aquatic > Marine > Oceanic | place: Arctic Ocean... | reverse complement strand
TTTTTTATTTATAATTAAAAGCAAGTATAAGTGGTGGAGGGCGGGGCAAAGCAACAAGAAGTAGGGGAACACAATAACCAAACCAACAACAACTGGACAACACAACCGATTTTGAAAAGCACCTTCCTCAGCCACATCTCTCTCCATTCTCATAAAAATATCTATTTCATTACCACATACAAATACCAAATAAATGTCAGCATCAGACGATCAAAAGCCACTTTCAATTACTGCCAAATTCTCTTTTCCAAACGAAGTGTCATCAGAAGTAGAGCAAACATTTGATGCAACGAATTGCACACCAGCGATATTGGGTCTTCCTGCCATGGTAGATCCTGTCAAGGTAAGTTTGGCGCTTCAAAGATTTTTACTTTAAAATACTGACCTTGTTTTTTTTATGAACCAATCTGAAATCGCCAACGCAAAATTATTCTTCCCACTTCGGCTCATTATTTCCATTCCATTGTGTTTGTCACAGCCAAAAGGCGGAGATTACAGTTATTCTGGTATGCATGATCATGGGCCATTGCCTGCACCAAAGGAGGGGGGCGAATTTTCCTTGCTGATAGATATAGTTCAACAGGCAAAAAAGAATTCAGATGAGTTGCTGACGAAAATTATCCAGGAAGAAAAGAATGCTGGGAGAAGAGAACAAACTAATGTGAAGGGTAAAAAGAAGCAAAAGATGGGTGAATAAAGATTGGAATGAAAACATGTAGACTGTCGTCGATGAGTCAATCCATAAGTTCAAAGTGACGAGCCTAGCCTATGCTAGCGCTCATTCCACTCGTTTCTTGTACTCGTACACACCACTGAATTTAACTTTTTTAATTTTGCATTTTGTAAACTTATGTTTTTAATATTTGTCCCTTTTCTTCGCCTGTTCTATTGGAACAGCTCTAAAAACTCCCACAATTCTACTCTCTTCTCTCCTCCAACCCGTATGCCACCCCATTTGCCTAACTGTGACAACACCCTCTCTACTCGAAAGTTGTTTCACACTATTATTAAAGCAAGGCAACGAAAAATACAAGCATCCTTTCGGAACAAAAATGTCACCATAGTTTCCTTCTCCATTTTCAGTCCCATCCACTTCCAGATAGAACCGCGCCGTGGCTGCCCTTTTCGCAATGTCGAGGCGATATCCACCACCGTGACATGGCATTTTATCAAATCCACCTCTCAACCGTGCATTTGGAGAAGCATCTAGACTTCTTACAGCTGTGCTCTTTCCGCTCAGATTATCCTTGACCATTTTAGAAATAACATATTGATCTGCAAGGGATGGGTCGGTATTAATATCTTGGTCATTATCCATTGGTGGTATTTGAAAGGAAACGTCAAAAGATCCTTCAATGCGTTTACCGCTTCGTCCCCAGGTTGGATCCATCCATGTACCGTCTTCCCGACCAATATCAAAATGTAATCTATAGCCAACAGATGATTTATTTGCCTCTTCTGATAAAGTTGATTCAAGTTCAGAAGCTTTAATATTGAGTTCAGGCTCGATTGCAGTTTCTGCAGGAAGACTTTCACGAATAGCTTTTGCGCGTGCTAATAAATCCTGAATTTCTTTTGCTACTTCACTGTTTGTTGTATCCTCGGACAGCGCGTATAGAGCGTATGATTTACCAGTACAAGTGTGCGACTGGGAGTGCACGTAGGAAAAGGTAGAAGAAGGTGTCGTGAATGCACAAGTTCTTGATCCAAGCACTGCAAGGCATAGGAAAAGAATGTTCGAACTTTTCATCAGTTGCATCGTCGTTTTGTCTATTTTTTGGAAGTTTAGAGGGGATATTACGGTAGCGCCGTGAGGTTGGAAATGCTCTACACGTGTTGTAGCTAGCTACGGAATTGATGAATGACACATAATATTTAAACACCTCGGTAGATGTGTTCATAATGATGGCATTGGTGACAACTGACAACGAAAAGGATGATGAAATAATGATGATGTGGTGCGCCCATTCATTATGTATGCTCGCTTAGGTACTGTCTTGCCCCTTTTTATCTCCTTCTCTTTTCTACCTCCCTGATCCACCCAAAACACTGAAAACTTACTTCAAACTGAAACTCACTAACACCGACCAGCACTGACCACACACACCATCTCACACCTCACGTCACACAACACAGCTCTCATAATACAACCAAACACTAAACTACAAGATGGATCTATAACCAAACACAAGCGTAAGCAGCGTACAATTAGCCTGCTCAGAGGTAAGGAATTTCATCTGTGCATCTTCATGAATTGTTTGTGACATGACGGGTTCTTTTCTACCGAAGAATGAGTTTCCATCTCGTTCCGCGGACATATAGATGCCCAAAAGTGAAGATTGACAATAGTCTAGTGAGGATATAGGACTTTCTCACGCGCAAGCCTAAACAGCAGCTAGGTAGCTTCCTCACTCCTCAGTTTGCTGTGCCTGCATGCTACAATTTTATTTCCTGATTCTCTGAATGGATTGAAAATGGAAATGATTATTTACTAACTTCTCCATTTATTTGTTAAATATGTGTAGATGAAAATAATTGATGTTCTTATGAAGAGAAAGTACGTTGTATTGGAGGAGACGAACCTCGAGAGGCCAACAAATTGACACTCGAAGAAGTCAAGGATCATATTTTCACTGAAAAATCAAATGTTGGAATGATCATCGGGATTGTTGCTTGAGGCGTGGCGGGCTTTTTAGTATTATTCTGCGGCGCTTTTATTTGCATCAGAAGCAGGAAGGGCAAGACAGCGTCTCCTCCTGAGAGCCCTCCTAGTAGCAAGAATACATTTCAACAGATTACCACACCATCTGCGTTTCCTATCTGATCTAGTAGCAGCATTCACTCCATTGGCTGCCGATGCAGGTGTCGTCGAGCCTGATATCGTTGTGCTGTCTCCTCCTACCGCTCCAGCTTACAAGTGATTATGTTTTGCCATTATCTTCTTGTTTTGATTTACGAATTGAATAAATATACTAAAATGTGTTGTTTTTTGTGGTATATTACCCCTCTACTTTGTACTTATTCCATCAGCACAAGAGATCCGAGTTCGAGATATTTTGACGGCTGAGTGTATCACTTTCTCTATTTGTTGTATGATAAGTCAGAGATCATAAATATTACTCTGTATGATAAAACTGCTGCGCTTCCGAACTACAAGTATGTACATTACGAGTAGTCTACGAGTTATTGAACTGCAAATAAAAATGTTATGTTTTTGGCGGGTACACGTAGAGAAGTACACATAGTTAGTTAAAAAGTTGGTTGACAAATCACGGACAAGACTCAACATCAAAATTCATTCCACTGCGATTAAAATACGTCCAAGTCCATTTATTATTAGGAATCATGCCATCAGACGCCCGCAAGCGTGATCGTGATCGCGATGAGAGGAAACCATCCCTCAGACGCGATAGAGATGTTGAACGCAAGGACAAAAAACATTCGAGAAGCGGCGACGATAAGAAAAGGGACCGCGACGATCGCGAGCGCCGGCGGCACCGCAAATCATCCCGCACATCCCGCGACGAGGCAGAGCAGGAAGGAAAGAGGCGAAAGCATCATGATAAGAAAAGCGATCGAGATCTTGTGGAAGATGCTAGCGATGGGTCTCGCCGTCGAAGGCGATCCAAGCACTCTGGTGACTCTCGCAGACATCATAGTAGCGATCGCGGTCGTGATCGAGAGACTAGTAAATCATCCAAGCATTCTTCTTCTCGGGAAAAAGAAAAGCAGGGACGCACCGGTACTGATACTCACAATGCAGTAAAGCTATATGACATCGGACCCAAAGCAGAAACTCCTCCCAGCGTCCCACTGGACCCTTCCAATGATTACTTCTCCTACCACAATCATCTCCGTCTCTACCTATACCGAAGTGAGGGAACATGTTTTGAAGATTTGTCCTCCTCTGAAACGCATAAAGCATTTAAAAAGTTTTGTTCAAAGTATAACAAAGGAGAACTCGAGCAAGGGTTTTATGCCAAGGAACTGTCAGAAGATGCATTGGAGCAGTGTAAGAGAACAAAGCATGCTTGGAACTTCAATACGAGTGCTGCTGAAAACAAGTCTTTGGATTTGATTCGCAGTGGGGTGAAGAAGCAAACAGCATATGATGTGAAAGATCCCATTAGTGTTAGTAATAGTGTGAAAAAAGGGCCAATGCTTTGTGCTCCTGCTTCAAGTGGAACTATTGGTACAAATAGTGGAGGGCAACCAACCAAACGAGCAATGATTGTTCCTAGGGATGATGCCAAAGAAGTGCAAAGATTTCAATCAGCAATTAGTAAAGGAAATGAGAAGCGTAATGAGCAAGAAGCAGTCTTGAAGTCATTGGGGTTGGGAGGGTTGAAGCCAGGTGAAAAGATTACAATAGCTCCTAGTAAATAATAAGCTAGTCAAACCGTAAGTTTCAATAAAGCTGCACTAAAAGTAAACGTTATGATACAAATCTATCGCACCACCAGTGTAATTGGATAGGACTCGACTCGACTCGGACCTTACTTAGTATCCTTGACATTCAACTTAGAAATAATTTGTTAGGACAAGCAACTGTAAACACGGCGTATTATTTCAATTCTGCCCATCATTGTCAGTTTTATTCGGAGTGAGTCAGTCCAGTTAAATACGTTAGGCAGGCTACTTCGCTTTTTTAAAATACTTCTTGTTCCGGACTAAACAGAAGTGGCGCGACCACTTGTTGCACGGTACGTGTGTACGCGTGTAGTGTACTGTAAACAAATATAAAAAGCAAATTTACATGAGACTACAATTTTTATTCGGAGTCATTTTTAAACCCTACATTACATACACTTGAGGCTACTTCGCTTTTTAGATACTTCTTGTTCCAGACTAAACAGAAGTGGCATGATCACTTGTTGCACGGTAGGTACTGTACTGTAGGTAAATATAAAAAACAAATTTACAAGACAATTTTTATTCGGAGTCCAGTTACGTACGCATGCATGTCATGTAAGTGTGTGTCACGTTAGGCTACTCCGCTTTTTTAATACTTCTGTTCCGGACTACTTACTGTACAGTAAACAGAAGTTCAAAGTGGATGGTCACTTTGTTTTTTTAAAAATATGCAAAATTTAAAAAGCTAATTTAAATTTACAAGAGATTTTTTATTCAGAGTCGAGTCCAGTTATTTATTATAATAAAAATACGTTACAGTAGGCTACGTGGTTGGTGTACCTGTACTTTGCTTTCTTTATTAAAAAATACTTCTTGTTCCGGACTAAACAGAAGCGGCATGGCATGATCACTTTGAACTTGTTGGACGGTCTAGGCAAATATAAAAAGCAAATTTACAACAATTTTTAAAAAAGTTTTAAAACGCAGTGTGAGGCCTTGAGAGAGTGGCTGTTAGATTAACAGCCATAACGTTCGCTCATTTCTCTTCTCTCGATCATAAATCGATTGCACCAATACTAACCCGTCAACTATAAATACGAATCGCATGATTTCCATCTCCTCCCGTCTTACTCTCGCTCTCCTAGTAGTCTCGCCCTTTTTGCCAGCACAAGCTCTTACCTTGTCATTGGGAGAATGCACCATCCTTATCCGGAGTGAGCTGCGTTTAGATGGTATCGAGAAGCTTGACTTCGAGTGTATTCTTGATCCAACAATAGATGCGGATGGAGTTGAAGACAATAGTGTGCGCATCGATGTCACTGACAATCAGATGGAAATGATTGTGCCCATCGATGTCACTGACGAACAGATGGAAATGATGAAGGAAAAGGTAGCAAACGGAACTCTTGTTAGCAACGTGTCGACTCTAAAAATTGATGCAGCAGCTTTCTTCGATCTCGGTGATGAAGTAGTCCACCTACCAAGCGATCCGGTAAACTTTGAGTTCGGTACAAGGCAGCCTGACAATGGACGTCGCCGTCTTGCAACTGTGACGGGTACGAAGCCAATCCTAGTCGTCAGGGTAACAGATTCTGAGGGGAGAAATAGTCCTGAAGAGGGACCTGAAATTAGTGATGACATCTTTGGATCATTGAATGATTCAATGACGCTCAAAAGTCAAATGTATGATTGTTCCTTTGGTCAACTCAATATCGTTCCTGGTGATATCCCTGGTCAACCTGCAGCGACTGCGGGCTCTCCTGGTGTGATTGAAGTCACTATCAACGTGTCGTTGTTGAACACCAGGTCAAAGATCATGAATGCTGTTACCAGTGCGGTGTATAATGATTTTGGTATTTCTCTTCCGGGACAATATCAACAAGTAATGTACGTGTTAGAGGGTTGTTACCAGGATTGTGGATGGGCCGCATACGCCTACGTAAATTCATGGCTTTCAGTGTACCAAGGTGTTTATTACAAGTTGGTCGGCGTGCAAATGCATGGTAAGTTCAAAGCCTCGTGATGCTATGACTACGTTCACTGTGATGTTGTACCTGCTTCGAAATTGCCAAAGCAAAATAATAACACATTCATTCATTCTCTCTTCTGTTCTGCAGAAATTGGCCACAATTTCAACCTTCTTCATTCTGGTGGTCTCGATGGGAAAACTTACACCGACCATACGGGTGTGATGGGAAACCCATTGTATCATGATGATATTGGTGCAATGTGTTTTAACGCTGCCAAGACGTGGCAAATTGGCTGGTACGACACTAGAAAAGAAAACATTGATCCAAGGAAAGGAGATTGGTCTGGGACTATTATTGGCATCGCTGATTTCAATAACAACAATGGGAACTACCCAGTTGTCGTCAAGATTGAGACTGGAACTGGGATCGATCAGTTCATTGCATTCAATCGAGCCACTGGTGTCAACCGACATAACGATGAAGCGGACGATGAAGTTACCATAGTCGAGACAAGTCGTGATGGTGAAGGTGCTGCTCAGTCATATTTGAAGGCACACCTTTTACAAGGAGAGGAATACTTCTACCCAAATTGGGATAACTCCGGCAAGTTCTTGATCGTAAAAGCTACGAAGATCAGCATCAATACTGCTGGGGATAGTGCACCAAGTTATGCCGAGGTTGAAGTGTGTCTTGGAGTATGTGGCGCCGAGACTCCGGTTCCCACGCCGTTTCCTACCCCACTCCCTACTCCACGTCCAATGACATCATCGCCCGCAATGACATCATCGCCCACTCCTGTAGTTCCTAACTGTGAAGATTCCACAGAAAGATTCCAGATCACAAAACCTGACGGAACGCAGAAAATGAAGACATGCGACTGGGTGAAACAGAAGTGGGCGGTATATAGATGCGATTTTGTTCTTGGGGCGAAGGAAAACTGTCCCAAAACCTGTACCAACTGTTGCCAAGACACGATCGGAAAATTTCTCCTCTCAAATGGAAAAAGCAAATCTTGTGAATGGGCAGGTGCGGAGGATACAGAAGCACGTTGTAATAAATCTCCCACTCGCATCAAGTGTGCTGTCACTTGTGGCGCATACGGATGTTCTGGATCAAACTAAATTACATTGCCGTGTTAGAACTTATTAAAACCCAGAATAACCACAAGGCCACCATCTCCAAACTTTCCAGAATAACGACAAGGCCATCATCTCAAGAGATGATGGCCTTTTGGTTATTCTGGGTTCTAACACGCCAAACAACAAATCATGAGGAGGTTCAGATCGAAATCCATACTTGTAGTATTTATAATAGTGAAGGAAGCATGTAATACCTTTAAAAAGTTCAAAATGAATAGACGAATAATGGGTACAGTACCTTGTCCTGTTTTTATTATGAAAATTCCCTTTCCACCCATTACGTGTGCGACTCTTTGTGCACCTTCAAGTGTTTGACAATTTTTCTCAGATGATGGAAGCCAAAAAACAACTTCTTCATTACCAATGAATGAAGTCTTCATTCATTGGTGAGAAAATAATAGTTCACAACGGTTGTAGTTTTCGTCCATCGCTTTACTTCTGTGATTTACGTATCTAACTCAAACAAGCTGGAGATATTAATTTGGATATAAAACAGTTTCTTCTTTTTGGTGATAAAAACAATATCTTATCCAGGGTGAGATAAAACTCTGACCACAATTTTCGAACAAAACAAAATCGAAACTCATACATCTACAAACAATGTTTTGATGTATTTGTCCAAATTTGTCGCACATTCATAATATGGACTAGTTGCATCATTGTACGTCTTGCAATTGTTCACCAATGTCCTCATGTCATTATACAATTCCTTCTTGGACTTGTAGTGACTCCCCTTCCGTATCCTCTTCTCTATAGTTGACAAATCAATTGGATCCTTGATAACTTCCAAATAATCCTTCACTTCTGACGTATCCACAGGTTCCCTAAATGGCCACGCAAAATGTTGCTCCTCAATTTTCCTCACAATTCCCAGCATTTCACTCTTCAAAAAGTTTCTCTGTCTATCATTGTCCTTTGCAGCAGCAGTAGAAGCTAATAAATCTGCCATGGTCCATCCTGCCTCCGCCATACCTGGAATCGCCATGGCGCGAACAGCTGCCTCATTTCCCCGAGAAGAGTGACCTGTTCTATTGGGTGTCCAACCTTTTGGCAACGGAGGATAAATTATTTTGTCTGATTTTGATACGGTACGGATTCTGTCGAGGATGAACTGTCTTTGGGCTTTGATCATTTCTGGTATTCTGGTGTAATCTATGGAGGGGTGAACGTAGCATTCCATGAGTGTTCCGCCATCATAGTCTTTGATGAGTCCATGGAATCTAGATTTAGGCATGGTGATTGTCTACAAGTACGTGTAGTGTAGTGTATCCGATCCGTGTACGTGTACAAGTTTGCCATCAATAAATGTGTGTTAGTTCTACACGTTAGTGATCAATGGAAATAAAATCAAACTCATTTCCATGAGCACAGTCATTTTGAATTGTACTCACCCTGGAGAAACCTTGCTTCTTGAAGTAGCCCGTAGCATAATTATCAGCGTATGTAATAAAATATTCAATACCTTCGGTCACCATGTGCATTTTGAGCAAGTTCATTAGTTTCGTACCATATCCCTGCAAAACACATCCCGACGAATTCAAAAATTAGATAAAAAAGAGACATGAACAAATAGAAAGCCAATACCAAGTTCAAAGTAGATAGCTACAGCTACAGTCAGTAGCTAGAGTAAGAAAACGCACCTTCACCTGCTGCGCTTGACTAACCGCGCAAAACGCAATTTCTGCAAACCTCATCTCATGATAACTCCGATAACAAATAGCGCCCATAATCTCATCATCTGTTCCCTTCAATTTTGGATCATCGCTAAGTATTGCTAAACTTGTGTGTCGCTTATCAAATACCAGCCGGACAATGTAGTCCTTGGGCATTTTGGGGAGCTGTTTGGAGAAAAGGTTCTTGAGCCCGATTAACCGAATGAGGTTTTCGCGTTTCCCATCGTTTTCGACTATGCATTGGCGTATGTTGGTATATGAGTTGACTTCAGTCTCGTTATTGGCTTTGGGGGTATCGATTTTGGTATTCATATTCATATTTGTATTGGTATAGGTGACATTATTTTGTTTGTCTGCTTTTTCAGTCTGTGTTGGATTGGGTGTTGTTACTTGTATTGCACTAGCAGGTTTTTTCACTGGATCAGATGGAGCATCGTGTGCCACTGCCACTACCACTGTCATTGCCTCTGACCTTGCCTCCTCCTTCGTCTCCGCGAGGGCTGGAACTGGAACGGCTGGCATTGGACTTGTCACCGGAACTGTACCTACTGAAGCAACTGCTTTCGGCTCACCGTCTAAATTAGGATTCAATGCCTGTTCATCCAACGTATCGTCATCTCGCTTTCTTTTACGAGGTAGCGTTTCGGACATGTTGGAGTGTACACGTATCGTACTGTAGGAATGCAGTTCTAAATGATTGATTTGAAAGGTGCAAGTCGGTCTCTCGCTCGGTGTGTGATTGTGTTTCGTTATTTCATCAAGTGTTGTCTATCTCTTCTCTCTTCTTCTCTTTTCCCTTCCAATTGAAATTATCCTCACAATTTGAAATTTTAAAGAGTTCAGACATTCCCATCAGCAAGAGCAGCTCCGACAGCCGGATGGTGGAGAATCGGAGCCTTTTTGATTTTTACTTGGCAAAGCAGGAGATGGATATGATTGATAGCCTCAATGTCAATAGGCGCTACAA
>Ga0115005_10005416_pt1 | contig 10102 bp, 5 predicted proteins | sample ArcOceMetagenome_FD_87163 | JGI IMG/M metagenome (GOLD analysis project Ga0115005, IMG submission 87163) | Marine eukaryotic phytoplankton communities from Arctic Ocean - Arctic Ocean - Greenland ARC118M Metagenome | ecosystem: Environmental > Aquatic > Marine > Oceanic | place: Arctic Ocean... | reverse complement strand
GCTTCATGCTCCTTGCTCCTTGCTCCTTGCTCCTTGCTCCTTGCTCCTTGCTCCTTGCTCCTTGATCCTTGTTCCTTGTTCCTTGTTCCTTGTTCCTTGTTCCTTGTTCCTTGTTCCTTGTTCCTTGTTCCTTGAGTTGTGGTCTGGTCCACTCTGACGGAGATGCTTGAAGCCACACACGTTCGTCTGATGGCGAAAGGAAGGATAATTATCATGTCTGCTGAAGAATTGTGGAAGGATGACCTCCTCCATCTTTGTGACATCAGGAGCCATGAATGAGCAACCGTGAGGTTGCTAGTTCTGGTTTGATCAGGCATGTGAAAGAGCACGGCCGGGAAGGGCATCTTGATGCCACTCGTGGTGCCGAAGGGCGCGGTCTCTTCAACGGTAATGTTAGTAGACTCGTCCAAGTGATGATCATGATACAAACAGGGTGCATATGCTTTGTCATCATTAAGGATTTGAAATTCTTCAGCATGTGGTGTCTCGATGCTACCACCATCAACAGTTCTAGGTTCATTCAACTTATCCATGCCCAAGAAATCACATCGCGCAAGAACAAGGGACGCAGGACGAAAATAACGAAGGTGACAACGTTGATCACAGTTGTCGACGTAGCTATACCAGGACGGTTTCAAATTACAATTTTGTGAAAGAAACATTGCATTAGAATTTGCTCCCATTTTGTTGTATAAAATATGTTTGTGTGGAACCATCACTTTGGTCAGAGCCCGAAGGGGCTCTCCTCAAGTGTGTTCAGAACCCGAAGGGGGCTCTCCTTAAGATCCTAAAGATCCTAACAGTGTCTAAAAAATGCACCCTTACTTCTTTGAACATTCAACATAAGCGTTAAAAAAAATAGAATTTCGAATTTCAAAGACTTTTAACCAAACAGATTACAGTTCATTCATAATCGGTCTGAGATTGGTGCCGTATTCATGATTCCATTCTCGCTTCCTATTCTAAAAAAACTGTTTATTCACATCTCCATCTCCATCACTCACGCACAGCCTCCTACCGAGGTAATACAATTGGTGATTGTTTTGTAAAAAAACAGATTCCTTCTCCTTTCCTTGCATACTGCAATATGGATCGCCCTTGCCCCGCTCACCCTCCAGGTGGTGGCTGTGATAACAAGAAGTTGGTAACATCAGCGTTCCAAAATAAAATAACCTGACAAATGAAACATTTCTAAATGACGTACAACGCTTTCATTTTTGGTTGTATGTTTCAACATGGAAGCGAGTTTCACCTATAAAAAAAAACTTGACTACACCTACACGTACATAGTTTTCGCATGCAAGAAAATTAGTATGAGTAATTGCTCAGCAAAATGATACGAATTTATTTATAAGAATAATCATTCGATGGAAACCGTTTATTACTATTATTAATAACATGAAAAGCACTCTTCGTGATAATAACTTTTTATAAAATAAGGCCGTACGTAATCCAACAACGGTCAATGAACACGACGATTTCATTACTGCAACGCTCTCCCTTTCCTCCCCTAATGTCCCATTAGACTCCAAATAGAACTAGTTTAGTATGTCAATTTGCTGGCCTTATCCTTTTCTGCCTGCTGTACTGTTAGTGCCATCTGCTGAGCATACTCCTGGAATCCAATGAATCCATCTCCGTCATGATCGAAGTCTTCAAATCTAGGATAGTCCTTTTCGGTCAATCCAGGATAATTACTCAAGTAGTTCTTAACGTACATGGCAAATTCAGCTTTGGAAATACGGTCGTCGCCGTCAACATCAGGTTGCTTGAATTCATCAAAGTCTCTCTGTAATTTGTCATTCTCCATATCACTCGCTACATCCTTGATCGCACCTTGGTATTGCTCAACTACGTACGCGAGCTCAGCATTTTGTTGCTGAAGTTTATAAACATCGTTATAGTATTGCGAGTAGAGGTTCTTTTGATCCTTCATATGTTTAGTCTTCATTTTTCTGACGGTGCGAGCAGCGAAAATTTTACCACCAACGAACCATCCTACTCCTCCTAGAGCAGCAGTTTTTAGGAATGCTCCTCCCTTGGCCGGCGCAGGTGCAGCAGCAGCAGCTGGTTGTTCTTTGGATGCAGCATAGTCTGCATAGAGGTTGTCTTGTTGACTGTATCCATCGGCGTAATCCTGATAATCGTTGTAGTCATCCTCGTAGTCCTGAGCTGAGACTGCAAGGATTGCGAGAGCTGCTGTTAATATAGATAGCTTCATTTTGGGAGCTTATTAAGGGGGTTGGTTTTGAAATGGAATAAATAAGTGTGGTTGTTGTAGTGCTTTGGCGAAAAATACCGTTTATGTCAGGATGTGCCTCCAACTGTGCCTCCAACGACCTCCAACAACCAACAGACAACCCCTGCATACTTACGTCACTTTTCATTATGTAGTTGTTGGTTTGGTAGATATGAACTTTATGTGCTAAATATTATTTATAAGAAATTACGTATTAAAAAGAATCCGTTAATAGTCCGTTATAAAATAGAACAGTATCTTTGGTGCGATTTTGACACATTCTTTTAGAAGGAAGCGTTCTTTTTTTACGTATGATATTGATGTGCTACCACCCTACACTTCTTGACACTTTCATCTCCATTCATTCTCTACGAATCAATTAAATTGATTCTACATGCAATCACTGTTTCGCAGATTGACTCTAACTGCATCGCTATTACAATCGAGACAACCCTTGACATCTGCAGCTTTTGTGCCCTTTTCTCTTCAGAGATTCCAGAATTCAACACCATCTTCTTTCCTCCACCACTCATCATCATCTAACTCCAACGATAAAAACATGTCGGACGAAGTAGCAAAGGCCAAAGAAGCCGCAAAACAATTTGACTTATCATCCAATGATGGCGCAGGACCAGATACCATTTTTGATAAATTGCTCTCTGGAGAATGGCCCACTGAAAAAGTGTACGAAGACGATCGTGCATTTGCCTTCCGTGATGTCAGCCCTCAGGCACCAATTCATTTTCTCGTCATTCCAAAGAATCGTGATGGACTCGTTTCTCTTTCGAAAGCAAGGGAGGATCAGAAGGAGTTATTGGGACATCTCATGTATGTTGCGCAAGAGGTCGGGAAGAAGGAATGTCCCAAGGGATTTAGAATTGTGATTAATGATGGGGAAGAGGGCGCTCAAAGTGTTTTTCATTTGCATTTGCATGTCCTTGGCGGCAGACAGATGGGGTGGCCTCCGGGATAAACATGTGTTTGTTCCTTTGTCTGAACGAATTGGATTAGGAAAGATATCGTGGTTGATTCCAAGAACAAACTAGATAGCTACAAGTAGTAGTGCATTTCCAAAATTTTACCAGACAATTAAAAACAATATATCTAGCAGTACATTTTGTCTTCAGCATATGGTATGTTATGAGTGGTTGCTGTCACAGATCATACATGTGTATAGTTTGATCCGCCATAAATACTGCTGAATCCATAGAGTAGATTGGCAATTAAAACTGTGCGGGAGAAAAGTATAACTTGAACTAATTCCTAACGTTATTAATAATACCTATATCCATATATTGTTGCGGGTGTAGGTGTAAAGGGGTTTCCGAAATTCGAGTGTCACTTCAATAGCCAACCCAAAACAATCCAATCCAAACCAAATAAAAAAAGATTCGCTCAATGAAACTAAGGCATGTGTAGCCAAGTGGATTGCAATCAAATGAAATCCCAAACTTCCCGCAAGTTCTTATCCAGCCTTTAGATTTGATTTTTTTCCTTTCCTTCGGTCCTTAGGAACAGCAAACACACCTTCACGAAAATGATTTTCTATTCGCATTTTCTGAGATCATCGTCGATACCAATGGTCCGGTTGATACCCCAGAGCCGCACCCCATTCATTCCCTCCAACTTCGCAATAACACATACCGCCCAAACCCCCAGATTTATAGCACACAAAACCCTGTCATAATTACAAAAATGGCAGGCAAAGTAACACAAGGCAGTCGGAGCGATCACAAGTACCTTCTTGGTATTACTACTCTGTTCCGTCTCCGGTGAAGATTCAAGCTGTTCCCAGAGCGTCATGGCGTTAAGCTCTCCCTGTTCATAGAAATTCGGCGACCCTTTGATCCAATGCAGGAACAGTAAAGTCGTAAGCCCATGAATGATATTTGTGGCGGTGAAACTGGTTTCAAATGACAAGATTCCGAGGGGCAGAGTCATGGCCATAAATTGGATAAATGCAATACAAAAAATATAACTCCATAGCAAACTTCCCGATCTCATGCGTTTGGTCTTGGATGGGGAATCGCTGGAGGAGAGCAACCAGTCTGTATTAAGATTTCTGCTTAATTCAAATGGAAGTAGGTCAGAGTTTTGAGTTTGATGCGTGAGTTCGCCGCCTGTGCCGTAGAGTCCCGAGTAGGTGCGGGGAATATCTTTTGAGTTGAGACGTGAGCGAGTGGGAGGAGATATTGAGCGATTCTTCGTGCTAGCTCGGGAACGGTTTCGCAATGGCGTTGAAGGGACTGATGTTGATGCTGATGTTACCATTGTATCTTTGTGTCGTTTCGTATTTATTTGTGTGATATGAATTACTTCGATGGCTGGCTTGATGGCTGATTGAATGATTTGATGTATAAAACTAACTGGGGTAGCTAGATTTTTGTTCAGTTTCTCCGGTCGATGGCACAGTACTACATAGTGTCATCACTACTGTGTCATCATGTCTTTTTTGTCGTCTGTGAAATTCTCCATTTTTGATTGTTTTTGAACTTCTTCTCGCGCGCGGCAAGAATTCTTCTATTTGTCGCAAGTACAAATACTGGCAAGACGGCAATGCCTACAATACTATTTGCAAATTACAACTAAGCCTCGAATATACTTGGTTCATTTACTGTATTAACCATCCCCTCTTTGTGCTGCTACAAAATGTCAAGGTTGTGAATTCAATAAGCGATGCAGCAGTCATCCAGAACTATTTTCTTTCCTCTCAACTTTTCAACTTGTTTCTGGAATATGCAATAATATATGATATCTATTGAGCAATGTGCATTGCATTCTTCTTTCCATCGTGCCCTTTATGAATAAACTTCTCGCCCATCGAATTATGGTGACCATGATCAACTGTTTTGCCTACCTTCTTCTCATGACCATGTTCCATCTTAGTATGTTCCTTCTTGACCACGCTCTTGATGACCCCAACTGCAACTGTTTGCTTCATGTCTCGAACTGCAAAACGTCCAAGCGGGGGGAACTCTGTAAACGTCTCAACACACAAAGGTTTCATGGGATGAATCTCGACCATGCATGCATCACCCTTTTTGACAAACTCGGGATTTTCCTCTTCGACTTCGCCACTTTTGCGGTTGATCTTTTGCTTGAGTTCCGTAAAGCAGCTGGCAACATGGGCAGTGTGACAATCCAAAACGGGTGTGTAGCCGCAGTAGATCTTACCGGGGTGATTCATGATCATAACATGAGCCACAAATGATTCGACGCCGGTGGCGGGGTTGTCTGATAAATCGGAGGCGATGTAACCCTTTTGGATGTCCTTCACTGCCACATTCTTGCAGTTGAAACCGATATTGTCGCCCGGAACAGCTCTTGCGAGGTTCACATGATGCATCTCGATGGACTTCACCTCAGTTTCAATGTTACTAGGTGCAAAATTGATGTGCATTCCAGGTGTCATGATGCCCGTTTCAACTCGGCCGACTGGGACAGTTCCAATTCCAGATATCTTGTAGACATCCTGGACAGGGACACGGAGGGGTTTGTCTGTCGGTCGTTTGGGAGCATGGAGGTTATCCAGTGCCTCTACAAGAGTTGGTCCACTGTACCAAGGCAGGTTCCTTGATTTTTCTGTCATGTTGTCGCCCACCCAACCAGAAATTGGGACGAAATTGATCCTTTTGCCTGCCTTGTACCCTACAATTTGTAAGAGGGAAGTCACCTCCGTTTGAATTTCATTGAAGCGGTCTTGGGAGTAATTTACAGACTTGTCGTCCATTTTGTTGACGCAGACAATCACTTGCTTGACGCCCAGCGTGTATGCTAGCAATGCATGCTCTCTGGTTTGACCCTCTTTGCTGATGCCTGCTTCGAAACTTCCTTTCGATGCATCTACGAGCTTGATTTTTAGAGTTATGAAAGGCGAAGTAAGTTAGAAAAACAATTATTCAGGAAGTTTGGTGTAGAAGTGCTGACCAAGCAAAACACTCTCAATCATTACGACGTACCAGTAGAGCAGCATCTGCCTGACTCGTTCCAGTAATCATGTTCTTAATAAAATCTCTATGGCCAGGAGCATCAATCACAGTAAAGGAATATTTAGGCGTCTCAAACTTTTTCAGTGCAATATCAATCGTGATACCTCTCTCGCGCTCGGATTTCAAATTATCTAGAACCCATGCGTACTAGGTTGGGAAGAAGTCAACATGCACAGTAGATTAGAACATTTCAAGAATCAAACGAGGAAAAATATAATGTACATTCATCTTATCTTTTGAAAGACGTACTTTGAAGGACCCCTTGCCTAACGCTGCAGATTCTTTCTCAAATTTTTGAATGGTACGTTTATCAATACCTCCCAGCTTATAGATCAAGTGACCGGTCGCAGTTGATTTGCCTAGAATTGAAGAATATTTAGTTCAGACCAATTCCAAGAGAAAAAACGTGTAAAAGAGTCAGTCGTGCATATTCGTATCATAGCTTGGGCTCACCTGAATCCACATGGTCGATTGTCACCAGATTGATGTGATCTTTGTTGTCCTTCCCCATGATTGCAGTAGTCTTCGTTGATGTTTTTAATTTTGTTAATCTATGAATCGTATGATTATTAATCTATGTGAGAACATCGTATGTCTTCTGTGATGAGGAACAGTTCGCATCAGTAGCTCAGTGATTTTAGGGTTCTGAATTAGACAGCTTTTTGACAACTTTGTTTTTGACAGGTAGGGAATGTCTTGCGTGTAGACTACGTTCTATTTACTATTTATAAGCTTAAAAAATGTCTGCCAAAGAATATGCTTACATGATAGAACATCCCTTGACACTACCGGAGTGAATATCTCCAGTAATGGGGTCGTGTACAGCGTCACGCCCCCTGTTGTGAGCAGAAAAGTCTGACTCTCCAGTTTCCTCCCAGTAATTTGACAAAACACGCTCAACCTTGATCTGGTTGTTAGCTCCCATACCATGGTTAGCTCCGCATACAATGACAAACAAGTCTCCTTCCTTAGCAATGCCACTGCTTACAATCTCGGTATTGACTTCTTTAACAATAGCATCAGTATCCTCGAGAGAGTCAACAACGAAAGAGTAACATCCCTTGAGAATACCGTTAGACTGTCTAGCAACAGACTCTGAAGGTGTCAAAACAGCAATGGGCATCTTGGGACGGAATTTAGCAACAGCACGAGCAGATGATCCACTCTCAGAGAGAACCAAAATACATTTTGCGTTGATATCAAGAGCGGTCTTCACTGCAGAAGAAGCGAGCGATTCGTAATTGCTCAAGTGTGCATATCTTCCCTTGGTAGAGTTACGAACGGATTGGTAAAGAGCATCAAAGTTAATGGAACTCTCAGCCTCACAACAGGTGTTCACCATCATTTTTACAGCTTGCTCGAAATAAGGACCATTTGCAGTCTCTCCAGAAAGCATGACACAGTCAGTTCCATCATGTACAGCGTTTGCAACATCGGAACATTCTGCACGAGTAGGACGAGGATTAGTGATCATAGATTCAAGCATCTGTGTAGCAGTAATAACAGGCTTTCCTGCAATGTTTGCCTCACGGATCATCATTTTCTGAGCAAGGAAAACCTTCTCAGGAGGGATCTCCATACCCAAATCTCCACGAGCAACCATGATAGAGTCGGTCAAACGCAAGATTTCATCGTAGTTCTGCAATCCTTCCAAGTTCTCAATCTTACAGATGATCTTGATGTGCTGTCCATGATTATCGGCAAGAATTTGACGAATGGCTTTGACATCACTTGCCTTTCTTACAAATGAAGCAGCAATGAAATCTACATTGTTCTTAATTCCGAAATTAACAATGTCATCGATATCCTTCTCAGTCAAGGTAGGAAGATCGACAACAACTCCGGGCAAGTTCATATTCTTACGCTCTCCGATTCCAGCGTTATTCTCAACACGGGTAGTAACTTCACCTGCAAGTTCGTCACATGAGAGTACAGTGAGTACAAGAGATCCATCAGCAACAAGGATGGACTGTCCAGGGTTGACGGAAGAAGCAAGAGCAGGGTAAGAGCAAGCAAGCTTGTCCTTATTTCCCTTAAAGGTATAATCAGTGGTAAGAATGAGGTTCTGTCCCTTGACAAGGTTGATCTTGTTTCCATCAGCAAAAAATCCAGTTCGGATCTCCGGTCCCTTGGTGTCAAGCATGACAGCTATTCATATTTCGTGTCAAGAAAAAGATGTTAGCAAATGGAATCATGTGTTCAAATGTATTCTTCTACGATACGAAATGGATTAAAACTTGCAAGGACACCATAAGGACTTGCGCAATTGCATTCTTTTAAACAGTTCCAAAGATCGCGAAGTTTGTTGAAGACATGCGTAACATTGCAGCATTACTCACCAACATGAGCATCCTTATTCTTAGCAGCCTGTCTAAGACGATCAAGACAAGCTTTGTGTCCACCATGGTCTCCGTGGGAAAAGTTGAAACGTGCAACACTCATTCCGCATTCGATAAGCTTCTCAAGCTGGTCAACTTCCCAACAAGCAGGTCCAAGGGTACAAATAACTTTGGTACGTCTCGTTCTTGCCTGAGTAGGGTTCTTGATGGTATCAATGGTGATTCCTCCACCAGAGAGAAGAGGAACGTCGCCAGTCTGTGAAACACTCATTATCTAATTAGTTTTAGTTTGAGAGTAGTAGCCAACTATTGGTGGTGATGAAATGATGAGAGAACGTTCGTGTCTGGTTTTCTTTTCAATTGACATTATCCATAATTGGTGGGTGGTGGCAGTGGTGGTGGCACAGGAGGGTGGCACGAGATTTTTTACGGCATCTTCGTGCGTCACAAGTGCCCACAACAGAGAGAGGGGCAGATACAAATGCGAATATTATCTTCCGGAATCCGGAACCAAGTTTGGAAGCAAATTTTGAGAAATCGTGAGAAACACCGGCACATTATTATCATCACACATTGACGACCATCGTTACTACTGAATTTTCAATTTGTTCTCAAGGAAAAACAAGCTTCATGATGGTTTTGTAAAACATTCCTTACGAACAACAATTAAACCGTTGAAAGTAGAAAATAGGTAGTTCTTCGATCGCCGGATGGAGGATGTTGCATTTTCCCCATACGACAGCAACGATCATTCAGACATTGCAGCCATAAAATTATTTTTAGTTTAAAGTTAAAGAAGAGTACCATGTTATCCAAGTTGCTGCAAATCTCGGCTCGCTGCAAGAATCAAAGATAATGAAGAGATGTTGAAATTGATATACCTACAAAAGTACATAGCTTTTACACGCTTAGGTTGACCAGGAGACTTCGCGTATTTATTAAAAGAAGTTTGTCATTTTTGCAGAGATTGAAGATGTTGCTAACCTTTTCAACACAACAGTATGTAGTAGTAATGAATTTTAGATTTATTAGATTCGATTCTTCTTCATGAAGACAAAACTTTTTTTTTGAATATCTAATCCCTACTCAACTAGGATATATTCAAATTGATGATTTTGTAACGTTGCAGGTCCGTGCGTCAGGTCGTTATTGCCCTCTGCCGGTCGTATTTTTGGCATTGTATTTGGTTGGCTCCTGGTGACGCAGCAACGCTCGAAACGTGTGCCAAAACACTGCCAAAACTTACGGCATGTAAATGACGGGCGGCGGGAAGAAGAAAGAAGAAATAAGAAAGCAAACATATCCCAACTTCGCACAACTTCATCTATTCAAGTATCAATAAACTAACTCAAGATGCAATCTAATTCTACTAACGGACCCGAACTCAGAGGATCAAACATTGTTCTTGACAAGATCATCGCCAAGACTGATGTGTCCAACCGTAAAACCAAAATCATTTGTACTCTTGGACCTGCTTGTTGGGAAGTTGACCAGCTTGAGAAGCTTATCGAATGTGGAATGAGTGTTGCTCGTTT
>Ga0115005_10005415_pt1 | contig 10103 bp, 11 predicted proteins | sample ArcOceMetagenome_FD_87163 | JGI IMG/M metagenome (GOLD analysis project Ga0115005, IMG submission 87163) | Marine eukaryotic phytoplankton communities from Arctic Ocean - Arctic Ocean - Greenland ARC118M Metagenome | ecosystem: Environmental > Aquatic > Marine > Oceanic | place: Arctic Ocean... | reverse complement strand
TTATCTATGTCTCCCTGCAACACCCTCTCGCCATCAATTTCACTCAAACGCATTGCTGCCATATCCTCATCATTCTTTAGAACTTCTACGATCGCACCTGCCACCTCTACACATTGGGCCTCTAGCTCATCAACTTTATACTTGAGTGGCAGGAGCTCTCCCAATTTAGCTTGCATTTCAATAAATGCATCTTTTTTTCTTCCGGCTTCTTCTCTCCCTCTGAAATTGTCAAGTGATTTCTTCAGGCACTTTTGACTTCTTAGAATAGACCTTTCACACATTCGTTGTAGTTGTATGTATTACTAATAAGAACACTTGGTTGCGACTGGCACGACCACATACTAGTCACGCTTCTGTCGGGTGTGGAATGCATAATTCACACTGGATGAATCAAGCGAATACGTTGCTCAGATTTGAAATATTCCTAACTGAAGAAAAAAAAACAGTTGCTGTTTGCTGTTACATCTATTCATCATTCCACGAACAACAGTGCGCGTATCAATACTAATTACGTACTTAATACTACACACTACACTCAATAACGCCTCCGTTTCTTGTATCGCTCACGACAATCATACGAATGGTAGGTAGACGTATCCCTCACACGAGACTGCCCCTGCAAATCTCCCAAATTATCATATCCCTCCTCCACATCCGAATCATGTCCATGCCCCCCCGTCATGACATCCGTCCAAGGCTGACGACATGCGGGACAAGTGGGTGTACGCGCCTGTACAGCCTGACTCGTCCACATTTTGATGCAGTCACTGTGAAAGTTCGTTCCGCAAGTCGTTTGACAAAATGTCAATTGGTCAAGGTTGGCCATTCCTCCAAGGTCATCAAAGCAGATGGGACAATCGGCTCCTTGGATTTCTTGCCGTTGTATTGATTCCGTGTTTGCATCATGGTACAAATCATGATCAGTAATACGGTTGCCCTTTTTCTGATCTTGGAAGCAATGACGGACAGCTTCGTTCGCCAAAATATTACTAGCAGCTGTACCGACACTACCTGTTTGTAATTGCACTGCACGATTCTGCAGCATTTCAATAATAGTGTCTAATTCTTGTGTAATGTATGCAGATTGATAGACGAGAGGTGAAGCTGTTGGGAGTCCCACCACTTTTATCAAAGCAAATAGTAAATGCTTGCATAGATTCCCCTTGGCGTGGTCGGGACAATTGCAGGTTGGTATTTTGGAAATGGTCACGTCATATACGTTACCCGTGGAACCAAGGATTTTGAGAGTTATGGATGGCCCTCCGTATTGGGAAGAAGTAGCTGGCTGAGATGCTGAGATGAGGTAAAGGCGTTGAGTTGTGGCTCTTTCGATTCTGGCACTGATGGCGTTGGTGGGTTTGGAACGGTGCCGTTTAAGACGTTTCTCGGGGGTCGCTGCTGGATTGCTGCTGCTGCTGCTGCTCGTCTTGGCCATTGTGAAATGATAATGAGATTGAAATAAAGTAATGGGAACGGTAATGATGAATGATGAATGATGAATGAGTTGAATGTGATGAGAAACGACCGACAGAATTCAAGAACGCCGTAAATTCCGTCGTTCTCGATCGTGTCTTTTTCACAAAATAATGGAGTCAAAGACGTTATTTGTACATAAGGCCAAGAACGAACCGGCTTTGGCTTTGTTTGTTGGCTTCTTCTAATTTATTCTTCGAATCATCTGTTTCCTCTTCACTTTGCTACATTTCACAATTTCACCACATTGCTATATTAGAATCCTCCCGTATCTAAGAGTTTGAAAATAGCTGCATTAATTATTTGCAGATTTGGAAAGCAGAAGTGTGAATTACAGTTTTGCTAATCCTTCTACCACGAAAGCCCTGTGGCTAGGATATCTACCTTTTCTCTCTGAGTTTTTTATGTTGTTTAAAAGATTACCCCTACTAAATCTATGATTTATTATTATTGCTAATCCTTCACAGCACATTATTTTTAATGTGTTATGAAGGTCAGTCCCCTGCATTGTACGTATGCCATATATTCATATATGTATATATTCTAATTTGCTTTCTCACTGATCAAGCGAACCACTCAGACGGTTTCATGACAAATTGGGAAAATGTTAAATCGTCATCCTCCTCGTTGTATCGACTGGATCCTTTGTGTCGACTGGATCTTTTGTATCGATATAGGACCAAACTTGCAACAACGGCGGCGGCACATCCAATCGCACCATATACATAATAGAAGGGGAACGAGTTCTTGTTCACGTTGTCCAATGTTGCTGCCGTTTCAGTTGCTGCAAATGCAAACACCTTTACTAAGGCCGGACAACTCTGACACGAAACTGGGCAAACGTCTGTCACTCTTTGTCTTGTCTCTTCCCATTCAAAGTTGCACCAATATTGACGTTGATCATTTTCACGCTTTCCTATCCATTCGCATGTCTTTGTTTTGCCATTATTGTTTACGAGAGTGTAAAGTGGATTATCGTCACAACACATTCCACAGGAAAACTTGCAATTCTCTCTCACATCACTCTGCTGGCAGACTTCTTGTCTCGTTCCTTCAAACACGTTTCTAATCCACTGGCAATCTTGATTTCTTCCATCATATTTGAAATTGAATGAGTCATTATTCTCGCAAAATAAATCATCACTGAGAGAGCGCAATGTAGCACCCTGGATCCGACAAAGAAGTGACAGAAAGATTATCAATACACGTAGAAGGGCTATCATAATTTCAAATTGAAATTATCAATCTTCTTTCAGTGATAGATGATAGATAAAAGTGTGAAGGAGGAAAATTTCCATAATATGATATTGTGATATCTATTATTTTCTCTCAACGCAGATGACATTATTGTTGACTTCTCAAAATTGTCTAAATTATGTCTCTTCACGCTTTCATATACGACTAATGGGCTCGACAACAATACCCTCCTATCCTTCTTGTATTCGTTTTCTCAACGGAGATTCACGCTTTCATAATACGACTAATGGGCTGAACAACAATTCTTATTCGTAAGATTCAAGTTGATTTCTTCGAACGTTAATTTAAAAAAACTAATTAAAAATATGAAATGAGGGCAAGGAGGAGGACAGGCATGTGAGAAAAGTAAAATGGAGATGTCTTATTTCAGACTTTTATTAATAAGCCTTTTGGAGATGTTCAGCGAGAGGTCTTTAGTCTAAATTGGGCGATTATTGATTCTTCGCTGCTCGCTGCTCACAACCGTGAAATATACGGAAACAGAATCGTTAGTTGCGTGCGATGATCGCCCCAATTGCCAAAGTTTCATATCTACTCTTATTATTCGTTTATCGATTTGATAATGTGCGCTCTTTTACTGTGAGGCCAAGCAAAGTGAGGCTGTTACCCTCGGAAATCATTTGTAGTGACCTTACACAATCGTATCCCATCACTTTGCTGAATAAATTGTTTTCCTCAGTGCCAACACGAGAATACGCTATTCGAGATATTGCGCTTTCAATTGGGACGCAACATGTGGATCTACCGACAGGTGAACTAGAAGCATGCAGCAATTTTTACATACTTGTGGGAAGATCAGGATGTGGGAAATCAACATTACTACGTGTATTATCAGGAGGCGAGGAACCTGCATCAGGGAATGTTATGCTCAACAGAAATCAACTTTATCCTTTAGAAAAACGTTCAATAAATCAACCAAAACCAATAATGCTGGACGCGAAGCCTGACTGTTTCAACGATAAATTGACAGTGTTACAACGCATAGAGGAAGGAACTTCGAGCGATCTCAATGCAGGAGTACGCCGGACAATTGCAATGGAATTTGCAACTTTATTGTCATTGTCTGAAGACGAGATAAATGCAAATCCATCCTCTCTTTCTCCTTCAGCCCAATACATTTTTGGAATTGCCTGTGCTTGCGTAGAGAGTTCTGCCGAGGCTGTGTGTGTGAGAGACGACGGCGGCATTGAATTTCCTTGCCCAATCTTGTTACTCGACGAGCTAATCGACTTTGAAACCTCTATTGTGGCCAGCAGGATCGGAAAGAGTTTGCAAGAATTGTCAAGGGCAGGTGCAGTAATTGTAAGTGCAACTCATCGTCCACAATACTTCAAGAGTTTTGCAGACAGAATGATAACCCTGAGCAGTGGGATGATTTTAATGAACGAAAAACTATAATCAGAAGTAATCATCATTTATGAATTGTACAATCTATATATGGCTTGCAAATGCTCTAAAGAATCAAAGATTCTGATGGGCAGAGTGCTTGCAACATTCATTCTCGACATCTTTTTGTACCTCCTATCGATAATGCTGATCTCATCAAAGCTATGCCTACCACCCAGCATGCTGGACAATTTAAGTAGGCACTGAGACAGGTCTTTCCATTGGTACCCTGCACAAGCCTCAAGTTGTTTCGGCCAAATATCTTGAGCGTTGAATGTGAATCTTGATAGCACGAGCACACATGCTGCAATCATTGATGGTTTGAATTCCACATGAATTGGAGTCGCAAGTGCGAGCTCGCTGATGTAGAGTGTCACCCAAAATAACTGAGAACCACGTTCTACCTCTCTAATGTTCATGTATGATCTGACAAAATCATAAATTGTTGGCAAGTATAATTTCAAGTCGATGGCATCAAGTACTCTGCGTTCCATCGCTATGATATCTGCCTCGTTGAATGTACGATCGGCGGAAAATGAAAGGTTGCTTACTAGAACATGATGGCAATCCTCGCATTTTGATGCAATGTATAAACTCGTTGCAGCAATTAGTTGATAATTCTTGCGTCCAGCCTCGTGCGTGCCGAGGATCGTTTCTACAACCGACCTCTGGCAGCACATATTATAATATCCAACGGCAAGAAATACAGTCCTGGTGCTGAGATGAAAAACCGTAGCAATTTCAAATAGCCAATCAACCATTGCTGCTGCTTGATATGGCTCAAAAGGTACAACATCATGTATGCCAATCACCTTTACTCCTCTTTCTACTTGGTGAAGCAACTTGAGTTGTTGCAAATGTCTCGTGGAATGAGTTGGGATCACTGGCAATACACATTGATCGTTATTACGAAAGTAGCAATGTTGAATGGCATCCGTGATATATAATTTTTCTGAAGATGGGTGCAGCAGTCTGAACAAAAGATCGATCCCATCAGACCCAATGATAGTATCATAATGATGCAGATCCGAAACACTTCCTATACAAGTGGGGTCAGGGGATGAATTTCCTTGCAACATGGCCAAGAATGCATTACCTACGGCAGCAACATCTGCCAATTCAGAAATAGGTCCATTATCTACGGAATCCGTTGCCTCGTCTGCATCGAGGATCTGGAGGTCATTGCTAAACTCAAAACCAGCAACCTTGACCAGCGGAACAGAATCTCTACTGCAATCGCAATCATCGAAAATATGAACATTGTCGGTAGTCAAGGCACCGTGCGCGACACCGGATTGATGCAAGGACTTCAACCCCAGCAGCAATTGCCACACAACGTTCTTCATAACTTGAGGTCTTTTCTTCAAGTCTTCCTTTTGCATCCAAGATTCCAAAGTATCATTAGGATACTCATGCCAATGCAAGGCATACCCATCACAAACGTCCCAATCCTTCACAAGGTTCAAATGCCTCTTTTCATCCTTGGCCAAACAATCCATTCTTTTTCGAAGTGCAACTTCGCGCAAGTGACGCTGTGGATGACAATGTTCTTGAGCGCCAAGAACATTGATTTCCAACTTCAAGATTTTATCAGTAGCCCTATCCCGAACCTTCCAGCAGTCCTCATCCAGGACCGACCTCTCGATCTTTGTATATTGCACCAACCTCGTATTAATATCCAGTGAATCAGAACGATGACGGTTAAGGTTACGGTGATTCATACTTCTGAGGTTTGGCACGAGCTTCCAAAACTTTTGCGATGTAGCTTCCTGGTTCCATCTCTTGCTGACTTGCATCATGCTCAGGATCGTCTTTGCATCAATGGTGCCGGTATGACGTGTAGAACTGCAACCTACGAAAAATCCCATAATGTGCAGAAACATATCGCTGACAATATCAATGTCTGCAATTGTTTTGGAACAAGAGGTTGTTAGACTATCGATATTGTTAGATGTGACATATAATATCGTGGTGGCAGAAGTAGGGGAATTATGTAGTTTTTTCGCTATGTATGCATTTGGTTCTAAGAAGCGTCTCTTTTTGTGTAGGTATAGCGGATGCTCGTCAATAGAATCAGCAGTACCATTACGTGTACGTGTAGTAGCAGTGGAGTTAATAGTAGCGGTAGCGGCAGCGGTAGCGGGAGAAATTGGGTTATGGGTACATATGTCCATACTGAGAGGTTTTATTTAGCAAGATGATTTGATGTGGAGAGCAGCCCTTCTTTGTGTGTGCTACGGTTGGTGGTAAATCGGTTGTACTGCAGGATGATAGTTCGTTGTGTAAAATTCAAAAGTGAGGATTTTGAATTTGTTTTCGTTGTGAATTCAAAAGTGAGGACATTTTTCAAAATTTCATTCATGTTTTTGAATTTAAATGCCCAGAACGGACAGAATCCCAACCCAACAAAACAGGATATTCATAGGATACCTACGGTACGACGGTACAGCTCGTCCAAACAACAGGTCATGATATTTATGATGTTACGAGTATTATTCGACACAACCAACAACAACCACCAACAAGCAAGCAAGCAATCCAAAACCGAACAACCCCAATATTCAACATTGAACATTGATCATTCTCAAATTAAGAAAGAACCATTCATTGATTTACAGTAATATAAAATGAGCGCCTATTTAGACGAAGAAGACGATGCAGGGGAAGAAGAAGAAATGGTTCCTCAGCAAGTAGCAGAACTGGCCCGCGCAGCTGCACCCTCCAACCTAAAAGGCATTCGCGCCTGCAAACGCTGCGGTATTCTCAAAACGCTAGATCAATTCATCAATGAGGGATGTGAAAATTGTCCCTTTCTAGAAATGGTGAGTTGAGAGAAAGTGTGCTTGACTTGAGCCTTTGCCGATTTGTTTATGTTTTTTGTCTACTCGTATCGTTGTGCTGGAATGGAATGGAATGGAATGCACTGCGTTTTACCATCTAATTACTTGGTGTGTGGAGTGTGTATATTTGCATGTACCTGCTCCTGCTCTCACACCATCATCTCGAACCTCACGAATTAAATCAAAATGTATACTCACGTGTACACTACACTTCAAAAAAACCATACCGGTACTCCATCATCTAGGGCGACGATCCAGAGAAATGCAATTTATGCACAACAGCATTTTTCGAAGGTCAGGTGGCAGTCATGGATCCAAGAGAAAGCTGGACAGCGAAATGGCTTCGAGTAGATGCATATTTACCAGGTGTGTATGCCATATCCGTGACTGGAACATTTGATAAAGATATTGAAGATGAGTTGGAAAGCAGAGGGTGTCGCTTCCGTTGTCGGCCTGCTGGGAATTGAAACATTCGAATCGAAACTACTAGAAGGAGTACAGTACATACCGATGGACATGGTTTGCAGCTTTTATTGCAGTATATACGTTTCAAATTGAATTGAGCAATGAGATGAGATGCGATACGATGCGATACAGTGAAGGGAACATGAAACGCCACGCAATTCATTTAGAATGGTATCATATATTAAAAAAATAATTGCCAGCAAAACAGGTTTCAATGTGAATCTATTGAATTCCAATTATACGAATATACGTGTAAGAGTGTACTGTATTCGAACTGTATTCCATAAGAAAAAATCTTGCGGAATTCAGTTTGAATACAGTCTCAGTCTCAGTCACAGTTAGTTGTCAGAGTCCAGAGGCGGCCTAAGAGCACTGTACAAAGCCAAACCCAGACCGGGCACTAGCAAAGTAGACGCTGCAATGGCATATGCCTTGCCCTTGCCCTCTCCTACCCCTCCCACAAACACCCCCCTCCGTTCCAAATCCTCCGGAACAAGACTGGCCCCAGTCAAACACAAAATAGTCAAATCCACAGTCGAAACAAACCCCAGCGCCGATTGAGAAATGAAATTTTGAAAATCCCCGAATACTACCCCTGCATCCGTGAGCAATCCCTCCCCTGCTCCCGTGATGAGGTAGGTATTGGCCAGGGCGGCGACCAAGAGCCAATTGAAGATTTTATTCTCCAGTACATTTTTCGTAAACCATCCAAGTTCAAGTTCACTTTCATTGTTACTTTCATTGACATTTGCATTGATATTCAAATTGGGTGTTCGAGTCATCATGAAAAGTCCAAGACTGCCATATCCAGCCGCACAACTCCCAAACAAGAAAGGAGTCGGGTTGACCTTCTGTCCTTTGGCACCTGGCATAATGAGACATGCCATGGGAAGTCCCACAAGTCCTAGAGTATTGAATACAACTTCAAAGAGGGAAGATCCAATATTGGGATGAAGCGGATCGGCAATGAATTTTTCAATGATGGCCTGCGATGCTCCATTGGGTTCGTGGGTGGACATGTAGGTTGCGACAGCGAGGAATAGGAGGTAGGGGATTACATAGGTTGGGTTGATGGTGAGGTTGGATAAGAATCCAGGGTTGGTTTCATTATCATTGTCGTCATTCGTTGTTTTGGATCTGATGGACGTGGACGTGGAAGTATATTTGTTCTTAGATGAAAGCTTGGCTGTATTCATAATCGTAAAGGGTGCTGATGCTGCTGGTGCTGCTGGTGCTGGATGTGCAGTTGTACTAATACATAATCTGTTGGTACCCTGACTGGGCAGGAAGGCCGATACAGGACTAGCAGCGGTAGCTAGGATTAAGAATGCGTTCAATATGATCTTCATGGCTTTTCAGAAAGTTGCGCTTGTTGTAATAGATACCGTTCGTACTTGATAGACTGCTACTATCTAAAACAAATTGTAATAAGAACGAAGAACAAATTCAAAAATAGGCAGTGGGTACCGGTAGTGGTGCGTCGTCGTGCGATGCCTTCGCCAGGGTACTGACTCAGTTCCCTTCCGAATAGGATAACATGCGAACACCAAAATTGAAAAGATGACGACACAAACAAAAACAGCAAGACACAGAGGTTGACGCGACAAAGATGCTTTCTCACTCTATCTTGAATCTATGTTGTTAGCAATCAATCACTCAATCACTCACAAGTCACAGTGATTCTTTGATACAGTTCAAACACGTGTACTCATAAATCACCATGAAGCTTTCAATCATTTCCATTTCAGCAATCACTCTCCTGCCCGGCATTACGTTGGCCTTTGCTCCATCTATTACTAGTACTAGTACTACTGCCACCACTAACATTAGTACTAGTACTAGTACTAGTACTACTTCGCTCAAGGCTCAGGCAGACACGAATACGAATAATAATAAGAATACTTCGAGCAGAAGACAAATCCTCCAAAGTATCCCCGCACTCGCATTCTTCTCCGCATCCACCGCCTTAACAACCTTGACCCCTCAACCCGCAAACGCAATCACAACCGCAAACGACGGGAACCTCCCCGATCTTCCACCCGAAGCAAGAAAGAGCTACCTCCAATACCGCATCCCACTCCAAATCGCAGCCGACTACTACATATTCGACCTCCGCTCCAAACTCGCCGACATTGACGAATGGGGTGATATCAACCAACTCTTCCAATTCAACCAAAACAATGGACAGGGACAACCCTCCAAAATTGAACGGGATTACATCAACCCCATGCGAATCCTCACCCTCTCCATGCCCCCCGATGAAGCGGATGAGATGAGAACTGCGCAATTCAAATTTGAAAAGGCCATGTTTGATATTTCCAAGAGTGTCAAGGGTGTCAGGAGGGATCTTCCCATTGAAATTGATCCATCGTTGGTGGTTTCTGCTTCGAAGGGGTGGGATGATGGAAGGGTCGCTTTGAATGAATTCTTTACCATTCTCAATAGTGTAACGGGGTTTGAAGAGCTCAAGAGTATTCCTCCCAGGGGTCCTAATCAATTTCAGGAATATGGGAGGAGTCAGAGGAAGTATAATGAGCTTGTCAAGAAGACCAAGCAGTGTCAGAATCGAGGTGGGCCCGCGCTTTCGCAGGCGTGGGGGTACCTTCAGACCACGCAGCTTTTGCAGGATAGTTGTGGTATTCCTGATTTGGATGAGTACTTTTATCAGTAGAGAGGTCTGTG
>Ga0115005_10005414_pt1 | contig 10104 bp, 9 predicted proteins | sample ArcOceMetagenome_FD_87163 | JGI IMG/M metagenome (GOLD analysis project Ga0115005, IMG submission 87163) | Marine eukaryotic phytoplankton communities from Arctic Ocean - Arctic Ocean - Greenland ARC118M Metagenome | ecosystem: Environmental > Aquatic > Marine > Oceanic | place: Arctic Ocean... | reverse complement strand
TACGATTGTCGAAACAAACGTTTTGGTCAACACCGAGGGTGGGCCTGACGGGACTATTGTCGAAACAACAGTCTGGCCGAGCCTCATGGAACGATTGCCGAAAAAAAGCCTGGCGAAGCTAGAGGCACACGATTGTCGAAATGAAGTGGACCACAGTAGCCGTACTGCCTCACGGGACGATTGCCGAAGCAAAAGCCTGGCGGAGCAAGATTGACACACAGGCCCATTGGCTAACAATCCCTCCAGCTCAATGACATGTCGGAGACATCACCACAGCAGCCGTACTGGTTTGGGGGCCGCCTCACGGGACGATTGCCGAAGCAAAAGCCTGGCGAAGCGAGATTGTGACGGTCTCGATGGCCGTTCAAACTGCACCGTAAATTCGAGAGAAAAGGAGGCGATACCTCAAACCTCATTACTAGATTATAATATAATATTTCATGTTGAAATATTTAAATACATCCTCATGTCTCCCTATATATATACCTCCAAAAATTGGACATTATAAGGTGTATTACCGTTGAACAATAATTCCTGTATACATTACATATTGGCAGTTAGGGGTTACGTACGATTGAACATAAATTGCTAAAAATATTTACTTATTGTTACCATTTAAGCGCCCGTTAGGTAACTGGCGTTGAGTATCCATTATTAAATGATTGACGTTGGAGAGCATTTTACTTATGTGTTTTTCCAATCGTCCAGTATGCGATCGAATAACAGAGGAATTCGAAAACTTTTCATGTCGTTGGTACAATTATTTCACATTTCTTCTCCACCGACCGGGCCGATACGATAATGGCGACTGAAGCAACGATAGCTCCAGTGGTGCTGTGTGTTGCGGACGACAACACGGAACATCGCTTGCGACGCAATATTAAACTTACCGAAATCCCAGAAGCTCAACTCTTCATCGGCATGGTCCCGTTGGGTGCGATGGAGGCGTTCCTCCGGATAAAGGAAAAGCTTGTTGTGAAGAAAAACCACACCCACCTCACTCTGGACCAGTTACTGAAGAAACAAGTCGGAGGCAACAAATTTCAGAGAATTGGCTCGTCCAATACAGACCAGAACCAAGGTGGTATGTATCAAATACCTCTGGGCAAAACTTGGAAGAACGAGCTAGTTAAGGATCGCGCTGTCAAGGCGCTTCTCGAGAGCATTTCGCGTTCGCTACCACTTCAATTCGCAGAGTACAATCTAGACGCCCGCTTCCTCGTGACCAAAAGAGACGTATTGCAGGCAATACATATGGATGCTCCTAACGCAGCCTGCAAGAAAGTAAAAAAGGATGGACACATGTTCTCGCTGCACTTCCCACTAACGACAGACAATTCCTTTGCAGGGGCTGGCGGAGACAGTTCCGTACCACCAGCCGGCATGCTGCTAGAAGTCTGGCCGGACCCTCCGGTAGCAGAGGGAACAAGCGTTGATCCGGAACTATTGTTTAGTAGCCAGAGAGTTAGTATACCATTCGGTGGATACGCTGTAACGAGGGGAGACCTTGTCCACGCAGGTGGCCTCGGCGGGCCAGGGAACGTGCGACTTCACATATCCTTGTACACCGACGGCGTCACGTCGGAGCACTGTGCAAAACTGGAATTGAACACCTCGACCACTGGTAGGTTAATGAACGGCGAACACGGGGTGTTTCAGAGGGTGGACGCTCCTCCAATCATCCCCATGTGGTATGATGGTGATGATCAGGTGGCCGGCGTGTGGCGGAAAAGGCGGGATGACATGTTGACTGCATTCAATCTGAAGTTGGGAGATCAGGTTCCTCCCCATTGGAGGCGTGTGCCGGATGACGAAGCTGAGACTTAGTGTAATGAAAAGTAATTAATAACTAATAAATGTCGAATAGAAGTAAGTTAGAACTCTGCATCGATTGAGAACTCATGATGAGCAATGCCAATCCCAACTCCACTCCTAGCATATTCTCCAACCCGCTTTTCGAAGAAGTTTGTTTTGCCTTGGAGGGAAATGGACGTCATCCAGAGAAAGGGGTTGTCCACACGATAATAGCGGGGCTGCTCGAGGGCGACCAGAAGTCTATCTGCACAGAACATGATGTATGCGCACATGCTATCCGCGTTCATGCCAAGGAGTGCAACGGGGATTGCATCTCGGACAAATTCCTGCTCTATGTCGACGGCGTCTTTGATGATATCGCGTATTCTTTCGGGGGTTGCCTTGTTGACAAGACGACTATGAAGAAGGCATGCGAAATCACAGTGCAAGCCTTCGTCACGGCTGATAAGCTCATTGGAGAAGCATAAGCCCGGGAGTTTGCCCCCCTGCTGTTTAAGCCAGAAGATGGCGCAGAAGGAACCGGAGAAGAATATTCCTTCGACTGCGGCGAATGCTATGAGGCGCTCGCCGAAGGTGCATGCAGTATTATTGCACCAACGAAGAGCCCAGTCGGCCTTGCGACCAACACAGGGGAGTGTTTCGATGGCCTGAAAGAGACGGGTCTGCTCGGACACAGATGGAATCAAGGTTGCAATCAACAGCGAATAAGTCTCCGCGTGGACATTTTCCATGGCGATCTGTACGCCGTAAAAACATCGCACTTCGGCTGACTGGACCTCTGTGGCAAAGTTAAGAAGGAGGTTCTCATTGACAATGCCATCGGCAGCCGCGAAGAAGGCGAGGACGTGCGAGAGAAAGTGCTGTGCGTCGGATGATAAGGCCTGGTAATCGGAGCGATCGTTCGAGAGATCAATCTCTTCCGCCGTCCAGATGGAGGCCTGCGCTTCTTTGTACATTTTCCATACGTCATTATCTTGAATCGGGAAAAGGACGAAACGACCAGGAGTACTAAAGAGAATCGGTTCAGTCTGGGCGATGGAGGGTCTATGCGTTGGCGCGATCTTCATTTGCGTAATCTCCATTGAAAGAGGTTGCTGGTCGCTAAGAAGAATCGGCTCGGATTGTGGGGTGTTGGAGGTCAGGTCGATCTTCATTTGCGCAAATTCCATTGAGAAGGACAGTAATTGGGCAACCGAATAATTATGAAAACTGTGAGCGAGACTGAATTGACAAGCGACGACCGATTTTTATCACGTAACGGAGTTTGATTTAATTGGCTGCAGTGAAGCATATCAGCGATCAGCAAAACAATAAGTAAACGTCAAAAAAACGTATCAATAACGGTAATGCATTGTCGATGTGGATTCGCTTGGTAAAAAACCGAGTTCGTCCACGTAATCAATGATACAGTGTGTTTTTCCGAAATGCAGAGCGGCTGTATATTACGATGTAAGGCGCCACGTTCCTCATTTTAATCACACGAACCTGCTATGGTAATCAGTTGTCTGAATTGTGAGCGGTAGCGAACAGTTGTTAAGTTGAGTATCTTATCTTAATTATTAAACTGGTGTGAAGGATAGCCGTACTTCTCGGTTGCCACAGAGGGAGCAGGAATATTCCCGAACCATTCAAGAGAAGCTCGAGGAAAACGAACAGCCCACTTCTTGTCGAGGTCAAGGGCATCAAAGTACTCATCCATGACGGAGCTAACGTCGTCGTCCTGGAGCCACGTGTCAAGTGGGTCGCGATCGTTCACGTTTTCTGGTGTCATGTCGGAGGCCTCTGAAATCGTGTACTTCGTGCCGTACTTATTGTTGGCGGGAAGTGAGAAGAACTGATCAATAGTTGGCATAGGGGAGCAGGCAGGAAGGGGGGGAAACTAGTAAGAAACAACGCAGACATGTAGCAGACGGCACACTCCCTTATTAACAACAGCACAACTAACCTTCTGGATTGTCTCCATGAATTCCTGGCGAGTCTCGGGTGTCGAGGGACCTCCATCCGGAACCAAGCGAAGAAATACACGACGAAAGAATTTCGGGTTGCTGGCTTGGGTTGCGGCCTCGTTGGACGTGGTGTTCTTGCGACGAGCGAAGCAGTTGGTGATACCTTGCTCGCTGAGGAGATCACTACCAGGTGCCTCATCATCCTCGTTGTTTATAGACGAGACAAGGGGCCAGATGTAGGCATCATCCCCTTGGCCCTTCTGGACAATGAGCAGCTCGAGGCCGGTGACCAACGGGGCAATAATGTAGATGCAAGGAACGTTCTTGTTCGTTTTGCTGCAGCGCGCAAGTGTTGGAGTCATCTTCCTGGCCGGCTGTCCCTCTGGGCTCTGGATTGGTGTCTTCTTGCGTTTGGGTGTTGTGGGCTGTAACTGGGCCACATCGCCCAGCTCATCGCTTTCGTCACCATCCTTGTTGCCTCCCTTTCTCGGCGAACCGCGATTGCTAGTATGGCCCGATTTGATCTTTGACGACGTCCCCATTCTCTCTTGTCTTCGTCGGTCTGTATTGCCTTCTTGTTGGAATTCGTTGGAGTGCAAGCAAAGTTCAAAATTATGATTTTAACGGAGAGGGTTGTACCGTATCCGAGAGTGGTTCACAAATGGCGATCTGAGATCAATCCGTTATTATGATCATCATATTATCATTATTATTATCACATATCTGCGAGTGATTTAATACTAGAATAGTTATACGCCGGTTAATGCCGTTGTCTTCTCCGCCGGACGACACCTAGTATTCGATATCAACGTTCTACATATGATACATTGATCGGCGATGACGAATATGATTATTAGTCTAAGTAATCAAGTAAGGTGAAGGTAAACATTTCGTATTCTGCGCACAACCCAAAAAGACGTATTGTCAGATATTAGACTGATTCGACAGTAATGCCGCCAGCCGCTGTTCATTACGATACCATCGGCACACCATCCCACGACCCAGGTCAATTGCCGTCAAAAGGGGCCCAGTCCAAGACAACGGGGAAGAAAGAAAAGCGGGAAACAGACGTAGCACCGAACAACGCTCCGAATTATGACGATAATGATCTTCTTGAGTCATCAGACGACGAATGGACTGCCATGGTCGCCCAGTGGAGGAAACGGGACTTCAGAGCCGAGGCAAAAAAACACAGAAAAGAAACCCGTGCACGACGGTTGGAAGAGAAGCTGGAGGATGTGCGAGAATTGCACAGGATAGAGATGGACTTGCTTTACACTTTGGCATGGGGTATGAAGAAGAGTCCATTATAGCGGAGGCAATAGTAACATTATACCAGAGACAGACTACTATAATTATAATTTAATTATTTGCTAATAATTGTATTACCAACTCTAGCATCTGAGGACTAGGATCTGAGGATGGACCAAGCATCGATTAGCAACTCCAACGACTGGATCCAACTGAATGATTTCTCCTGAGAAGAAGACAATGGGAGCCAGCTCTGAACCACAGGTACCAGAGGAAAAGGAGGAGAACAGGAGTCTCGCGACAGTAGCATACTTCACAAGAATGTCCACGAAGTAAACGGCATTGCGGTTGAGAAACTGTGCTCATCTATGATCAGAAGTCGTGTGAGCCTCTTGTCCCGCTTACGTGCCTGGTCCATGTTGGGCTCGGCTCCCTGTACTGCCTTTTTCATCCTTGTCGTCTGGTTGAGCACGGTACTCCAAAAGAATGTCAAGGGTGTTGAGATACTTTTTGAACCGACAAGGGGGTCACATCTGTAATCGTCGTCCGCATATTGATTGTAACGGTTATGCAATGGATATATCGGTACACTAGGATGAATCAGTTTAGTTGCCGTTATTGGTACATATCCTATAGTGATGTTTATTTACAGTACCAATGGATACCAAGTATAGTTGAGAATATATTGATTGTTGCCGTTACGCATTGGATATATCGGTACATGACGACAAATATGGGTGAGTTGCCGTTATCACTACATAACGTCTATTCATATCTACAGTGCCAACGAATGCCAAGCATAATGAGCAGTATTCTAAACACGATGAGCTCCTAAAAGATTTATACTGTAAGGCACGTCTCCGCCACCTTTCGAATACAATGCTTTCGCCAAATTGGCGCGATCCAATTCAATTACCAATCAGTACGGTCACGCGAGGGACCATTATTACTTCTTATTACTTGATGGAGCATCGCAAGCTAGCTCTTTTTTTTGGCGAATCCATTGGCGACTCGCGACAGTCTCACGAAAGCATCGAACCAGAACAGAAGGCAAAAATGAGTATCCCGACACACATCTCATTTATAAATTATTCTGAAATAATGAGCGGCGATGGTTACGAAACAGTCGCGGTTCCGACGGAGAAAAGGCTAGAACATATCCGGAATGCATTCGTCTCCGATCTGGAGGGCCTCACTGAGAAGGATTCCGACGGCCAGATCCACAGTCGGGTATGTGTTTTCTGTGACCGACTTGTGGGACTCGAGAGAGTCTCCCACTACACGACAGGCAAACAGATCAAACGGGCTGCAAAGAGAGTAAAATGTCTTGTGAAGCCAGAAGTTGGTGTGCCCTACCCGCAATTGCTGCTCGACCAATACGGCATCGAGGATAATACAGAAGAAAAACCCAACCTGCGGAACATCCTCCTGTCTCCAAGATCGATTCTGGTGCCAGGGAAAGGGTACGTAACATGTTGCCAATGCCATGACTCGGCCGTGGGTGACGATATGAATAAAAGGCCGTCCCTGCCGCCATTTGCAATCGCCCGAGGGTATGTCATTGGTCTCGCCCCTGTAGAGATCACAAGACTTAACGCGTTCGAGCTTGCCGTAATCTCGCCAGTGAGGGCAGTTGCCAATGTGTTCACCTTCTATGGCGGCTGCCACGAAGTTGTCCGCGGGTGGCACACATTTTACCAGGCTAACGTCGGACACGCCGTTGGTACCTTCACCGCATTGGACAAATTCAAAATTCGGAACACGGTGTCTGTCGTTCTCTGCGGTCCCTTCACGAAAGAACAGCGGGCTCTCGTGATGAGAAAGATGAGTCTGAACCGAGAGCACTGCCGCAAAGCATTTGACTGGCTCAAGAAAAACAACATACACTTCAAAGACATTGAAATCCCAGACCCTGACACTATCCCAGAGCCAATTATACTCGATGAATCGTAAGTGTGAGACGATCCAATGCCACAGACCTGGCAAACAGTATCATATGCTCACACTCTGTCTATTGATTGTTACCCTCCAACAGGCGGGACGTAGACAGTGAGGATCGAAAGATCGAAAATCGGGTGCTGTTGAGTGTTGTTTTTCCTGACGGGACTCTTCCCGAAACCACCAATGGTGGGTTCACAAACCAAACATTGTTCCGCAAGGCCGTCACGGAACGAGACATGAGCTCGTACAATGCACAGCTCCATAGTCGTCCGACTGGGGTTTACCTTCCAGACTACAAGGGAATCAACATAATCAAAGCATTCCCGCTTCAATTCCCTTTTGGATACAGCGGCCTACCAGATGATGCCACAACCAGTGAAACGGCAAAGAAAAAGCCCCGTTGCTACATGGCAACGCTCAAACACTTCCTCCGGCTGTCCCACCCCCCTATGCACCATGGCAACTTCATCCTTGTTGTTCACAATATCTTTGCCCGGCAAAAGGCCTTCAAGACAGCCGTGATCCGTTGTTTGGACACCTTTCGCCAGGGAACATACGGAGAGGCGTACGCAGGCATGACAGCCGGCGCTGTAGCTACAGGCGTTGCGCGAGAACAAGCAGGTCAAGGGGGGCCCGGGCGAGGTGTCGTCGGCAGTTTCCTTGGAAGCATCAATGCGGCCAGCGCGAACATGGCTCACACAAATGAATCCTCCAAAATAGCACGCCAGGAGATGTTCAGTTTGGTGATTAAATACGGGCTACCTGCGATATTTTTCACGGTTACCCCAGATGACGAAATGTGCTTCCGGATCAGAGTCCACGCAGAGCATAAATGGGTGAGTACGTGAAGCATTTTTATCCCTGTCCCCAAAAGCAATCAAGTCCAGCGTAGTGCCCGAGCCGTCAACATTGCTTTGAATCAAACATTTCTCATCCTCACAGCGTATTGTCCCACTCCCTCTCCTTTTCACGGCAGCACAAACTCCCCAACGTAGACATGGACGATCCCGGCTGCTTGGCTGATTTCAAGTTTCGGTCGGAGTGTAGGGTTAAACATCCAGGACTATGCGCCGAAGAGTACGAGACGATAATGGAGCTTGTGATCAAACACCTGGTAGGATGGGACGACGAGTTGGGAAGCAGCAACGGAGAAGGGGGAATCTTTGGGAAGCCAGAAGCCTATGCGGTGGCCACAGAAGAACAGGGCCGGAAGACCCTCCACATGCACATCTTGGTCTGGATAAAGAACTGGAACGCGCTACTCATGCGCCTGCTGCGGCGCCGCAAGGCCGAGTCCAGCGAATACAAGGCGGATGTGACAACCCTGAAGCGATTCGTACAGAATGCCGCGGTGTCCACCATCCACCAGGACAATCGTACCCTCAAAGCAGACCCATACGCCCATGCATGTCACACCCGCGGGAACAAACGTAGGTGCCCGGAGCCCGTAGACGACACGATGCTCCGAAAAATGAGACACAAAACAGGGCACAAGGACAAGGACTGTGACGGTCACCTCGTAAAATGCCAAAAGTGCACAAAGACCCTGACGGCAGAACAGATGGTGCTGAACGTTCTTAATACCCCAGAGGGCACCAGAGCGCCCTCTAGAACCCACACAGAGTTTCCAGACAAGACAACCCATTCACTTGGCCCAGCTACGATGCAACATCACATGGACTTCTGCTGGACAAAGGGCACACCGGCTGATCAAGCGGAGCGCCTGTTCCATTTCAATGCAAAGTACAACCTCCACCGGACAAATCATTCCGTGCGTTGCTTCAAAGGCAACCGGTGCGAGTGTTTTGCGAATCTGCCGAAACCGCCAGCGGAAAACATCATGTTCCATCCCGATATGGGTCACCCCGTGAGCTGGTTCGACAGTTTCGGTAACGAAGTGAACATCACGTTGTTTTCCGTAGAACAGAAGAGGTCGATTGCTGACGCCTTTGTGAACACACACAGCAAGCTGACCACTCTCCTGTTGGGATGTAACAACAACGTTTCGTGTGCGCTATCTGGCAGATCTGTAATATATGCCACTAACTACACCGGAAAAAACACACAAAAGGACGACAGGTACGCGTATGAGCGCGTGTGTGAGGCGATCGTCCGACAACTCCGCAAGCAAGAGGAACGGGAGAGGCAAGCCCCGGATGAAGCGACCGACCACGATTTCGGGATGGGGTTGAGACGGCTCCTCGTGGGCATCATGGCACACACCCAGGCTCACATCGTCAGTGCCCCAATGGCACGCCACATTGTCTTGAACGAAGATAGGTTTGCTTACTCCCACGAATTCGCCAAAATCCCTCTCGATGGAATAATGGGCTTGCTGTTGGGGAAGCCGGTTCGGATGTTTATGAGAATGTACGGCGGCAAACAGGTGAAGTTCACCTATGCCATGAATTACACACTGCGTCCCAATCAGATGGAGGGGATGTGCGTCTACGAGTACTTCGCGACCACAACAACAATGGGCAGAAAGGCAGCAGAGAAGTTGGAATACTTCGACTACCAGGAGGAACACCCGCTGTATGGCCTGGAGGTGGTCGTGTACGGTTTAGTGGCTTGGAAACAGGGTGTTCAGAAAGTTCCTTCCTTCAGCTTTTCGTTCTTGCCGGATGCCAAGAACCTTGGGGGAACGATCCTGGAGCCCAGGGAGGCGAGAATACAGAACAAGAAAAGGAAATGTGGCGGCGGCCTGGTTGCTGCTCCTCCTGTCCGGCCAACAACAGAAGCTTCCGCAGCACTTAGGGAAGAGTACGCAACGCGCTTCCTCGTCCTGTTCCATCATTCGAGGACGGAGGAACAAACAGAAAACCGTCCATCGGCAGTCAAACGTCTGCAGGCCTGCCTCAAGCGCCACGACATTTCGGAAGACTCCCTTCGAATCGCCAACAACATCCAGAACATCCACAACTCACTGCGTTCCGGTGTCCCAGAGGACGGACTGGCAGCTCGCACGACCATGTTTGATTGGTATGTATCTTGCTTGCCTTCACACTTTACCGCTCTGCCGCACAAACACTAACCACTTTCTCCTCCCTCCAGCAACGGCGACACAGACAAATCCCCAGAAGAGACCGACCGGGCCGAAAGCATCGAAGCGCTGGAAGCAATGATTGCGTCAGTGCTGTGTGAAGCGGAC
>Ga0115005_10005410_pt1 | contig 10107 bp, 10 predicted proteins | sample ArcOceMetagenome_FD_87163 | JGI IMG/M metagenome (GOLD analysis project Ga0115005, IMG submission 87163) | Marine eukaryotic phytoplankton communities from Arctic Ocean - Arctic Ocean - Greenland ARC118M Metagenome | ecosystem: Environmental > Aquatic > Marine > Oceanic | place: Arctic Ocean... | reverse complement strand
CTGGTTCTTGGTTGGAATTGATTTTCGCTGAGTTGAATTTGATTTGGATCGGGCGATGGCTGGTTTTTTCAAAGAATACGAAGGGGCTTCCATGGGCGAATGTTGCGCGAAGTGTGTCAGTATCTTTCTTCCAGAGTGCCGTGACTGACCAGTCTGAGAAGGCATCAAGCACGGTATCTTTTGTCTCAATTCCTTGAAGACCGATGCGCATGCTTTCGCGGAATGGATACCGATAGTTGGTTCCTTTCTGGAATGGTTTGCCGTCTTTGAAATGATCACTAACGGTGGGCTTGCTGGAGTAGCTTATTGCCAGTCCGTCCGCATGTGCTTGGACAGCAAGAGGATGGGGGAACATCGGCATGGAGTGCGGGGAATACGCGGGCCATACTAAGGATGACCACCAGTCATTCGTTGGGATAGGTCCTGTGATGTTGTTAGAAACAAGAGGTTCTACTTGGATGGAACGGCGAGGTTTACTGTCTGATGTATCGGGTAGATCAGTCCGGTAGCTGCCTGCGCCGAGTGAGGTGATAGCTGCATGTGAAATGGAAAGGGTGAGAGAGCTTAGAAGTAAGAATTTGTATTTCATTAGATGTAATAGGGACACGGTTACAGGGAATAAACAAAGGATACATATTCTATTTGTAGTTGGCTAGGTTTCTCTTATTTATAAGAACGAACAAGTAATGCGAAATGGTGAGTAAAGTTACAGACTTTCACCTTTACTCAGAAGGCTGGATTGGGCATTGTTTGAGGCGAATGGTAGGTGGCATCACATGGGGGAAAATGAGGATAATATTGGCAGCGATTCTGTTAGGGGTTTCGGGTCTGGGAATGTCTCAAAATTTAGAGGATAATGTGCGCGAGAATGAGGCCTTAGGTAATGGTTTAGAACCGGGCGGTCTGAATATACAGATTGCGCCAGTGATGCCTGAGATGCCAACGAATATAAGGATACGGGCAAATTTCTTCCGCTGGCAGAATGAGCAGAAAGTGTTGAAGTATGAAGGGCTAGTGCAGATTTTTGGGGATAATGGATTACAGATGTTTGCGGACCGAGCCGAGCTGAACTTTAACTCGAAAGTGGTGCGCGTGTTCGGAAATGTAGAAATTTATCAGGGTGCGCTGGTGTATAAAGGGCAGAAGGCGAGTTATTTTTATGATGAAAGTAAGTTAGATACTAAAGATTTAATTATCAGTCTGGATCCTATTTTGTTGAAGGCGGAATCTGTGGAGCAGGGGAAGTATAAAGGAAGGGATGTCTTCGTAGCTCGGGAAGCGGCAATAACAACGCATGATGTGAAGAATCCAAACTACTGGATGAAGGCGGATAAGATCACGATCTACCCAAAAGAGAAGGTGACATTTAATAAGCTGAGCTTCGTGGCAGGGGGGCGGACTATCTTGTGGCTACCGTATTTTTCGCAATCGCTAGATAAAGATCTGGGGTATCACTTCCTGCCTGGGTCGCGCTCTAATTGGGGCCCATTTCTGATGAATAGGTATGGTGTGATGTTGGGTGGTGAGCTGGATAAGGAGACGGAGCAGCGCGAGGATGCATGGCTGCTGGCACAGTTTTTATTCGATTTTCGTTATGAGCGAGGGATCGGTGTGGGTGTAGATTTTTATGATAAGAGGCTAGAGAAAAATGAGAATTTAGGCTGGTTGAAAATGTATTACACTAATGATCTGGATCCATCGCAGCCTAGATCTGGTGAAGTGCGCGGGGTGGTGAATGAAGACCGTTATAGGGTGGAATTTAAAGATAGGTTCGAACAGGCGAGTGTGGTGAATGATGCAGCTACGATTTATGCTGATGTGAATCTGACGTGGCTAAGCGACAGGTATTATTTAGAGGATTTCGAGCCTAGGACTTTCACCTATAACCCACAGCCTGATAATATAGTTGGGTTGTTTCGTAAGACTGAAGGATCGCTGGCTGGAGTGTATGGGAGGTTTCGGTTGAATGATTTTCACCAGACAGACAGCCGATTACCTGAGGTGTTTTATGAAAGAACGCGGCAACCTATTCTGGAGAGTAAGGTTTTTTATCAAGGCAGTACATCGATGGGTTTCTACCGAGAGGATCTGGCAGATTTCGCGCAGGATCGGTTGAGGGCAATTCAGAGTGGTCTATTTAGTGGTGATCCGAGGATAGCAGAAATTGATAGTATTTTAGCAAAGCGAGACTTCTTGAGATTTCATACTTGGCATGAAGTGAGCCGTACATTTAGACCAGTTAACGGGGTGACGATTACGCCCAGAGCGGGGCTGGGATACACCCGTTACTGGCAGGAGGGGGCTGATGATGAGGGGGCGAGTAGGAGACTTGCTTATGTGGGCGTTGATAGTGCGTTGAAATTTGTGAAGCAGTACCCGGCAGTGATAAATAAGAGATGGGGGCTGGATGGGCTGATGCATGTGATTCAGCCGTATACTAATCTCTCATTCTTATCGACAAACCAACTGGATAGTTCATTCACCAGAATTGACAGACTAACCCCCACGACTCGTCTGCGGACGATAGATGTGGGATCATTCTCTGCGATTGATGAGATGAATAGCTGGTCGATCGCGCGGCTGGGGTTCTATAATAAGCTGTTGACGCGGCGCGATGGGGGATCACATGCTTGGCTGACGATGAATACTTATTTGGACTATTTCATGCAAGATCCGGAGCAGAACAGGACGTTTTCTAATTTATATAATGATATATACTGGCACCCACTACCGTGGATGGCGGCGAGTATGGAGATGCAGTTTCCTCTTCTGGATGGTGGCTCGGGATTCACGGAGTTAGCTCCAGGAATAAAATTGATGCCTAATGAGAACTGGGAGGTTTCATTTAATTACCGATTACTGAATGGCCACCCTACGCTTGAAGATAGTAACAGGATCGATGTGCGCGTCTATACGAGGCTGAACGAGTCTTGGGGGTTTGATATTTACCAACAATGGGAACTGGATGATAATACACTTGAAATGCAGCAGTATCGAATCCATCGAGATTTCGATAGCTGGATAGCATCGCTGGGTGTGCTGAAACGGGACAACCGTAACCGTGATGAGTTGAGCGTATTACTGAGTTTCACCCTGAAGGATTTTCCTTCGATCAACCTACCCTTGACAATAGACCAGAAAGAAAATTAATTAGATAAAATTATGATGAAAATGGATGTATTAGAGAGATTGAAATGGCGCTACGCAACAAAGGTATTTGATCCTGAAAAGAAGATTTCAGCGGAGCTTTGGGAACAGGTGGAAGAGTCGCTGGTACTGACGCCATCTTCGTTTGGTTTGCAACCTTGGAAGTTTTTAGTGATCACGGATCAGACGATGAAAGAAAAACTACTAAAGCACTCTTGGAATCAAGCTCAGGTCACTGATTGCTCGCACTTAGTGGTGCTCACTGCTCTAAAGAATTTAGATGAGGCAGATGTGGAACGATTTATAACCGATACACATGTTAAGCGCGGTGGTGAATTGATCGCGCTCGATCCATATAAGGGGATGATGAATGGATTTCTAGCGGTAATGAGTGAGGCGCAAAAACATGCTTGGGCCAGGAACCAAGTATATATCGCACTGGGACAGTTAATGACCATAGCTGCGATGTTAGAGTTAGATGCGTGTCCTATGGAAGGGATCTCCCCAGCAAAGTATGATGAGCTATTAGGTCTTGAGGATGGGAGATATGCCACCGTGCTGGCCTGCCCTATGGGGTACCGTGGTGGTGATGATAAGTATGAAACATTAGCAAAAGTCAGATATGGAAAAGATGATATTATCGAGCACATTTAGACTGCTCATAGCGGTAGTAATTTTAGGGGTTTGCTCTTGTGCGGCACCTTCTGGATATAAGGGGTACATGACTCGTCCTTATACGATAAGAGGAATTCATTACCAACCTATGAGTGTGAATGAGGCCCTGCAATATGATGATGTGGGAATAGCTTCTTGGTTTAATGAGTCCACTTTTTGGGGGCTGAAACGCGGTAATACATCTCTCGGAGAAAAGGTGATGCCATGGCACGTCATAGCCGCTCATAAAACTTTACCTCTGCCTTGTAGGGTAAAGGTGACGAATTTGGAAAATGGAAAGACCCTCAAGCTAAGAGTGAACGATAGGGGACCATTCATTCCTGGCAGAATCATCGATCTGAGCCCTCGAGGAGCCTCAAAGCTAGGCTTTAAGGAAGATGGTCTCACAAGATGCCGAGTAGAGGTGCTCAGTGTGGGAGATGATGAATACAAACGATCCGTTAAACGGAAGAGGTTCTTAGGTATTTTCTAGCCTAGTTAGGAATGCTCCAGCCTTTACCACAGCATTAGCCAAAGACTGTGGTCGCTGGCTACCCTATCGTAGTTTTAGTGGGGGCGGAGTTTGGATTCGATTACAATCGATAATGACTCTCCTTGTGAGCTAGTGCTTAAACAAGCAGCTAAAATACAGTCGTATATGATTGGGAGTTAATTATCGATCGAGTATTTCAGACTTAGAAATACCACGAAGTTGACAGACTCTGAGGATAGTGTTTTCTATCAGGTTATTGGGGCATGATGCTCCTGCAGTGATCCCTACGACGACGTGTTTATCTTGATTTAACAGATTATTGTATTTTGTGGTGATTTCTGATTTCTGCTCCAGATCAAAGTGAACAATTTGCTCAAGCGACTCAATACAGTCAGCGTCTCTTATGAAAAATGTAGGCAGCTCTTCCTGCCCAATTTCGACCAGATGCGCGGTATTAGAGCTGTTATATCCACCTACCACTAACAGAATATCCATAGGATCCTTTAGCATTTCAAACAGGGCGTCTTGGCGCTCCTGAGTTGCTCCGCAGATAGTGTCAAAGACCTGACAATTTCCTGCGCTACCATCGCGCTCATTGACTACGGCCATGATACGACGTTGAATCTCCTCAGTCTCGCTCTTAAGCATCGTCGTCTGGTTCGCAACACCCACTTGTTTTAGGTGAGTGGAGGGGTTAAAGCCTACTGAAACATTCTTTTCCCCGAATCTACTCATAAAGTCCGCATCAGAAATCTTACCACTTATGTAGTCGCAGACAAAGTCCGTATCATCGAGTGTGAGAATGATCAAATAGTGACCATTTTTCTCTTTGCCTAGTGCGTGCGAGGCCGTTGCGAGAGTCTCTTCATGTCCCGCTTTACCGTGAATAATAGAAGTGTATCCCTCTTTTGCATAGGTTCTAACGCGCCGCCAGACTTTCATCACATCGCCACAAGTAGTATCAACAATAGACGCACCGCGTTCCTCGATCTTTTCTATAAACGATGTAGGGGCTCCAAAGGCGGGCACAATAACCACATCATCTTCTGTCAGGGCATCATACTGTTCATTCATTTCTTCCCAAGGTAGTGACACAATGTCCATCTCCTTGAGTTGCCTGTTCACCTCAGGGTTATGGATAATCTCGCCGATGAGGTATATTGGGTTATTTTCGAAAACCTTACGTGATGCGTAGGCGAGATCGATGGCTCTTTCTACACCATAACAGAAGCCAAATTGTTGCGCTAGTTTGATGGTAGTCTTGCCTAGCTTCACCTCACCGCCATGCTCTCTTAGCTTCTCTACGACTGAAGATTTATAGTGATTACTCACCTCTGCTTCTACTTTTGCCATGACGTCCGGCTTTCTCACGTTGATGCGCTTACGTTTCTTGGCTTCGGATTTCTTTGCTGGTTGTTCACTCATAAATTCTACTTATTCATAGCCCAAAGCTCATCAATTGCACACGTTTTTATTTTTGGCTAATATTCTCTTTACTTTATTTAATAAAAAAGCTCATAATGGTCTCTAATTACAATAAATCAATCATGCCCGATAGAGATAATAAAGCCGCGATAAAAATACTGATTCAGACACTTGAGCTTAATCCGGAATTATGGGAGACGAGGAAGAAAACGGCAGAAATTCTTTTTGATGAAGAGCGGTATGTTGAAGCCGCAGATGTGTTGTGGAGTGCTCCTGAAATTCCATCTACTGATATAGATGTGGCTTTTACTATTAAGATAATTTCACGAGCACGGCCTAATCGAGCGATTCGTATGATCTATGAAATCGTCAGAAGAAATGATGGTAAACCAGCCAAAAATATGGCGGTAGCACGTGCTCTCAATGAAATTGGTATGTACATGCAGGCTTCGCGATTTTATGGTGCAGCATTAGCAAGTGAGCCATCGCTTTTTGATCTAGGATTTGAGCGCCAGGCTCTCTGGCTGGATGACTCTAACAGGCTGATTGATGAGTGGCAAAAAAGCGATCCAGAATTTAAGCCGCCACTCGATGTTCCTCGACAGGATATTCATGGAGGGACAATCACCCCCGTCGAGATCCCAGAGGAGCTCGCTGGGCTAGCTCAAACAGACAATATACAAATCCCGGTAGTTCAAGAGGATCAGGCTACTATACGCCCTAACCCATTCGTTGCTTCTCCTCCAGTCCCGGCGCAAGCAATCACTCCAATAGCGTTACAGCCTATCGCACTTGAGGCAGAAACAGCGGCTACGCCATCGCCCATAAAAATCGCATACAGTTCATCAGTATTAGCGCCAGTTCTAGCCAAGGCTGTACCTACCCAGCCACTCCAAGTCGAGTCAGTGAAAGCGACTCCAGAATCAGTCAAAGTTACCTCTGATAAAGAACCTATTCCACCACTGATTCCTGGAGACTCAATAACCGGTAAATTTTTAACGCCAGTTTCTTCAGACAGACCACGGCGAAAGTTGATGTAAGACTAGTGCTAAGGCAAGACTAGCTGGAAGCCCCAAAGGTATCGAGGGCGTATTTTAAGACATTGGACCGTAACGGCCTGAATGATCCCAAAAAAGAACTCTTTATTTTCTGGGGAAAACACAGCCCCCGGTGGTAGAAAAGTTATCCTTTGGAGATCTCTAACAGCTTCTTCTTTACACACGCCACATCCTCAGCTGGCGTGGAAGTCCCCGCGGTCAGACCCACCTTATCGACTCCTGTAAACCACTCATCAAGAACATCATCAGATTTCTCTACATGATAAGATGTGCAACCCAGCGTTCTGCATTTCTCTGCCAGCTGAGCAGTATTATTAGAGTTCATTCCACCTACTACTACCACTACGGTTACTTCAGAGCATAACTCTAACAATGCCATTTGTCGCTCTTTCGTGGGTCGGCACACGGTGTCTATAAATTTCACCTCGGCACCAGCGAACCTCTGCCTGAGGTTCGCCATTAATGCCTCTACATCATCGATCTGCTGAGTCGTCTGCGAGATCACTCCTATCTTATTACTCACGATATTTAGTCCGCGGATATCCTCTATATTTTGCACCACTTGAGCGTTTTTAAAATCTCCCACCAGTCCACGGACTTCTACATGCCCCGGCTTTCCTATTACTATCGGCGTGTAGCCAGTAGCCACCAGATTTCTGAGAGCGGCGTGTGCCTTGTGTACTAGCGGGCAGGTCGTATCAGTCACTCGGTGACCTAATTCAGTCCATCGTTTCCGCTCCTTATCAGATGCGCCATGCGCAGTGATAATCACATGTTTCGTCTCCGCGCCACTACCCTCCAGCTTCCCGTGATGCGCACCTTCGTATTCCAGATTTTGCCTCACTGTGGCATTATGCGCCAGCTCACCAAGTATGGTTACAGGAGATTTAGCCGCTAGCTTCTGTGCGGTTACTATTGCCGCCTTCACACCAAAACACATCCCGTAATGAGTTGCCACTACTACCTCAAATTTCATTTTATTGCTTACTTTCATAATCCATAAGATGCATCCACTCTGTGAAGACTTGATGAATTCTATATGAAATTATGATGAAAAAAAGCTAACCTTTAACATGATTATAATTCTTTGTTTTTTATCTTTTCATACTGCTCTGTTAGAGAAGATTTAGGTTCTGAGAACTCGATAGCGTCACTCACATTAGCACCGTAATCAGCATTCAACCTTACAGGCACATCGCCATCAGGAATCACAAATTTACGCCATTTTCTAGACCATAAATAATACCAACCAGCAGCAGTCAATAGCCAGAAAGCGAGGAATAAAGTCAAGGTGTGATCTAATAAGATCAACAGCCAATCATCCGAATTGCCACCCCTTTTTTGTTCGTTGCCTTCCGTGTTGTTACTTTTCTTCGCTATTACCGGTGGAATTAGTCTCTGCTCCAGCCAGTAAGATCGTTTAGATACATCCATGACAAAGCTTTCCATTTCAGGGAAATCCTCCACCTGCACACTAGCATCTCTTGCGCTTTTTAGGAAGAGTTCATCTACCTCCCAGTCCTCGATGAATCCCAGTTCATTAATCAGAACGTAGCCTTTTACTCCACGTGCATATCCATAATAATAGAAGATCACCATAGCATTTCTATTCTTAAACATCTTGCGCAGCCTCATCTTCAACTCCTCCTCCATTAGCGATAGCTTCTGGCCATTTGCCAGCACATTCACATACAGAGGTATTGCAGACTTCATGTCATGCGCAGCAATCAGGTCTTCGATCCTTCCCTTTTGTTTGTCATCGAGGATATGCTGTGGATCATTTAGCCCCTTACTAGGAGGTGTGGAAAAAAATTCTTCTAACATTTCCCCATCCATTAACCTGTAATTCCACTCTGCATTCTCAAATACATGCGCGCCATCCCAGCACCAGACGGGAAGAATCAGCTCCGCTAGAATTTCTTTTGTCATTTCTAATCCCCTTGTGCCGTAGAGTTCATCAGATCTACTACTTTGAGAGAATACTAAGCCATTAAGACAGAAAAATAGGGATATCAAAGTGATGAACATTCTCATTTTCTCCCTCCCTTCCTAGATCGAATTACCGCCTTTTTCAGCAGACCTTTCAGTGCGATCAATATCTGCTCACACCCAAATGCTAGATTACCTTCTAACAGACTCGCATGACCCGTGCTAAGCACATTGAAGCTCTCCTTTTCCCGTACATAACCATCAAAATAATACCCATAGCTCAGCGCCGCGCGCTTGCTCTCTACATCCATTACCAGGATCACCCGTCCGCGTCCATCTTCTAGCCCAGACTGCCACACGCGTCCTTTATGAAAACCGCCGCTATTTAGTAGCCAAAATCCATATCCCTCCAGCGTCTGAGTGTCCCTCAGAGCCACAAATGATACCGCCACACTCACCCCTACAAACTGCTTCTCGCACTCCATCACTGCCGTCCGCATCTGTTTGAGCATCTCTAGACTCAGCACTCCTGCCATGTCGTGGACGCCTTCATTTACCTCTAGTTTTATACCCTCATAGCATGGACTTAAGCGCTCGAGAGTCATTCCGCAGTGAGGGCATTCCTCAGCGTGATCATGGATTCTCTCTAGACATTCAGGGCACTTCATTTCATACGAATAAACCATAAATCTAACCAAACACAACATTAGAACACACTAGATACATACTAAAAACAGGGTCATAGTAACAATATGTCACAAGACTTGACTGGCAATACACCAAACTACGCTATTGCGCGTATTGACCTTCCAGGCCAACGCACCCATGGCTGGCAGGTTAGGCTCCAGCGACGAGGTATCAAGTATGGTAAATTTTTCTCTGACAGCTCATACGGCGACTCAAGTATTGCTCTGGTAAGTGCCCTAGATTTTAGAGATCAGCTAGTCAGCGAGCTAGAAATACTAGCCAAAAATCAAGCACGTATCTGTACCCGATCAATGCGCAATAGCTCAGGAGTAGTTGGTGTTTCCAAGACCTCCATCAACGCCGCTAACGGCGCCACTTACCATATCTGGCAGGTTACCTGGTCCCCCCAGCCTGGCAAGCGCTCCTGTGTGAAGTTTTCCATCAAGCGCTACGGCGAAAGCGCAGCCTTTGATCTCGCCGTCCAGGCGAGATCAGAAGCCACCAACTAATAAAAAGCCTTGAAAAATCACCACTATCACACACTATCTGAATTACAAAATTCATGAAATCACTCCTCGCGATCCTAGTATTCACCCTCATCCTTAGCCTCGTTCCGCAGCAGGTACAGGCCTCTGAGCATGTCATCTTAGCCGGTGGTCCTGCGCTCAGGAAGTGGGAGAACCTCCGTGTAGAAAGTGACCGTCATGATCGCTG
>Ga0115005_10005409_pt1 | contig 10108 bp, 5 predicted proteins | sample ArcOceMetagenome_FD_87163 | JGI IMG/M metagenome (GOLD analysis project Ga0115005, IMG submission 87163) | Marine eukaryotic phytoplankton communities from Arctic Ocean - Arctic Ocean - Greenland ARC118M Metagenome | ecosystem: Environmental > Aquatic > Marine > Oceanic | place: Arctic Ocean... | reverse complement strand
GGGGCTGGAAATCATGATTTATTGCTAGATGGAATCACCACACCAGACTTTGTGCAAAATGTGAAGTTTATGTTGACAACAATGATGCCCGTATGCGAGCATATGATTTGGCTTGGGAATACTACAAATGGTCGTAAGAGCGAATATCCCCAGACTATGAAACAGATGAAAAGTTGGGACAGAGCAGTCAAGGAGATGTTAGAGTCAGAACCGAAGTTACGCGGTATGATGTCATTCCTTGATGTTATCGACGCCTCGCTGACATTTCCTCATGCTGACTATATTCACATGGATGATAGTTGGTATATGCAACTAGGTCAGTTGTTCGTATCATTGATGTGATAGTCGTTGATTCGATGTTTGTCAAGATTTAGAATGAAACGTCGTGAGTTACAATAGATATGTTTGGCAAAAACGAGCATCATTGCTTCATAATTGATAAAATAGTATTTCTTTAGATTGGAGTTGCAAGATACAATTGAACACTACCAAAATTCATTTGGATCAATTCATCAACCCTGAAGCTCCCACCCCCATCTTCACCACAACTCAAACCTTCCATCAATGCGGCGAACTCTTTTGGGGAAGGAAATTCCTTGATTGAATTTTGCAAATGCATATAGTCTCTTGGAGCGCCGCTTAAGATGGCTCCCAAGACAGGGACAACGTACCGAATAAAAATTTTGGCACCAGCTCCCATGACCCCCGAGTCCTCTGCAGGTTCCGAAAATTCCAAGATGCCAAACTTTGCCCCCGTTTGACCTCCGTTGCCATTGATATTTTCTTTTTTTAGAACCCGATGTATTTCACACAGTGCTTGTTCCTTTTCAGGCACATTTCGAATGCCAAATGACATTGTCGCTGCATCAAAGAAATTATTTTCAAGTTCCTTGAGGTTTCTTGCGTCGCCAAGGTCAAGTGTAATTTGTTTGCCAAGATTTTCCTTGGAAATTTTTTCACGTCCAACAGTGATCATATTAATCGATGGATCAACTCCAAGAATTTCGAGGTCTCTTTTGGTGGATGTGTCGACATTTGCGTTCAGATATTCCTTGGCGAATAGGATGGCGACGTCTGCAGTACCAGTTGCCAAATCCAATACCTTCACACTAGACTCGTCGTTGATACCATGGAAAAGTTGTCCATTTAACGTGACCTCTGCAATCATTCTTTTTCTCCAACCAATGTCCATATTTAAGGCCAAGATACGATTAGTGAAGTCATATCTGTTTGCAATTAGGTCAAACATTGTGCCCTTGCCATGATCTGTTGGTGGCTTATCATAAATGAAATTTAGTAGTATAGATGCCAATACTGGAACAGCAAATATCACCAAAAATATTTTTGACGACGATTTCATCTTCAAAAACCTTTGTGACTGTGGGTTTAAACTGGGTAGATCGAATCTCTTGTCAATTCAGTTTGGTAGCCCTAGCTTAGATTAGTGTACTGACTGATGGTACTGTATTGCTGAATGTGTATCCGACTTGTTGATTGTTAATTGTTGATCACTTGAATGAGGCTCGTCGTCAGGATCGGAGAAACCTGTAAAAATGATCCCTTGTTGTGACCGTATTAGCTTGGTAGATTACGAGACAAATGATGGCCACTCACTTGAGGCTTGAGAAACTAAGAACAACCAAATAACCTCACATTTCACTGAAGAAGTTGGAGACACAGTTCAAACTACTTTCATCCAAATAGACCATGGCTGGATTGCGAACAAGAAAAAGAGCAAATGCAGGTTCATCTTCGGCTTTGAAATCTCTCAAGAAACCAAATACAGGCATTGACTTCACACTTGATGACATTGAATATGAAAATGCGAGAAAGGGGGGGGAAGATATCATTGATTCAGACGATGAAATAGGTGACGAGCCTTCAGTCGAATCATCTGAAGATGAAAAGGAAACTGTCGATGCGAAAAAAATTCGAATGGCTAGAGAATATTTGTCCAAGATGGAGGAACACGATAGTGATTCTTCTGATGTCCCATCAAGTTCAGAGGATGAGGACGAGGACAATTTGGTAGGCGGGGAAGATCGTGTATCAAGACGATTGGAACGCCATCGCCTGAAACAGCTAGGAATGTATGAAAGACTTGTGGCTTCTAAAGTTCAAGAAAGTGTAGAATCCTGGTGGAATGAATGCAAAAGTGATGATGTAGATATACAGGCTCAGGCTAAATCTTGGATAGATCAAGGACATGTCAAATTATGCCGAGGACATGATCTGACGACAACTTGCGTAGCTCTACATGCCCCAACTGGATCTATTGCTTATTCTGCCTCCAAAGATAACTCTATCCTCATGTGGGACATTGAAAACGAAAAGAAAATGTATACTATTGTACCCAAATGGAATCCCAAAAATTGCGACTACACTCGTAATAGCGGTGAAGTATTGGCCATGGTTGCAAGTGATGACGGAAGATACTTGGCTGTTGGTGGAAGGGATGCTACTGTCAAGATTTACGATGTCCGGCAAAAGAGCAAAATTAATACAGCTGTCCAATCCATTTCTGGGTCTGAAAATAGTAATGGCAACGACGGCATAAGAGGCATTGTGACAACATTTGAAGGACACAAAGGTCCAGTTACTGCGTTAGCTTTTCGGTCGCAATCGCTTCAATTATTTTCTGGTTCCCATGATAGATGTATCAGGCACTATAACCTCGAAGAGATGGCCTATATTGAAACTCTTTATGGGCATCAAGCAGGTGTCACTGGTATTTCTTGCCATGGAATACGCCATGAGATGCCATTTAGTGTCGCGAGGGATAGAACTGCCCGTGCATGGAAATTGGCTGAAGAAGCACATATGATTTATCGAGGTGGTGCCAAGATTTCCAGCGCTGATTGCATTTCGGCCATCAAAGATGATTACTTTTTGACTGGGCATGATGACGGTAATCTTGGTTTTTGGTTAAAGGACAAAAAGAGGGCTGTTTTAACGATTCCCGAAGCGCATGGAATGAATGGTGCTTTGCCAAGAGGCATTAATAGTATTGCAAGCTTGGGTGGGAGTGATTTCGCAGCTACTGGATCAAGCGATGGCTATTTAAGACTTTGGGAGGTACGTGTAAAATCACAATTTTATTTGAGCTGCTCCAGATGGAATTATTCTCATTTCTTATCCAACCATGTTTTTGATTAAACAGGTCAAGGCGGGAGAAAAAGCTAGTGATCGAGGACTTGAAGCCATTGGTAAGATTCCACTATTTGGTTATGTAAATGACATTGCAATTGGGCCGAAGGCGCGATTTTGTGTTGCAGCTATTGGTCAAGAGCCAAGGCTTGGCCGTTGGGATAGAATTGCTAAATCAAAAAATAGATTTGCAATTATTCAATTTAGAAATATGGATGCAGAAACGGCAATAGGAACTGAAGAGAGCGATGAGGAGATTGAGGAAGAGAGCATAGAAAAAAGTGGAGAAGGAAGTGATGCGTCTTCTTCCATCGAAAACGAGGACTGATTTTCTTGCTCTAGCTAAGCTTAAAGCTAATTTGGATTAATATCATTTGATGGGTTTTCTTTGCCCTTTACGAGGAGGACACGCTGTTCCGTTGTCGAAGGGTTATCTTTGAAAGTATCATATATCAAATCAACGGAGTTGGTGTACACGTACTGTTTCATTATTTTATTAATACATTAGCTAATTATTAAATCTTTATGGAGGAGAAGGTTTGGCACAAATGCACATTTAGGGTGTCGGTGCAATCTTGTATTTTGAATCGCGTGTTTTCCTGTATTTCCTTCTCTTGCGGTGTTTTTCGTTCCTCACATTACATCTCCATTCTACAGGGAGATCTTCTATGCGCACAGTAGAACCAGATTGACTTAAATCTCCTAGAAGCTTCTGGTATAAATCATCTGGTGCTGCCAAACGTAGTTGTTTTAGCACAATCTCTCCCACCTGGCCGTCCTTGCAACACTGCATGAATACTGGCTCCACAACAACTCGGCGCCTTTCTGCATCCATGGGGATCAGATTAGCACAGGCTTTGAGGAACATTCCGTAAGTCACATGGTTTGGGTTTCCGTAAGGTGATTCCTGCAATTCTTCTAAGGTAAAGATCGCTGTGTCCAACGCTTTCCTCCTTGTATGTTGTCTCCCACATGAGAATGCGCACGAATTCAAGACTGAAGTATATGTAAATTCGTTGGGTCTTAACCCCTTGTTTACACCTGCACGGTAAAGCTTGTCCATTGTCCGGAGGATGCGTAGTGCTCTCTGAGCCTTATCCTCACGATGACTCTTTGAGACAGCGTTGATGACGGTGTTGTAAGCAAAAGCATCTGGCTTCATATCGTTGTTACCCTTTTCGTATTGCTTCCACATGTGATTCAATAAGGCTTGGCTTTTCAAATGGGCGCATTTCGTGTTGCTATTGGCCCATGCGTGTAAGACACTGGTGTATGTATGTGCTGTTGGTTTCACAGATTCGTCTCCGGCACTGAACATCGCTTCCATCCGTTCCAACAGTTGTTCGGCCTTTCGGGCACCAAATACGGCTTGCCGAGACTTGGCCCAGCAATCAATGCATGAATTGAATGTTACTGTGATGAAGGGGGCAAAGAACTGTGTGTTAGTGACGGGTGCATTGCAGTACAATAAAAATAAAATTGAACATTTCTCAAACTCACTAGTATTGGGCTTCAGATTCTTTTCGCCAGCATTATACATATCTTCCATTTGATCCAACAAAGCCTCTGCATGCAATCCAGCCTCGCTATCACCACTAGTGGCCCATGCATGAATTGCTGCGGAGTATCCAAAAACATCAGGTTTCAGCCGAGTATTGCCACCCTTGTATTCCTTCAGCATATATTGTAACAATTCTTCCGCTCGGAGAGCTGAACTCTTGAGCCCACTGCGCGATGAAGCCAAAATAACATGGTTAAAGGAGAACAGGTCGGACCGTGTGTTGCCCCCTTCTCGTTCCATAGTCAAAAGTTTCTGCAAAATCGCATGAGCTTTGAGAGCCCCATCGCTATCGCGAACTTTGCTCCATCCCTCAATCATGATATTGTACGAAAAGAGGTTTGGAAACAAATGTTTGGAACCATTATCTGACTGTGTCTCCATCTGTGCTAATATCCTCTCAGCATGATGCATGGCATCCGTCATTCCTGATTTCGTCAAGGTATGGATAAGAGTATTGTAGGTGATTCTATCTGGTTCCACATTTTTATTCCCGCGCCGACATTCATCTTCCATCTGCTTGAAAATATTCAAAGCTCGTTCCGCAGCGTCCCGCTCCCCGCTCTTGCACCAGGCTTTCAGAACAGCGTTGAATGTCACGGTATTCGGCTCGCATCCAGCCTCCATCATCCGAATTAAAATCTCTTCAGCGCGATTGGCGCCGTATCCCCTGCGATTGCTATGCGCCCAAGCCGTGATAAGGGATGTATAAGTGATGACATCAGGTTTCATCGATTCATCCCCCGTTTCCTCGTGGATATTTTCAAGTTCATGAAGTATCCGCTCTGCATTGTCTACAGCACCTTCCCGTTGGCCCTGATTTGAGTAAGCGTTGATAACCATATTGTAGCAGAATAGATTCGGTTGAATATAGTTGTCCTCATTATTCTGCATTTCACGAATGAGGGCCTCAGCCTTAGATCCTGCATCTCTTTCTCCACTCTTTGCATATGAATCCATTACGAGGGTATAAAGGAGGACATTGGGCTTCGCTTCCGCGTTTTCCCCCGTTTTTGCGAGTTGTTCCATCCACCGAATCATTTGGTGCGCTTTCCTAGATGCTTTGTGCGAGGGGGTGGTTTCCTTCGAACGGGGGATGCTTGTTAGAGCACTTGCTTTAATCCATTGTTTTAGGACAATGAGGAAGCTGAAGAAGTTAGGTTTCATGAGTTCATCGCCTGTTTCTTCATATTCACACTGCATTTGTTTGACAATGTCGAGTGATCTCTGTGCCGCGATGATGGAAAGTGGGCCGTTGCTTTTGACAGATTTTGCGTTAGCAATGGAAGCCATCCAAACCTCTAATATGACATTGTACATTTGTGCCGTGACCTGAACATCACTATTTCCCGCGGAGCGTTCATCAATGATTCGTTTCAGTATCGATTCCACAAGAATAGGCAATTGAACAGGATCACTAAGAGCATCTTTGTCATTTGAAGCATGTATCGCAAGTTTGTATGCATCAGAGTTCATCCACTTTGACCAAGCCACGAGTATAGACTTCATCTCGTGCCATTTTCCCTTCCCAAGAGATCCTACGGGGTAGACATCAGTATCCAATAGCGCCATTGTCGTGTCATACATATAATTATACCGATGAAGACTCTGTTGTGAAGCCATTCTCTGCATACTCTGCCTATCTGTGTCCTCATCCGTATGCAACGACGAAATGATACCATCTTTGTTTTTGCTTTTCTTCAAAGCCTGGTCTTTTGTATAATTGTTGCCCTTGTTTTTGCGATTGTTTTTCTTTTGTCTTATTTTTCTTCTGTTGCTAGAATGTCCAAGTGGCTGCGCGTGCGAGTACAGTAAGGGATATTCAATGCGTCTGGCACTGTCAGGATTGGGGCCAAGTATGTTCCGAGTTGAGGCAAAGTGTTGCGATTGAAATGATTGACATGGCGAGACATTCAAAAGCAACGCCATGTGCATCAGCACACATGATAAAGAGTGTCTATGAATTCTCATCCTCATCTGAGAGGGATAATAAAGCTGAAGGAAGTTTGACAGGTTAACTCCTCTGGGAGTCAATTAATGAATATGATTGAAGAATGGAATAGTTTGGAATGGAACAGTTCGCACCTTCCTTGTAGTTGAAGAAAGAGGGTGTTGGGTGAATGGGTTGATGCAAAAAAAGATTTCTCAGAATTTGAAGATTGTGCCAGCGTTGAGATATCCCTAAAACTGACACAGGGTTCAAGAAATTGATAAATTTAGACCAATCAAAAGCCAGAGGAAGGAAATTTGAAAATGACAAGGATGCTCTTGGGATGCTCGCAATAAATTCTCATTTGCTTCGAGTGAGGCAAGGCACACGACGGTTCACTACATTAGTAAAACGTTCTAGGTAATAGCAATGATGACAAAACAATTTCCTCTTTGTAGAATGTGGATTCACAACGATCATGGTTGATGCATGGAGATTGCTTCCAATGCACGCTTGAAATCCACAACTACTACTACCTACGAACGCGTACTGTACGTCATAGAGATTCACTCATCTAGAATCAAAGATATTGTTGATCGTGCTTTAGAGTGGAACCATCCTGATCGTCCTTTTACATTTGCAATCTACTAATATAATTCGTATGATAGTATAATTGAAGCCGAGGAGTTTACGAATAAGCATTATTTTATCAACGAACGAATCTATTTCCGTATGTGCTGCACACAATGTGCTGTTGTACTAATGTTGTGGTGGCATACTTTTAACAAGCTTCAGGGATTACTGTTTCGAAACATTTTTAGAACATCCCCTCGTTTCCAACGCGCCACGGAGGCCAATAGATGAATACTGCTCTTCCAATGACATTCTCTCTCGGCAAGAATCCCCATATGTGCCCTGTGGTTATTATAGAGAAATAATCAAGAAAAGAATGTTTTGGTGAGAATGGGACAATGATTCGATCCAATAGACACAATGATATATGCAATGCATCCATCGACGATAGTGTGGCATACTATATAGCTTACCATCCAAACTGTGATTGCGATTATCTCCCAACACTAGCACATCTCCAGGAGGGACAATCACTGGACCAAACTCATAGGCTGCATCTTCTGCAGTAAAAGGTTCAACCTGTTGTTGACCGTTGATGTACAGCTTTCCTCCTCTCACTTTTACTTGGTCGCCCTGTGATTGGTGAGTAGTAGTATGTGTAGTGGTAAAAATGAGTAAAGAATTGAAATTTGTGAGAAAGCAAAAGATAATTCATGGTAGATTCAAGACATGAGTGGATAAGTGGAGATTGATACTGATTTGCATCCAGATCGTGCCAATGGATGGCTTCACGAAACATTTGATCGTCGAGTGTTTATAACGTAATTCACTGCCAGCGGTTCAAAGATGTAATGTTCCTCCAGATTTAAAAAAGACGTATCCAAAGTCCGAGCATTTGAGGAGGATACGAATGAAAATTTCAGCAAAAAGTCCATCTTCTTCTGTCTCGGTATCTCATGCCACAAAATCAAAGTGAACAGGATAGTACGTGTACTGAACTAACTCACCTCAATAGCAACAATTCTCTTAATCAAAGCCTCCTTCGATTTTTTATCACTCCCACCGTAATTATTCACCATTATCTCTCTAAAAGAATCAGGAGGGTTGAAAACAACCACCTCGTTCCTACTGAAAGGACGTACGCGCTTTGTGACCTTCTCCACGGCAAGCTGGTCGCCCACATCAAAGGTAGGATACATGGATAAACTAGGAATATACCTAGGTTCAACAATTGTCAACCTTAAAAGAAGAGCAATAGCGAGACTCACTGTGTAAGTTTTTACATCTTCTTTACCTTCATCACTTCTAAACCAATCCCTTATGGTCTCCAGAAAATTTTGGCTGGAGGGATTTTGGTTTTCGTCTTCGTCGCCCCACTCACTCATTCCACCTGGGTTGGGATCCTTGTGTTTGTTTTTTCCATTTCCGCTTCCGTCGTTAGAGTCGTCAGATCCAGCATTCAGTCTTACAATATTCATGTGATTTCGTCTTAAAGATGATTTCACTGATGAATATGTTGATAACTGCGTCGATGATGGGGAGAAACCCATCGATGAGCTGAAGCCCATTAGTAGAATGGCACCAATGGTGGCAGCATTCTTGAATTGTATTACCTGCATCGTTCCCTTAGTTATTATAATCCGGAATCAAATGAAATAAAGTTGTGGAGATAAAAGGTTCAAAGTTATCAAAAAGTGATTCACCATCAATTTGATGAGCGATATAACACTGGCACCAAAAAGCTCTGAGTGTATTTGCACAATCCGGTGGGTGCTGGCTGGGTGGGTGGGAGAGAGATTTGATTGCGTCTGCTAGCTAGCTTGACATCACCAGATTTGGATTAATCTAGGACAAACTCAGCCAACATGAACACGTACTAGCGAACAATGTACGAAAGGGGAGGAGCAAGAGGGAGAATGAAATGAAATGATTGGTAAACCATGTCAAGAAAGTATTTGAGAGCGATCTTGCACTTGTCTGCTTCAAGCAAGAAGTCCTTCTTTGACGAGCCTCGCGCGCTTTTAGACCAATAATGTACGCTCCTTTCGTGACGTTTACAGTATGTATGTACAGAGACATGTTCAACATCAACTGGAGAAGGTATCTTTTTTTCTTCGAAATTCAATCTTGGCTTTCGAATGCAATGCAATTTCTCAATTGACTTATAAATCACAACAAGAATAACTAAACAAAATGAAGACCACTTTCGCATCCGTTCTCGCTCTCGCTGCTGGCGCATCCGCCTTCACCACTCCCAGCCTTCCCTCTGCTGCTCGCTCCACCACCCAGGTTTCTGAGAGCAAGGTACGTTTTTCACTCGTTTGGAAGAAGTAATGGGTTGGAGATGAAATGGAATTATTTCACTCGACCCAAGTTTCAGACTTGCAACGAAACGAGATGTTTTATGCTGATCAATTCTAACTTGCCCTTTCTCTTTCATCAATGCAATCAATAGGCTGATCTTGAGGCTCTCGCTAAGGAGCTTAACCCCATTGTAGGATTCTACGATCCTCTCAACCTTGCTGAGGCTGAGTTCTGGGGAACCTCCAATGAGGCTACTATCGGATTCCTCCGTCATGCTGAGATCAAGCACGGACGTGTTGCTATGTTCGCTTTCTGTGGATACATCGTCCATGCTAACGGAATCAAGTTCCCTTGGGCTATGCAGATGGACGGAACTGGTTTCCCTACCGAGACCAACCCCCCTGCTCTTTGGGACGCTGTTTCCGACGATGCTAAGTGGCAGATTTTCGGATTGATCGGATTCCTTGAATTCTGGAGCGAGCTTTCCACCCCTCAGCACAAGCATTACATGGCTGGAGGAAAGCCTGGTGACTTCCCCGACTTCGTATCTGGAGCCGATGGAATCCCCCACCCTGTTCCCTTCAACCTTTTCGATC
>Ga0115005_10005406_pt1 | contig 10111 bp, 8 predicted proteins | sample ArcOceMetagenome_FD_87163 | JGI IMG/M metagenome (GOLD analysis project Ga0115005, IMG submission 87163) | Marine eukaryotic phytoplankton communities from Arctic Ocean - Arctic Ocean - Greenland ARC118M Metagenome | ecosystem: Environmental > Aquatic > Marine > Oceanic | place: Arctic Ocean... | reverse complement strand
TGCAGCAGCAGCAGCAGCAGCAGCAGCAGCAGCAGCAGCAGCAGCAGCAGCAGGAGCAGCAGCAGCAGCAGCAGCAGCAGCAGCAGCAGCAGCGGCAGCAGCAGCTGCTGCAGCAGCAGCAGCAGCAGCAGCAGCTCGACCGGATGAGTGTGCCCGAGCTCGACGAGCTCGTCGCGCGTGCGAGCGCGCAGCGCGAAGTCCAGCTCGCCAGAGCGGCGGCGCGGTTGCAGAACTCGTGGCGCGAGCGCGCGCGCCGGGGCATGCAGCGGTGGGTGTTGGACGGCGGGCCGCGGCTCGAGGTGGTCCAATCGCTCTGGTGCCGGCTGGCGCACCGGCTGTCGGACGCGTGTTTCTCGCAACTGGCACAGGGCCTGCGCCGCCACCAGCAGGCCGCGCTACTGCACGAGATGCGCCGCCGCAGCGGTCAGCACAGCGGGCCGCACCAGTACTCAGGAGCCGAGCAGAGGCAATGGCAGCCCGACGAGGTTGATGCGCTCACTCATGGCTCCCAGGGGCAACCCTTCTCGAGCGGGAGCAGCTCTCTGGGGCAGCTTATGTCGAGCGGGCCCGACATGGGGCTACCCTCCTCCTCGCCGTTGCCAGTGTCGCACCGCGCGCTGCCGCCACCGCCCGCCACCGCCGCCGCCTCCGCCCCGCACCTCTCGCCGCACACTCCGCCGCGCTTGACCGAGCACGCGCTGTCGCCACGCCGCTCGCTGGTTGCCCAGGCGCAAGCACATGCCGCCGCACACGCCGCACACGCCGCACACGCCGCTGCCGCCTCAAAGCCTCTGGCCGGGGCTTGGGCGCGGCCTTCGTCGGCAGCACGATCAGAGCGCCGCTCCATGTCAGTGCCAGTGGGGGGGCAACTTCGCCACACGGGCGCAGCCTTCCTCGAGGCTGCCACCTACCATTGTGGGGGGGCACCGCTCTCCGCCTGGGAGGCAGAGAGGCAGCACACCCCGCCCACGAGCGGCTACTACGACGGCAGCGGCGATGAGGGGGGGGAGGCGCACAGACGAGTGCGAGAGCGCTCCGAGTGGTCGTCATTGCGAGAGGGCACTGCTAGCCTGAGCCGGAGCTACTCGGGCGCCGCAGACGAGGAGGGCAGCTTAGGCGTCCGTGCGGCCGACGAGTGGCATGCTCGCTCGCGGGCGGCTTGGCACCGCGCGCACCACGCGCTGCGCGAGGCGGAGCTGGAGCCGGCGGAGCGCGAGCTGCTCGTCTTCGTGTGCAACCCGATGCACAACCGGCGCATGGCGCTGCCCCATCTCGAGCGTGAGGCCTCCGACATCTCCACCGTCATCCCCGCCGCCATCTACCAAGGTGGCAGCCCCAACCTGCTGCGCGAGCAGCTCTCTCTCAAGACGACGCGCCGCTTCCTCTTCAGGCGTGCGCACCACATGCGCACTGCACGCACGCCGCATATGCGCGCGGCATGCGCGCCGCATGCACACCGCATGCACACCACATGCACACTGCATGCACACTGCATGCACGCTGCACACGTGCTCGCTCGAGACGACGCGCCGCCTCCCCATGCAGCGGTCACGCCGATGCCGGGCTGGGCGCGCAAAAGACACTCGGCTTCACCTCCGAGGACACGGGCGAGATCGCGACCGTGCGGCCGGACGAGCTCGCCGAGATGCTAGGTGCGCATTCGCCGCGCAGTGGCGGCCGGCTCGAGCTGGTCTTCCTCAACGGCTGCTGCTCTGAGGAGCTCGGCCGTGCGGTGCATGCGGCGGGCGTGCCGGTGGTGGTCTGCTGGTCGACGCTCGCGGAGAACTCGGCGGCGCGCATCTTCGCGATGATCTTCTTCAAGACGTACATGCGCGGCAAGGACTACCGGCAGGTGAAGACAGGGCCGGTGCATGGTTCGTGGTGCATGATGCATGGTGCATGGTGCATGCATGGCACACGCGAGATGGGATGCACGTGCGCGGGCAAAGACCGACGCACGTCCCATCCCATTCCAAATCCCATCGCAAGTCGCATCCTGAGCAGGCTTTCGACGAGGCGCGGCGCGGCGTGCTCATGACAACGCGACTCGGCACGCGGTGGGACCAGGAGGCCCCCAACGCCTCGCCCACGAGCCGCGGCGACGACGCGGCGTGCGAGGTGCCCAAGTACGCGCTGGTCGACCCATTGGGTGCGAACGTTGTCAACGGCCGCGTGGTGGACGCGGGCTTCTCGCCGGAGCCGTACGCGGCGGGGGTGCCGCTGCTGCTGCACGCGGAGGACTGCTCGCACCTGCTGGGCGCGCGCACGATGCCCTCGCGCGCCTCCTCGCTCTCCCAGCTCGAGCGCTTCCCGCCGCGCCTGCAGCGCTCCCACTCGCTCGAGTGGCTCGGCCCAGCGGCGCCGCCGCGGCGCATGGCCACCTCAGCCTCGCTCGAAACGCTGCAGCTGCAGCGCCTTTGGTCGCACGACGAGCTTCCACAGCCGCAAGCCGAGACCGCGCTTACACGGCTGCGCCTGGGCGATCTGCAGAGGGAAGTCAACCTGAGCGCAGCCGCAGGCCGCGCCAAGGTGCCGCAGGTGTCTAAGATCCCGCGCTCGTCTTCAGATGGCCCACTCGCTCGAGTTGCTGCGGCCAGTTCCTCGTCCAGCCTCAACACGTCGCGCTCGTTCATTGCGGCGAGCGTCGGCGAGTGGCCGCGGCCAGGTTGGCTATCGCAACAGATGTCGCACTCCTCGTCGACGCTGTCAGTCGATGAGAAGCTTAGCCTCGACCTCCGTAGCTCAACCTCAAAACTCAACCTGGAAGCCGCGGTCGCCGCCACCGCCGGGCCACGCGCCCGCCCGGCGTGAGCATGTCGCCGCCCCCAGTCGTGCAATCCACCCGGGGGTACTAGATGCTGAAATGAGCCACTTTGGGGATAAATCTGCTAAAAAGTCGCGCCGACCCCTTACGCCTAGTAACCTCATGTGTCTGTCGGGGACGGGCACCCGGGAGGGATGAAAAACCATATGCTCCCTTTTTGCATCCCCACATCCCTGCCAGTGCCACATCCCCAGCACATCCGTTGAGATGAACATGATCTTAGTTAGGAGGTGCTGACGGAGGGTAATCTTGGCTAAAGGGCAATATGAACACGAGTGGTCTAGAGTCTATACTTCTCTTTCCGGCCATATCTGCCAGCTGTGGTGCGTCACGTCGCACTCGTAGCCGCACCCGGCCCGATGCGGCATGCCGATGGCGAGGGAGAGTATCGCGCCTAGCGAGAGCGCCGCCTTGGCTGCGCCGCCGACCGCCACAAGCCCAAGGGCTTGGCTGGTCTCGCACCGCAGCTGCACGGCAAGGGCGACGCAATTGCACGTGAGCACGAAGCCCTCGATCCCGAGCACGAAGGCGTCCGGGTAGCTCCAGATCACGTGGAGCACGGCAAAGCACTTGCCAAAGCTCGAGACCAGCACGGCTGCCACTAGCGCGTCCCAAGGCTGAGCGGGAAGCTCCATCGCGACAGTCGCAACTCGGATGACCGCGCAGAAGATCACCTGCTCGGCGAGCGACAGCAGCAGAGCCGGCACAACCGACGACAGAGCTGTGGGTAAGAGCGCCTCGTGACACGCTTCGTCCGTGTTGCCGCCGAGCCTAAGCCACTTGAGATACGTGTCGAAGAGGCAGAGTGTGCAGCCGAGCTGTAGCAGCGCGCCGCGTGAGACCAAGCGCGTGCTGTTGTGCAATAGATGCCGATAGACGGATGGGCGGTGCAGGAGCATGTCGAGCACGATGAGCGCCGGCTCGTACTCCACATACTTGTCGGCAAAGGAGCCGCAACTATCGCACTGCGTCAGCCGGTCCGCGTGCTGCACCACCGACGGCACCGGTTTGGCGCACTCAACGCAGACGCAGCGTCCGCTCGTCATGGGGCAAGTTTTCACGCGGGTGAAAGCCGCGGGCGCATCAACAATCTTATCTTACATGTATCGGCTTAGAAAGAGAGGTCATCCAATGCACCTAACAGCTGCGGCTGGCTTGCCTGCACTACAATACTGCACAGCTTCACGCAGATTTATCACTCTAGGAAGTTCCTCTCCTTCGTTTCCGCGATGGCGTCCAGCAGCTTCTTGGCGAGGACCTCGAGCTTGCTGAAGTTGGGCAGCGTGAGAACGACGTTGCAGATGTTGCTCGTTGGACTCGGCCAAATAAACTCGTCGTCCTCATCAGTCCATCGGGGGCCCTCCCCCGAGTGCAGACACCTGAGCGTGATCTTACCCTCGGGGGTGCTGGCCAGGCCGCCCACTGGCAGCACGCGCCGGCCGCTCACCCAATACAGAAAGTCTTGCAGCCTCTGCTGAGGAAAATATTGCTCGTCGCCGAGGATCTTCCTGCGATGGAGCACGGCGTGGATTAGCCGCGCTAAAGCTAAAGCTAAGTCAGCATCGGTGCGTGGCCGGGCGTGGCTTGGGTCGGGGCCGCCTCAGCGCGCCTGAGCAGCTCGCACGTCATCGAGCCCGCGAAATTCGCCTTCTCCGCCACTGTGTAGTCCTCGTCGCCATGAGCCTTCTTGACCTGGGCCTCGGCAGTGTCTGGCCACTCGATCTCGGCAATGAGCTGCTCGGCGCTCAGCGTGGCGGGGCGACCTTGCACGAGCAGCACCACGTCGGGCGAAGGCAGCAGCCGCAGCTGCGTTGTCACGTCCACCTGTGTAACGCGGCACGCCTCACGTCACGCTTGCGTGCAGGAGAAATGGGCTTTAGGCTTGGAGAGATGGGTTGTGGTGGCAAAGAGGCAGCACATGGTTCAATTGTTTGAACTCACATAGCGAGTGAAGCCGTGGCGCAGCGCCTGTAGCTGTGGGAGCCGCGACTCGCGCAGGACCCACTGGGAGGTTGCGAGGACGGCGTGCGGCAGGTTGTCGATGGTCACTGGCTCGTCTAACAGCTCATGGCCATCGGGAAGCTTGACAATGTCGGCGAGAGTCCAACCGCTGAATTGAGTAGCGATCGACTCGCTCGTGCGCAGCTCACCAGTCTCATGCTCGCGCAGGTATCTTTTGCACATTGAGGCGTATTGGACGTCAAAGTGCGACAGTGAGTCGATTGCTGTCTCCGCCTGCTCCATGATCGGCTTCGACTCTTTGGCGAAGGCCCGCGACTGTTTCCCCTCGGCCTCGAGCAGAAAGTCGAAGACGAATTGGCCAAGGCCGGGGCCGGTGGGGTGGCTGTCGATCAGCGACTTGCACAACATCAGTCCAACCATCTCGAGGCTGTGCGTACAGGCGCCCGGCTTTGGCAGGAAGCTGGTCGGCTGGTCCTTTGAGTGAGTCTGGTCGGCGCACTCGAACAGCTCAAGCTGTTCGGAGGTGACGCCCTCCCAGAAGGCCACGTGCATCTCGATTGTGAGCCCGCCCTGGTCGACCCCGTCCTCATCATCGAAGATGACTTTCGTTGGCCTCCACAGTCCGGCCTGAGACTTCACCTTGCCCATGAACGCAAGCACTTGTGCCACCAACCCCGTCATCGGATTCTCGCGCAGCATCTCCGCACCCTGCACCTCAAGCCGGCCACCGACGCACTCTTCGACGCTAAGGATCTTGGCACGCTCGATCTCCTCAGGTACCTGCTTGCCCCACAGCACCGCGCGCTCGATATTGTTGACTTTGACGACGCCTCCTGCGACCGAGAGCTCTACCGGCGACGTGGACGAATAAACGTCGCCCGCGGTGAAGGCACAGACCAGCGGCTCGCGCCGTACCTTTAAGTGCTTCCCCTTTTTTTCCGTGGAGCGCTTGACCGAATGCTCTCGCTCTCGCTCGATCGCCTGCTTGATCGCCTCGACCGTGTCCTTGAACTTCTCCTCGGACAAGGGCGCCTGCTCCTTCAACTGCCGATCGCGCCGCCGCTCCTCCTCTAGTCCCCGGTAGTGCTCGTCTGACTGCCGCTGCATCTCCAGCCGGTGCCGTGCCTCCATCTCTGCCATGCGCTGGTCCTCCACGCGCCGGTCCTGCTCGGCTCTCGCCGCTGCCTCCTCTCCGTCCCGCCGCTCTAAAAAAAGCGTCTCACGTGAGGTGTCGGCTGCAACAGGTGCGGCGCCGACGAGGGAGAAGCCTTCCATGCTGAGGGGCGCATCCGAGCCGAAGCTCAAGGCGTCGTCCTCCTCGACGCCATCGTCGTCCTCGCCCAAGTCCTGGCTGGGCCCTTCACAGCGGGGCGGCATGGCGCGTTCTGACCCCACCTCCTCCGCCGGTGCTTGTGTTCTATTGCGCCTTGACGTTGGTGCCGGGCATTCGCAGAGGCCCGCGTGGTGCCGCGCGAGGATGCAGCCGTCTGTCCCGCAAATCGTTCTCTTTCCTCTCCCGGGAGGCTGCGCAGGAGACCATGCTGAAGGTTGCGGCGGAGGCTGCAGCAGAGGCTGCGGCGAAGGCTGCGGCGTGAGCTGCGGCGGGAGCTTCGGCGGGAGCTGCGGCGGGAGCTGCGGCGGAGGCTGTGGTGAAGGCGCCGCAGGAGGCACCGCAGGAAGCACGGCAGGCGACGCTACAGAAGGCCCCGCTGAAGCGGCAGCAAGTGGTGGGGAGGGCGTCGGCTCAGGCGTCGAGTTCGGCTGTGCCGATAGCTGCTTGGGCGTAACGACGTTTGCCTTACCCGAGGAAGGCGGAGCCGAGGCGCCCGCGCCCACACTCTTCCCTGCTCGCATTTCCTGAAGCGAGCGCACACGCACTTCGATAGGCCCAGCAGATGCGCCCGGGCTCGACTGGCCTGCAGCAGAGGACGAGCTGCCGCCCGCGGACCCTCCGCTGAGCTGCAGCCAACTCGAGGGCACGGTCCCCTGCCCAAGCCAGAGCTCGGCGATGTCGTACACCGCCTCTTTGATCTGCGAGGGCTCGCCGCGCAGCGAGATCACTCGGGCCGACCCGTTGGGCCGCCAAATCTGGAATGAGACGCCCGCTTGCCTCTTCTCCGCGTGCTTCTTCTCGCCCACGTGCCTCTTCTGAAGCTTCTGCAGCGTGCCTCCACGCTTGCCCAGCACCCAACCCGCTTGAGTGTCGTCAGCCGCCACCCGCAGCTCCGGCGCGCCGCCTTTGGCCCCCTTGGCGTCCTTGAGCAACAGGTCCGCCGCATGCCGAAGTTGCCGCGCGTTGCCTTGTACGGAGAAGTGGCCCCGCACCGTGGTGTGCACCAGGTTGCAGCCCGACTTGTCGGCAATCAGCTGGCGCTTGTGCGCGGAGACTTGCAGTTCGAACTCCATCACTACGAGCCCGTTGGCTGACTCAGCCTGCACTGGACGCTTGCCTTCGCGCTTGCTCAATGGGCGGGCAGCGGATTGCAGCCCCTGCGATGCCTTCGAGTCCAGTGTCTGCCTGCTGGCGCTGCTCCTGCTCACGAGCCCGATGCTGAGCTGCTGCTGCTGCTCGCGCGCCGCTCGCTGCCACTCGGCGGTGCCGCCGTACTCCATGAAGAACTCGGCCTTGGTATAGAGCTTTCGGCCACCACGGCCGTCATCGTCGTACCGCCGTTCGAGAGGCGCGCCCGCGCCAGCACGCGGCGAGGCAGGCGCGACGGGCTGCGCTCGAGGCGGCGGTGGCCGGTTCGCAGCATTCCACTCGGCGCGGCCGCCGTACAACTCGACGAACTCGGCCTTGGTGTAGAGCTTTTGGCCCCCACGGCCGTCATCGTCGTACCGCTTCTCCTCGGGGGCGCTCGCAGCAGCATGGCGCTTGCCACTTGCAGAGCTGCTTGCAGCAGGCTCGGTCCGCAAGCGCTTGGCACTGGTGCTGCCGCTGCCGTTGCTGCTGACGGCGACGCGGCCACCGAGTCTCGACTCTTTCTCCACTGTGATCTCCCTTGCTTGCTTCCTCTTTTCCTCCATGATCTCCTCAAGAGGTCGCACTTGCAGCCCAACTGCCTGACTCCTCGCACTCGCCACGATCTCGTCCAAGCTGCTGTCCAGCTTGCGATCCCTGAGCTCCTGCACCCCGGGGGCCCTGTGGTGCACGGCGGGGGCCTTTCCTGCACCGCGGGCGCCCAGACGGTTCCGGTCCCTCTCGGAGAGTGAATGCGCGAGCTGCACTAAGTCTTGACCAGTAGGATGAGAGGTGACCTTGATTCTCCGCCCAAGGCTCGACTCGAGCCACTTACGCATGCCGCCTGCCGCCGACACGTGTGCACGTGCCTCCACGTAGGACTTGTAGAGCGCTGTCGCCAGCTGGGTGTTTGTCCTCCCATCAAGACCGTGCTTCTGGAGCTGACTCTCAACGAAGCTAGCCAGTCGCTGGTCCAGGCTCTGTTCAGCACCACTGCTCGCGCCCACGCCACCAACGTGAGAAGGTAGATCCTGCCTCTGACGCTTCTGGCTCCAGGTCCTCCGCAGGGCCAGCGCAACGACGTCTCTTGCCACAAGGGCTCTGGCAGAAGGTTGGCGTGCGTCGAAGAACTCCGTGTACTCGACACGTGTTCCTGTAGCGATGCCCTCGGCCGTCTGCAGTGAACCGGCGTGGACAAATATGTCATTTGCACCGACGTCAGGGGTGATGAAGCCGAAGCCACGCGCGAAGCTGTGTGGGGCGTCGTGGTTGTGAACCCAGTTATGAAGCACGCCCTGCTTCCGGGGTTGAAGCGCGTCCGCAGACTGTCTACTGCGCTTCTGGCTCATTCCTGTCTTGTCGAGCAAGCCTGCCTCCGGCTCCTCACACCCCTCGGAGGGGGTTCTCGGAGTGGCGGTCCGCAAACTCCTGGCGTACAGTAGGGGAAAGTGACGGAACGTTTTGCGTAAAATGACGGAGATTTAGGAACCTAATCAGGCCTAATCAGGTTCCTAAAACTCCCCCATTTCCCCACAAAACCACCTCAAAACCCCTCCCCTCTGCTGCTCTTACCATAGTGGGGTAAACGACGCGACGCTCAGAAGTCCGACGGGTTTTGGGACGTTTAGATTTGCCAAACGGTGCCCCACGTGCCCATATATATATATAGGGGTGTAGCCCGGGACGAGTGCACGAGTGCTGTGCCGGTGCCGAGACTCAGGTCGCCTCGGCGATGGCGATGGCGCGATGGTGCTGCACGAGCAGGTGGACATAGGTGCGCAGGTAACACGGCCGCATGTCAATCCGCCCAAAGTAGCGGCAGCCGCTTGCGAGGACCGGCTTCCACCGGCAGCGCCCGCGGCGGCACGGCACCTTGGTGTCTCGCCACCCGCGGGCCGGCCAGCTGCCGCGACGCATAGCCTCCAGCCAGCACGCCACGTCCTGCGGCTTGTACCCGTGCCAGTGCCAGATGCGCGGCAGCACGACGGCGCGGGCCGCGCGGGGGTGGCCTGCCTTGGGCGGCGCGGGGTGGGCGAAGGCGCGCGCGTTGTACTCGGCGTCGTCTAGCGCCTGCGTCGTCGGTACGGTGGGTGCTCGTGCTCACATAGAGTATGGTGCGTGTCGCGCGCTGGAGCCGGCCTCGCCTAGCGCACGCGGCACGCATATGGCAAAGGGGCGAAGTGCACGCCAGGGCTGCGGGGCGAGCGCCGGCACAGGTACAGTGTGGCGGCACGGGGTGAGTGTGGCAGGACTCGGCGGCGGCCCGCCTGCCACCCTGGCGACGACGCGCGCCGCGTCTTGTGCTCGGGCAGGTCGGGTGCGAACCAATCGGCGAGCCAGGTTTGGTCGAGGGCGAGGAAGCGGAAGCGGCGCTCGACCGCGTAGCGGAGCATGGCGGGCAGCTCGTGCCCCAGCGTGGTGGCGTTGAGGTACATGACGCCCGAGTTCATCGCGCCGCTGAACACCTCCGTGCCCGCGTGGAACGTCGGTGTAGGCACGGCGGCCGCGCGCCTAGTTGGCCCATGGGTATACATGCACACATGGTCATGGTCATGGACATGGGCATGTAAGTCATGGTCATGGACATGGACATGTAAGGGTCTCCGCGCACGGGACAAAGGCGCAGACGAATATTTAGCTGTCGGCGCCAAGCGCGCGCCTGGCGAGCTCGAAGTCAGCCGTGAAGAGCACGTCCGTATCGGTGTACAGCACGAGCTCGCGCCGCAGCCCGCGCGCTCGCAGCTCGGGCGCGAGCCCTGCAACGATGGCTGGCACGTCGAGCCGGCAGTAAGCGCCCAGGTTGAGGTGGCCGGTCCCGCCGCCGCCCGGCTTGCGCTGCTTGTTGCTGGGGATGGTGTTGTAGA
>Ga0115005_10005405_pt1 | contig 10111 bp, 12 predicted proteins | sample ArcOceMetagenome_FD_87163 | JGI IMG/M metagenome (GOLD analysis project Ga0115005, IMG submission 87163) | Marine eukaryotic phytoplankton communities from Arctic Ocean - Arctic Ocean - Greenland ARC118M Metagenome | ecosystem: Environmental > Aquatic > Marine > Oceanic | place: Arctic Ocean... | reverse complement strand
TCACACATCTCAATAACTGATGGTACGAATCCTCTATATTTTCCTATTTTATAATTTCGTGTAGTTGATTGTTCTCTAATTTCAGAAACTACTATTGCAACAAATCTATTATCTTTTAATTTAGATACCGAATGTGTTAATATAGAATTTAATGAAGTTAGGAAACGATTATAAGGCATATTAGAGATATCTTTCGGGTTATCTGAATATACTTCTAAATCATGGTAAGGAGGGCAGGTGAATATAAAATCATATTCATTAGTTAATGTGGGAACAACTTTACGAGAATCACCAACTATCCAATTGGGTTTATCTGATTGTAATTTGTTTGCTTTGATTTGTTCTTCGGATATATCAATACCAGTATAACTCCTACCAAGTCCTTCAGCAACTATACCTCGTACAGAACCACCAGCGAATGGGTCTAATACTTTACCATCTTTTGGTGAGAACCAATCATACATCGTTTCACACAATACAGGATCAAATACAGAAACATTTGCCTCTGTATCCCAAAACATTGTTTTAGATTCAGTATTCTCTCTACCAAGTTCGGATTTAATTTTGTGATTTAGAATCCACCAATTCTTTCGGTCTTTCCACTCTTTAGTACGAGTATCTAATATAGAAAATGGATGTATAGGCATAACTTATATATTTTATCTATAAATATACGAAAAATATTTTAATTATCCTAATTTATTTAACTAAACTTAAAGTTTATCTTTGATGAATTCATACATAGCAGTACCAATATCCTCACCCACCTTTGAATCAGATGGAAAATGAGCTCTACCCACATTACGAGAATAAGATATTCTCTTACCTGCTTCTATAAAAGAATCAGTTGTTATTGGTAATTTAGTTTGTAACACTTTACCTATCAATATACCTTGTATAGAGTGACCTGATGGATATGATGGTGTATGCATACTTTCAAGTTTTTCGTTTCCGAAATCTATATTATAATGTGATGCCAATTGAAATGGTCTTGGTCTATTAAATTTGAATTTTAAATCTATAATAATACCGGCCGAGGATTTTATTAAAGAATCTACCAATTCTTTTGGATATTTTAGATTATGTTCTATACAAACATTTTCAAATACTTTCTTAATATCATCATGTTCTTTAACATATTCCAAATCTTCTGGTAAATCTTGTAAATATTGCAGTTCGTTATAAACTGTCATTGAAGTATTCTTAGGTGGATTTGTGATTTTATACTTATCATAGTTAAAATCCTTGAATAATCCTTCGTTTTTTGAATATTCTACTTTCTTAAGACGCTTTGTATCCATTCCATCTTGGGAATAAACCACTTTGGCAATATCTTTAATATTTTCTACGGTGAATACGAACATACTCTTATAAATATACTATTATTATTATTTAACTATCCCACCAAGTTAAAAATCGATTCATTACTAAATAAAATATTACTAAAATAGAAATACACTTACATACCAATAGAAAATCATCCATGTAAATAAGTATGAATATATTACTTAACGTTCATAATCTCAGCTTTCCATTGATTCTGTGCAATATTTTTGAATTCTTCTCTCCTATCAAATGCAGATAATCCATTTAGATAATGGGTATTATCTCTGTACTTATAATTTTCACAAACTACTAAGTTTTTTATCTTAAACTGATGTACTTGTGTATCTGTTTCTCTCATTAGTTTTTCACTTGCTACCATTACAAAAGTATCTTCAAACCCATAATGTCCAAATGATTTAGGTATATCAACTCTATTAAGTAATGCTCCACTTATACAAGTAAACCACCCACCTGCGAATTTGAATCGTGATTGGGGTGAATTTGTATTAAGAACAACTTCTATTGAAATATCTCCCTTGATTCCTGAATCTTTGTATGGGTCATTTGTTTGGTTATAGTCATGAGGTTCTTGGAGGAATTTTTCATTTACTAATATATCCCACGTATCATCCCATATACGAACCAACTCAGGTGTTATGATAGAATGGATATATTCTTTATTAGTAGTTTCCATTGCCATTTGCATATACGATAATGTTCTTTCATCGAATATAACATCACAATCCAACCAAATAAAGTAATCTGCATCTTTATGTTTAGTTAAAGATGACCTTCTTTGTGAAACACATCCTAATATTGTTTCTGATGTTTGAAATTCTTTTGTGCACCAATCAGTATGTGATGATAACTTAGAAAACTTATCTATAAAATATTTCTTAGGTAATGATGATTTATCCCAATTAACCATTTTATTAGAGATAGTCATTGTAACATCAAGAACCCACTCTACCTTATTATCTAAGTAATATGACGATTTCTTTAGTTGATTTAGAGTATTTTCTAATTCATCTATTTCATATGGTAAACAAAAAATTGATATTACTACTTTCATTATTTGTATTTGTTATAAATAAATTCTTTAAATGCCGGTATTCTATCGTACTGATGTACTAAACAGAATGGTTCTCCATTTTGATTTGTTACTATATAGTTTTCATCTACAATTGGTGTTGGTTCTAATAGAACATCTTTAAACTCATCCTTCTTTACCAACACAGTTCCCAATTGTGTAACAAATCCCTCTTCCTGTTTTACTGTTTGAACACAATCACTAATATGATGTAAGTTAATTAACACATTATAAGCTGCTTGGTCTGATAATTGTTCTTGATTTGAACTTGTCATACTCCATCGGTAAATATCAATGAATAAATCTCTAAGATAACAAGCATCACCAACAATTGTTCCTGCACAATAAGATGTTTCATTTTGTAACCATTCCCATTCCATAGGAAAGGATGTTCCTGCATTTACACAAGCCCATGGGTCATCTTTAAATTTAATACATTCTGAGAATGATAATATATCTTCTTCCATATTCAAATCAATCCAATCAGTTGGGTCTTTTTGAAATATTACATCTTTAACATCAGTCCAAATAACTGTACCTTTTATCTCTGAACCTAGTATTTTATACAAATCTCTGAATCTTTGCAGGATTATATGTTGTTGAAGTTCTCCTCCAAACAAATCCCAACCTTTTGATTTAAGATAATCGATAGTTTCTTGTGGTACATCATATACCAACATTACTTTTCTACCCTTGAAACCTGTTTGTTCAATTGATTCTACATAAGGTCTTATATCAGATGCTTTATATTTTGTAATACATCCTAGTATTGTCATATCATCTTCCATTTATTAATAGTTTACAAAGGTTTCCCAATCTGTTTTGTTATAAAATTCTTTCCAACTATGGTCAAATATAGCATTTTCTTTAAAAACACCAGATGCAGTTTCTGATAACTGTTCCCACTCTCCATACGTACATCCATTTAATAATAATATTGCAGATACTAATACATCTGAGTAATTTATTATTCTACTATCTAATTTGGATATTTCATCTAAATTAAATTTACCATTTAAAACAGATTCGATTGATTCTATTAATGGTTTCATTTTAACTATACTACCACCACACATATTATATCGTATATCCGACAGATTTGGGTATAGATTTCTTACGTAAGATGTGAATTCATTGGTAAAATAATGTCCTTTTATTCCTGCAAAATCACAAGTTGGAAATATTATATTATTATGTAATGTATTAACATCTTCTTCCAAAAATATCATCCACTCACTATCGTACTTTTTACAACTCATTAATACACGCTCAAGATATCCTCTCCAATTTCCACCTGATAATCCTCGTGGTGATATTGAAGTATCCCAATGAGTATATTCAAAATCATATACATCTTTTAACGCAGAGTAATCATATCCGTTATCACCATGTATATATAAGTTTATCTTAGGAAAATGTAATCTAAATCTTCTTAAAAATTCATCAACTGCTTTTTGATTTTTATGTACTTGTAAATGTGCTGATATATTATCCACTACGTTGTTCTTTTTAAATCATAAATATGGTTAACATCACCTCTGTGTATTTCATCACCACATGCTATATTAATGTTTTCTAATCCAATTATATTAGATAGTGGATTGTGTAAATTTAACATTGCAATTGTAACTCCTTTATATGGATTATCAATCATATCATGAATAGCTTCTATTAAACTATCAATCATATTAAATGGAAATACATAAAAGGTATCAATAACGAATGGATGATCTAAATATATGTAATCTCTGAATAGGAAGTTAAATTTACTTAAATCATAATTAAAATCATTGAATGGGTTTACATTAAATAGTATATCAAATCTAGTAGATACAACTAAATCAATATCAGTATGTTGTTTAAGTTGCTTTAAACTTTCCAAGTACGTATGTACCATTATTAACATATTCTTACTATTGGAATTGATAACATCCCCTCCTCCAAGTTTATTAAAATTAGAATCTAAAAATGTAGATTTTACTGGATTATATAATTTAAGTATATCTTCTTTTTTATCATTATCATATGTTGTTAAAAAATAATCAATATCATATCCCATTTCTCTAATAGGATTTTCTATATTTTTTTTAAGTGATTCAAATGATTCATTAAAATTACGGATTCTTCCTGATGTTGAGTAGGATACTCCGACTAAGTTTATTGCTGCTTTCATTTTATTTTTTTAAAACCATATTTTTTTATCTCTCAGTAATTGAAATACAATTGGTTTAGCCTTATGTGCACTAGATGAAATTCCTTTTCTTTCTAAATATGAAGTAAACATACTTTCTGCGAAACTTACATGACCTTCATTTTTATGATGTGTATGAATTTCTTTAAAAATATTAGAAAATATATTGTTTGAATTTTCTAAACTAGATATACATAAATTATCATCATGTATTTTAGTTCGCGGCCAATGATTATATGCGGTATTTATCTTATTCATATCTAGATGCTCTAAGTTAATGGGTGTTCCACTAATATCATATCTACTACGAATAACACAATCATATTTAATATTTGAATTCTTAATATGAGAATACGTACTCTCCCAACCATAATACATAGGAAATGATCTAAAGTTTCCAAGTACATCAAAATCTACTAGTGGTCTAGAATCTGGATCATTTGGATTATCAATTCCTTCTCGGTATTTTGTAAATTTAAATGGAGCTTCTAATTTAATATATTTTGGATTTTTATAAATTCGTCTAACTTCATCACTATCTTCATTATTAGTAATTTCATCTGGTTTAGATTCCCATGCATGTAAATATAAATCAACATCATGATTTTCTATGATATGTTTCCAATAATTATTATAACCATCTTCAACTTTTCTTGCGAGGCCTGTTAACATTAATGCTACTTTCATTTGTTATATTTTTCAATTACATCGGAACAAATTCCTATACATTTACTCACATCTTCATTATGAGTTTCAGGTAAAACTGCAATACTATATTCAATAGGTTGGTTACCTGGATATACCCATAATTTACCATGTGATGTTATGGTTGTATCATCATTTTCGTGATAGAAGTAATGTATTGAATTAATTCCATTTTCATACTCCAATCGTTTCAATTCTTCTATGGTTTTTAAATCTTTACAATGTACCCACAATCTCAAACTACGCTCAACTAACCAATTCAATTCAACTAAATAAGTTGCACCATCATGTCCTAAGTAAAAGTTATCATTATAAAACCACAAATCTATCTCAACATCATATCCTTTAGATAATGCTATATCAATATAATTTGGATTGTTTTCTTGAGAAAAATCCTTTCCGTTAATATTACCTCTGTGGCTGATTAATCTTTTTTTCTCCATGGTTATCATTCTTCGTAGATTAATACTTCTTTGTCTAATGAATCTAACATTCTTTGTAACTCACCTCTAAGTTCATCTAATGTATTACCTCCAGCAGATGCTCCTTTTAATGTATAACCATCCACCTCACCATCCTCCTTATAATACACCTCATGTATTTGAAAGAAATCATCTCCTCCATCTTTATGTTTCATTACTCTATGATTCCAGCCCATGATTATTTATATTTTTACAAATATACGAAATATATTTTAAATTACCAAATTATTTGGTAATTATTTCTGATGTTTTACATTCCATATATCTTGTTTATTCTTTGATGCTATTGATATTCCTTTTATTATATTAGATTCTATTTTTCCTTTATCGGTATTTATAAAAATATCCTCCAAGTCCTTGAAACTTGTATTTAGAATTCCAATACCTCCCCTTTCATTTAGTAATTTTTCAATTTGAAATACAGATGGGTGTTTGGGATGCCATCCAGCTGCACAATCACTATTGGATGATTCAAATCTGAAAGCTTCTCTGATTAGTACCATTGTTGATGTATTACGTATTTCTTGGATGGGAATTCCCTTACTAATCATGTATTCAGCTGGCCAAATGTGATTCAAAATTAATCCATCGCGATTTTTATAAAATTTGGATGTAGAATCTATGAAAAAAGAAACCCATGCCATAGAAAATATTTCTATTGAAGATGGATGACCGAAGAAGTAATAATCATTACACCATAAATGTGGTATTTGTGAACCTCTTTTGTAAAAAGTACTTACTCCACTTGAATTATATAACAATCTTTCAGTAACCTCTCCGTTTCTACACTTAGTTACCAATGTATCTAACATTTCACGAGAAATTACTAAATCAGAACGTGTTTGCATAATAGCATCATACTTTACGTTATTTTTCTTTATTAATTTGTTTAAATGATATGAAGTGAACATATAGTGTGGCTGATGTCCTATATACTTTGTTTTAGTAATATCATAATAGATACTATCTGTTTCGTTAAGTCTTACATAATCAGTTATCCATTCAAAATTACTATAATCTATTTCATCTTCCCATGTTGCTAAATAGAAATCAAACTCTACATCATCATATAGACTATTATACTCTGTATATAACTGTGATGTGTATTCAAGATATTTTCCACTACCATTAATTCCTATTGCAATTTTCATGATTTGTAATTTTCCAAATAATCCTTTAAATCTTCTGGTGTTCCCAATCCCCACATCTTTGGTATATCAAAAGTACGAATTTCCTTTCCATCCAAAATTGCCTCATTATAAACAGGTGCAACATAGAATTCATTATTTACTCTAATATCTTTATCAATCATTTGTTCTGAATACTTTACAAAATCAGAACCTTTCTTCCAATAGTAATATCCAACTGTTGCAATATCTGATATAGGGTTCTTTTCAGCAACGTCAGTTACCAATCCCTGCTCATCAATCTTAGCAAAACTCCATTTAGGATGTGTTGCTCTAAATGATACAATTCCACCATCTGCATTTGTTTCATTCATTTTATACATAAACTCATTCGAATCCCATTCACAGAATTGATCTGAATTAGCGAAGAATAATGGTTTATCAGAATCGATGTATTGTTTGGCAAGAAGTGCCGTACAAGCTGCTCCTTCTGTTACACCTTCGGTTTCTACTATTTTACACCCAGGTGTAATTAGATTAAGTAAAGTATCCAAGTTATACTTGGCTCTATGTTCTTTTTGTACTACGTAAATGAAGTTTGCTTTTATGTTTAGATTCTCAACTACCACTTGAATCATAGGCTTTCCCTTTACTTCAATAAGTGGCTTTGGAAAGGTATATCCAGCATTTACAAATCGACTTCCCGCACCTGCCATTGGTATTAAAACATTTAATGTTTCATCTCTCCACGCTGGTATTGTTTGATGTTCTCCCATGTTGATATTATTTAATTTATTATTAATATTTTCTAATGTAACATCCAGTGTATTTCTTACTCTCAGAATATGAGATTTAGAACGAGCAGCTGCAAGTAGCCCATAGGGTGAATCCTCTACAATAAGAGTTTCTTCAGGTAAACAACTCATAATAGAAATTGCCTTCCAATACATCTCTGGATGTGGTTTAGAGTTCTTAACATCCTCATTAGAGATAACTAAATCCATATACTCCATTATACCCAACTTAGATAGAACTGTCAGTACAGTCTTTCTGATTGAGTTAGAACACACTGCAATCTTATATCCTCGGTCAACTAAACTATCCATAAGTTCAATAAGAACCTCACTTGGTTCTAATTGTTTTAGTTTCTGTAAAGTTAGTTTTTGTTTATGATTCCAAATATCTTTGTGCAATTCTGTTGGTAATCCTTTTCTTTCACTTAACATATCTAACTTTTGATTAGTCTTTAAACCATCATATGTAGATAAGTGTTCATTCCAAGAAATTGAATATTCTTTACCCAATGCTTCATTTAATGCATCATAGTGAATGTTCTTAGCTTCAACTAATACACCATCCAAATCGTAAATTACTAATTTTATTTTATCTTCCATGTTTACCTTCATCTATATGTTTGAATAACCCCGCACCATGAGCAACCTTATATGTTTGTTTAGCCCACCATTTAGAAATGTTACCTTCCAATGCAATACCTTCACCAGCAAATTGTTTTACTGTTTCTAAGTAAAAATCTTTTTTATATAAACATGGGTTGTTTGTCCAATTACCCCATCTTGATGTTGTAGTAAAATACTCACCATCTTTTTGAATGTGGTCTGGAAAACTTTCTGATGGATTACACCAATGAACTGAATCCAATAAGTGAGGTGATGTACATTCTATTTCTTTATCGTAATAATCTAATTCTTTACCTTGGTATCTAAAAGAAAAGTGTGGATTACCTGGATTAGTTCTATGTCTATATCTTATACAAGAATATCCCTTATCTAATAAATCAATACCACTTTTCAATCTATCAATTGTTGTATGTTCATTTTCTATCAACTTCCAATCATGTTCTAATATTAAAACATTATCAGTTTTTGCCTGCTCAGTAAGTTCTATAAAAGCTTGTCCTATTCCTATATTATCATTTAATCCAATATAAGGAATATTAAAATGTTCTGCTATTTGTTTATCTTGTTCTGAAACTTCTTGAAATAAGATACAAACATCATTTACTTGATGTAAGAAATTATTATCAAAATAAGTTTGTAAAGTGTTAACCAAGGTTTGTCCACTTTTCCAAGATAATATGCCAATACTTATTGGAAGTTTTTCCATTCTTTGTATTTTTCTATTATAAATTCCACTCGTTGTTTCTGAGTATGATTTTCTAAAACCTTATTATATCCGTTCTTTGCAATACGTTCTCTTTCTACCACATCATCATGGTACTTATTCATCTTGTTAATACAATCTACTATATCATCATAATAAACTATATCTTCACCATCAATAAATAGTTCGTGTAGTTTTTTGTTCTCATGTAATCTATCACATAGAACCATTTTACCACAAGCCATTCCTTCAAAGATTCTACGAGTTACTTCACCCCATCTTGAATTTTGAACTACCATCATTCCTTTATTAAGAAATTCAGTATGTTGTGGTGCATCGAATCCATTTTGATTTCCAACTTCACCATCACTATGGTCAGTAAGTTGGTCTAAAAATTGTGAATTACCCCTACCTCGTGTGGTTACAGCTACATACTCTTCTTGTATATCCATTGGATATTGTACTACTGTATCTGCAAAGTGTGTCCACCATGATGAATCTTGGTTTCGTTTTCTATATTCTTTTGATGATTCAAAATCAGGTGAAAGAGTTAAATTGAATCTTTCTGATTTGGGATAATTTCTTTCAAAGTTTTGAGGGTCATCTCCACTTTCTTGTATCCAATATGTATTTGGTTTTAATGTTTTATCTAACCACCTCGAATCAAACCTACCCCAATCCATAAATAAAACAATATTAGATGGTGTATCTTGTTGAATCCATAACTGCAAATCTCTGTCATGATACTTGCCTGTTCCATTAGAACCAATTGATACAAACTCAACTTCCCATCCTATTCTTTTAAATTCATTTGCAAGAGCCATTGGTGTTGACCATTTCTCATTTTCGTATGCATAAACGAATGTTATTTTTTGTCTGAAATCTTTCATGATACTGCTCTACCTTTCATTTGTTCCCAATCTCTATTCTTTCTTACTTCGTTGTTTTTTACATCAGTTGCTGCTAACATAAGTGGAATGATATCCATATCTTCTGCTACTACCATTAATGCTTTAACATCTTTTGGAAAACAATGTCCTCCATATCCAAAATCTCCATCTGGACCTGG
>Ga0115005_10005404_pt1 | contig 10112 bp, 8 predicted proteins | sample ArcOceMetagenome_FD_87163 | JGI IMG/M metagenome (GOLD analysis project Ga0115005, IMG submission 87163) | Marine eukaryotic phytoplankton communities from Arctic Ocean - Arctic Ocean - Greenland ARC118M Metagenome | ecosystem: Environmental > Aquatic > Marine > Oceanic | place: Arctic Ocean... | reverse complement strand
GGGGGGAGAGACATTTTAGACATCCCCCCACTAATAACCCTAGCTGATATGGATAAGTGTCCGGGCAGATTTGAAGGAAGCTTACATGGCATGGCTAAATCCGTGTAAATTAGCCATGTCCTGTAAGCTTCCTTCAAATCTGCCCGGACACTTATCCATATCAGCTAGGGTTATTAGTGGGGGGATGTCTAAAATTCGAAAACATCTCACCCCGGACCCGTCGGAATGAAACTAAGAGATTTAAAAGGGAGGGTGAGACATGAAATTGTTTCCCCCGCTGATGAGAACGCACCTGAAACCCTTCCTCGTGTCAGTCTCAACAAGGTTTCTCTTCTGTGCTTCAACATCTTCGTTTGCTTGCTTGATCAAAGCAACAATAAGAGCTCCTTTTGTTCTTCCGTTTCACCATACCATACACCAACCACCGTTACAGAATACAGTAATACAACAACACACTATTTTAAAAACAAATATCCAACAATGAAGACAACCGCAGTCCTTCTCTCACTCCTCACTGCCACTGCAGCAACCTCCTTCACCAAACCAGCCTTCACATCCCCATCCACAACCTCCATGAACTCCATCCTATCCCTTCGCGGAGGAATGCAACTATTCGTCAAAACACTCACTGGAAAAACTGTTTCCATCGAAGTAGAAGAAGGAGAAAGCATCGAAGACGTAAAGGCTAAAATCGCTGAAAAAGAAGGGATCCCCGCTGAACAGCAGAGATTGATTTTTGGAGGGCAGCAGTTGCAGGATCAAAAGACTTTACAGGATTATGATGTGGGTGATGATTCTACTCTTCACCTCGTATTGAGATTGGTGAGTTTATCTTATGATTGACATTACATTTATTAATGAATTGCTTTCGAAAAGGATTCACTGACTGATTGTGTAGCGTGGTGGATTTCCCTTTGCCCTCTAATTTCCCCCTTTTTTTTAATTCGAAAGCGAGGAGGATTTGGATGGAAACAAGCGTTTGATAAGGTTACTGGACATGGATCGTTTGAAGTTGATGAATCATTTGTGTTTGAAAAGATTGGGGATCAAATAGATGATGCAGAGAGGGAGTTGATGGATATGTTTGTGGAACAGAGTCGGGGCGCGCAAGAGGAGGCTTTGATGGAGGCGGAGGGGAGAGATGCTTCGGTCAAGGGGGCGTTTTATAGGATTTGTGATGTTCCTTCCAAGCCATCTGATGATAGTCCCTTGGAGAACATTGAGCACCCGGAGAGGATTACAAGTAGGAAGAGGAGCACCTTTGGACATGAAGGGCAAATGATTAGGACGGATGGGACTGGGAGGAATACGAAATTGTCGAAAGTTTACAAGAAGGGGGATAATAGGGGTGCTTTGCTCAAGGCTTTGAAGAGAATGAAGTTGACCGTTTAAAAGAGAGACAGATCAGATTTATTAATGCATAAAGTTATAATATAAATTGTATCGAATAATAGAATAAAACTTGACAATGATTATATTTATTTCATCGCGTGTACAGTGTACAGGAAATCTGCAGTCAGATCGCTGAAATATATTTAATGTGTGGCATACTTTCCTGCGAGACAATCAGCAATGAAAGTTCCGAAAAACCCAAGAACAACGGTTGCCCATACTCCGGATAGTGCAAGTTGCTTTGGGCTGGTGTTGGCATTTGCATAATCACGTTTAGATAATTTGCCCTGCTTCTCCTGGAGCTTCTGATAGGTCCAGTCTGAAAAAAAGAGAACAAGTATGAGTTGGAATGATTCCATTCTGATTCTTGGTTCCTGTATGTAGTCTACTGTATGTAACGCCGAGGCGAGAAATAATCAAAGTGCGGTCTTACCATTTGGATTCTCAATGTAAGCATCCATATTTCCCTGTGCTTCTTTTCGTGTGCAGCCGTCTTGAGCCATGTATTTCAACACCGCTTGTTCGTAATTGTCAGCAAATACGAGATGCTGAATGAATGGCATTGGACCAGCACGAATGAGAGATCCAATCGGTCCATATGCCGCGCTCTCTTCCTCTTCTGGCTTGGTTGGGAACCACTTTTGGATTGACTTATCGTATCGAGGAGCCATTTTAAGTTCTGTATTGGTGCGCATACTAGCGGCACTGAAGCCAGAGCTGGTGAAGGCCGCTACACCCTCAATGAGAAGCAATGCCAGTGAAATGATTAGAGATGTGTTCTTCATTCTTTGATAAATAATTGCAGCACTGGTACGAGGCAGTGTGCAGGCAGTATGCGAAAGAGCGTGTTGCGTGTTGCATGTTGTCGAAGCAAAACGAAGATAACAAGACGAAAGGTGAAAAAGCTTGGAAAAGTGACGGATGTTTCAATATCTTCAACCAACGTGAGGGTCCTAACCTGTAATACTGGTTCTGTATCATGATGTTATTTCAATTTTAGTAATATAAACCGCTCATAAACCGTATAAAGTTATCACACATTTTCATAAACAACAGTCGCGAGACCACACGCACACGCCGGATCAAAGAAATAGCTGATAACAAGCTCTTTCAAACATTCAATCTATAAAATTAATTTGGAGATATTGGAGGCGAGTTGCTTCATTTTAATAGCCTCCGTTCTCAGTACCAAGCAGGGCACCCTTTTTACCAGTAGGAAATGCCCCACCTGCACCCTTGTTCTTCTTTTTCTTAAACATTCCACCAAACATACCCTTCTTTTTCTTTTTCGAAGCAGAGATTGGTCCCTGAATTTCTTTGTCAATATCAAACGGATTTTCAGTCATTTGTTCACTTGGCGCCATCGATGGCGCCATCGAAACACTTGGTTGAGACGAGTAATTCGACGCTGCATGAGATGATGGTCCAGTCATGTTGGAGATGGGCGACATCATTGAATTTTTGCCCGGCCGAACTTGAACTTCGGCGACACCAGGGTCTTGCTCGAGACCAGGATTGTCACGAAGACTCTCTGGAAGGTCTTCAATATTGCTCTTGTCATTGTTCGCTTTCAGGAGTGCTTTTGTCTCTAACAACTCTAGAAGGATCGATTCGCGTCCTTCATACGCGCGCATGATTGTAGATACACGGTCAATCTGACCAGCGACTGTCGTCTTGCCGTACACATAATTTAGGAGCTCCGAGACTTGAGCAATCACCTCAGGTGATGTTCCGTCGATAGATTCATAATCATCAGACTCAGTGTAAGATGAATGATCATCTTCTCCGTTTTCATCAAATCCATTACCACCGAATCCAACATTTTGGCGAGCACTTTGGGGCTTGCTACTTTGGGGCCTATTGTCCGTCGAGGTTTGGAATTCTAGTTTATCTGCTTGCCATGCATCCGCTCCGAAGGCATCATCGGGAGCATTATCGCCACTGCTAGATTTGGAATAGTCTCCTCCACCAAAGGCCTTAAATCCATCATAACTGCCTTCAGTACTTTCTGACTTTCCTTTGTCTGATGAAGTAGCCTTAGCATGTACTTTATTAGCTTCATACCGCGCGTCCAGCTTGCGAATAAGATGCTCTTCCCTTCCCCTGTACTTGTCAAAAAGTTTCTCCATTAGTCTCACCTTTTCAGGTTCATTGTCCTGCAGCAATCTCTTCACTGCGTGCCTGTAGAAGCGCTCCGGATTCATCTGAATAGATTCTTCTCGTGTCAAACCAAGATCAGGCTTAAAATCTTTGCCAAATTTTTCAATAATGTCTTCTTCCACTGTCCTCTTGAGCTGAGCAGCATTACGAAGATTCTCGAGTAGGAGAGAAGGACCTCCAACACTTTCCATGACAGAAACTTGCTCATCAACTTGATCGTCGTAAGTAATTTCCTTGAATGGGAGATGGGGGAGATTGGGGTCTATCTCCATAGTATCACCGTTGTCTACCTGGGGATCAAATCTACCAGCATCCCTCGCTGTCCTTTGAGGCGTGTTTGAAGACTGCTTTGGAGGAGACTTTCTTGGAGAATTTTTAGGAGACATTCTTTTTGGCGTTGCAGCTTGTTTGCTTTGGCGCCGGGGAGATCTTGGAGGTGAAGGTGGCTCTTGTTGCATTGGCATCTGCTGCATGGGCATATGCTGCATGGGCATACGATCCTCCATATCATGTGCATTGGGCATTGCAATGATCTGAGGATTCGTTGGTTGTGAATATTGAACAGCGCCACCATAAGGATCATGTTGCATGTTTGGCGTATTCCCACCTCGAGCTTCTGGGCGAGATTGAAAGGAAGGATCATTCTCCTCTGCGATATCTTTCTTGCTTGGCCTCTGCTTCTCGCCTCTTGTCTTCTTTTTCTTCTCGTCTTCTGATTCTTTCTTGAGCTGTCTAATATTCTTTTTCTTCGTTTCTTGCCACTTCTTTTTCTTCTGCTCTAGATAGCTGCGATCTTCGTCCCTTGAATCATAGGTCCTATCATCCATTGAATTAAATGTCTGATCATCATCAGATTCGTACCCTCTTCCGTCATTACCTCCCATGACAGGTGCGCAAACAGTATCAATCAACATGTCCAAAAAAGACTCTGATTCGTATCTGCGGCCCCTCCCCCTTTTACCACGCTTCTTATCTTTCATAGTATCTTCAGTGTACGATGTCTGTTCCGTGTAAAAGGTTTCGTCCCCAGAATAAAGAGATTCCTCATCCCTAGGATCACTTTTACGCCCTGGAGACCCACCTTTGCCAGGCCTTTTTGGGGATTCAACAGTTCCATCCTCATCAGTGGCAACAGGAGCAACATTTGTATCCCACTTGACAGTCGTGGTTTGATTCTTAGCTCCTTCAGGGGACTTGTCCTTCTTTGGACGCCTGAATAACAAATCCACATTATCAGCATCTGCATCAATGATAAAATCCATGATTTCGTCAAAAGTAAGGCGGCTCATAGGTTTATTGTTTATACTGAGCAGTTCATCGCCGACTTCCAACATACCGGACATGGCAGCAGCACCAGTCCTAGGCAAATCACAAATGCGAACTCCACGCTGCTGTGAAGGATTGTGCGGATCCTCCATTGGCTCAAATACAATACCCATAGGTTTTTTAAGAGTTAATCGAATAAGACCATTTGAAGCTGGGCCTGATTTTGATTTAGGAGGAGGAGGGACGTTTCCCCCAATTGGAGTGGAAAGGCCTCCATTTCCTTGATTAGCATTGGGGTTATATTGACCGTAGTTATGGCCTCCTTGCGGCGTACCCACATTCATACCGCTCATCCTATGCACCATATTTGAATTGGGTCCGCTTTCGTAGGAAGTGCTTGCCCGGTTGGCCGCTGCGTCCATTGCGGAGGGTTCACCCGACTCAGACCACCACTGTGGAGGAATAGGCGAAGCTCCGTTCATTCCAGGAACTCCGTTTTGTTGAAGGGTTGCTCCGCCATACATACTGAAATTCGTTTACAAGAAATTCCTTTGATTGATGTTAAATGCTTAGATTCAAAGATTCAATTTGAAATTCTTGAATTCAATCGCTCTTTGGGCTGTTCTATTTGAGAGGGAGCTTCTTCTTGTCGAAACTGTAAAGTAGTAGGTGTAAAAATACTCGCCAATTTTTATCGATCATCAAAATGCCGACCACGAATAAAATGGCCTTAATTGTAGCTGATAACCATATGTATTATCCGTTGTGCATAAAATGGACAGAAAAATATTTTGTCGTGTTTTAGTGCCGCCCACGCCACGGGTCTTGTTTCAGTTTTAAGGGAGTCATTAGCACACACGCGAGCATGATCGTTTTGACTCCACAACACTCGGAATTTAGCCATTATCATTTTGAATACCGTAGTAGAATAGAGATTATTTTATGCATTCCACACCCTAAGAGGATAATGATACAAAGCTCTTGAACTTTTTGAGCCTCCTTTCCCTCTTCAAAGAAGTGATTTCTTTGCTCAACTGTTTCATTTCTGTCTCCATTTCATCCCGATCTCTGAAGCCATTTGGATCTCTCAAATCTTTTTGTAAATCTTCAATTCTCTGAGTCATATTCTCGATAATTGGTTGGTAAGAGTCATATTGCGCTTTCTTTCCTGACTTAGTGTTGGCAGCCGTTTGTGTCGTTTCCGCAGAAGCAGAAGTAGATGGAAAGAAATACCACGCTGACCAAATGGATGTCATGCTTGAAACACGGTTCAAAACGTCTTCGTTTCTATAATCCCTCACGGACTCAAAGTCATTTCCGAATTCTCCCTCTCCAATCGACAAATCTTTTGCTGGGGAATCTTCAAATGTGATCCTCACTCGATTGGATTCCTGCCCGGTAGTGGAAGCGCCGAGATCTGCCATGATTTTGGAAATATCAGCCTGCGCTCTACCATCAACGATTCCACTTACTTCATCCCCTACGGCCTCAGTCTCAATGTTGACCGTCAATTCATCCCGGAGCCTCTGCTGAATCCGTTCCTGTTGCTTCCTCTTAGTGGTAGACAAATCGTTGAACAGCGATAATTCATCGTGTTTATCTGTCTCTAGGTATTCGGAATAAGGGATATCGTCCTCCTTACCAAAATACCACCTCACAAAGTCAACCGTTTTTTTTCCTAAAGAATCACCATCTTCCGCACCGGGGTCGCCCTCCAGCTTATCTTTCAACCTTGGTGATTCAGCAATGATAGCCATCATACTATATGGTATAGCGATTGCCATGACGGCGTAACCTGCTCGTCTCATGTAGAGGGGCCACCCAGGATCATCCTTTTTCGCTTCCTGTTTTATGTTTTCCTTCAAGTGTTTGGGGAATTTTGGTGTGAGCTTTTGGAGTGCTCTTCGCGATGTTATAATTGGGACAACTCCTTTCCTGATGAAACTCATTGTTTATTTCTTTTAATGAAGGTGTTGATAAATGGCGGATGGCTTTGTACTGTGGTGATCAAGCAAGGAGGTTCGCTAATGCAACAGTTCAAAATGAATGGTAGCTAGAGCTATTGAATGAATGAGAGTACATTGTATGTCGTCGCAAAGGTTTGATGCTTGCCATGGTCAAGTACTACCCTGGCTAAAAATTATATGTACTTTTCATAATCTCTCTCCTTACCTTTTTGGTCTTGGATCCCACTTTCAACTTGTACCAGCTGGCATCATACGTACGACAAGATACTGTTGTTCATTTGGATGGAGAAGGCATCACGAACCCTATCCAACGCTAAGAAACTAGAAAATCTGCGTTGGTCGTCTGTAATCAGTACATCCAACCAACACCAACTCATTCGAGTAGACACCATTTTGCACTATCTTATCTCTGTGATCCATAACTAGAGAAGGCTTACACAGCACTCTAGAAACAAACACAACATGAAATATTCATTAGCAGCAACATCCCTTTTGGCGCTTCAGGTTCAAAACACTGTCGCTTTTGCTCCCTCATCAATCGTGAAGGCACCTTTGACTCAGCGTTCTGCCTTTATCGACCCTTCCATCTTTGCAGATGCGCACCAACATGTTGACTCTCTATCATCAATCTTTTCTACAATGAGTCTAGCTGATGCAACAGCTGTAGCTGGAGATGCTGTTGTAGATGCAGCTGGAGCTGTTGTTGAAGTTGCTAAGGATGATAATGGATGGTTTGGTTTCCTCGAAGGACCTATTGAACAATTGCTTGGAATTATTCATTCTACTCTTGTTGGTGCTGGAATGCCTGAAAATGCATGGGGAATTTCTATTATTGCCATGACCTCCATGATCAAGCTCGCAACGTATCCGTTGACAAAGCAGCAGTTGGAAAGCACAAACAAAATGCAGGTGAGTTTCTGATTTGTTTGATATGCAGTGGAAAGTACATTGCATCACGCATCACCACACGAGATGCTGCTTTGAAACATTTTTTATTACAATCAATGCATTCAATCAACTTACCATTGCATTCTTCTGCAGTCCCTTCAACCTACCATCAAAGCGGTGCAGGCAAAGTATCAATCAAACCCTGAGGTAATGAATCAAAAGATTTCGGAGATTTACCAAACTAATGATGTAAACCCTCTTGCTGGATGTGTTCCCTCCCTCGCACAAATTCCTATTTTTATTGGGCTTTACCGTGCAGTTCTTACTCTTGCAAAGGATAATAAGCTCAACGAACCATTTTTGTGGCTTCCTAGCCTTGAGGGGCCTACTTACGGAGCAGATCCTGCTCACGGATCAGATTGGCTTCTCCATAATTGGGTAGATGGAGTTCCTGGACTTGGATGGCAAGAGACCGCTGCATTCCTCACCATCCCTGTTATTCTTGTACTTTCCCAGAGTGTTAGTATGCAACTTATGGCGAACAAGGACCAGGAACAGCCTGCTTTCTTGAAATTCCTTCCTTTGCTTATTGGATGGTTCTCTCTGAACGTTCCTGCTGCTTTGGGAATTTACTGGGTTGCAAATAATTTCATCACCACTGCTCTAACTATGCAGATTAAGGGCTCATTTGCGGATATGGCTCCTGCAGACGCTTCCAGCGCAGGGCCTATCGTTGATGTTGCACCAACATCTTTCACACCTGCACCCATGACTCCAAAACCTGCAGGATTCGCATCTACCGCAAGTGCTGATGACGTAAAACCTATTACTGCAATTGATGCTGAAGTAGTTGGCGAGGAAGAGACTGCAACTGCTTCACCACCGGTAAATCAGAAGAAAAGGGGGAAAAAAAAGAAGAAGGGCAAGAAGAACTAAATAGAAAATAATCAAAGATGAAAAGCCCAACTAGATGAATAATAAACGACATCAAACAGACATCGCTGTCACCAGTGTGCGCTGAAATTTAAACATGAACTTTGCTAAACTACTAGGAAAGTACACTGATTACACCAATAGACGTCTATCGAGATAAAACATTAGTCCTTCCGTTGAACCATTCTCATTCTCATTCTCATTCTCATTCTCATTCTCATTCTCATTCTCATTCTCAATCAATTTACAGCATAATAAATGCAAGTAAAACAGCATCACCGGCACCAGAAAAATTGGGGTCGTTGGAGGAGGTCCCCCCCTCCGAAAGATCCTCGTTGTTTTGGGTTTCGAGTTTCGACATCATCATCGAGACAACAACAGAGAGCGATCACGCATGCATGCGAGCATGATCAAACACAAGGAAGGCATTAGGAGCATTAGAGTATACAGTCGCAAAGAATAAACCCATCGAACTCAAACACCAATTATATACTCGGCAATGAAATCTCCTAACCTATTTTATCTTCTGACATCAATCGTCGTCTTGGAACCTACACAAAGTTTGGCATTTGGCTTTGGCAAGTCAAAGGCACTCTCTGACAGGATTCCACGACAGCTTGAGGTGTCATCCATTGTTGAGGAAGGTTCAATTCAGTCTATGCATACAAGAAGAAAGATGCTCTTTTCTTCCCTCGTGTCTCTCACAACAATTGTGGGAGCATCAAGTTCTGCGAATGCTAGGGTTGTGCTGAATGACGAAGGAGATTACGTAGAGGTAACCGACGAAGATTGGCAAACTGCATGGAAGCAGAGATTGGATAAGGCGAGTTCCATGAGTAAAGATGAAATCTTTAACGCTGCTCGCGGAGCTGGTAATCTAGAGTTGAAGGACGGAGAAGAAAGCGATCCCTCAAAGAAGAGGCGTGCAATGAGCGCGTGTAGAGATAGTACATTGAGATCAAAGGCAGGAGTGAATGATTCTAAGACTTGCAATAGTCGGGTTATGGGTGGAGACTTTGATTTCATTCTAGGGCAGCTTTAATTACTGTACCGGTATAGGAAAGTCGAACTGAAATTAAATTTGTTGCTGATGAAGAATGGTATCGCGTGTTATAATTATTAATAAAGTCATCACGCTCCATGCGTATCAAGTATCCTTTGCAGTTATCATATTTGCCATCTTTGTGATTTTTTGTGAACAGATTCATTCAAGATGCCGTCTCGAATTATTTTGGTGAACATGGAGCTGTGCTGCCTTTTCTCTCAATCTGACGTACAGTACGTGTGCCGTCTCGAATTATTTTGGTGATCATGGAGTTGTGCTGCCTTTTCTCTCAATCTGACGTACAGTACGTGTGAAACGGGCTGCCACCAGATTGAAAAAGTTTTTACTGATTCTTTCCTATATAGCAGTACGTCTTGTATCGATTTTTGCAGTACTCGTACTGTTGGTACATACTCTGCTGATACCTTCGAACATCGGGACTTGGGAAAGAATGGTAATAT
>Ga0115005_10005403_pt1 | contig 10112 bp, 5 predicted proteins | sample ArcOceMetagenome_FD_87163 | JGI IMG/M metagenome (GOLD analysis project Ga0115005, IMG submission 87163) | Marine eukaryotic phytoplankton communities from Arctic Ocean - Arctic Ocean - Greenland ARC118M Metagenome | ecosystem: Environmental > Aquatic > Marine > Oceanic | place: Arctic Ocean... | reverse complement strand
TTCCTTGTCGGTCGCTGATTCCCGGGGGAGCTATCAGTAAAATTGTTTAGCCCCCTTCCGTGTCCGGCGCGCCTTTCCTTCCATTCCTCTCTCTCTTCTTTCTCGGAACCTTGAATTTCGAATTTGTTATAAAAATATCCTCCTAGACTTTTCCTTTCCAAAGTTTCAATTTTCCAAATATCCAGCTTCTTCTTCACTTCATTCGAAGCCAAAAGTAATCAAATCCAAAAATTGGAAATGATTGAGCTCTCATCTCTTGGTCGAGAAGACAAAGACGAACAACTCTCATCGGTATTACTACCAGATGGTACATCGATTTTGAACTCTGATGGAAGTGGCTTAGACCGTATACACGATGGGATCTTCATTGAGCCACAATCCGGCTTCACAATCAAGACCAAGTCCGGGAAACAGCAAAAGTTGTTCATCAATGTTACCTTTCACGACGCAATCGAAGAGCCAGGAACGAAAAAGAAACTTGACGAAAAAGGAAAAGAAGTCGAAGGACTTAATGTACCTCTTTCCATGGGGCCCATTCGGAAATGTAGTGATAAATCTGGAAACGTATGCCTTGTTGTGGATGGGATTGTGAATCCAGTGATTCGGAAGGAAATGGAAGAAGATACGACTGGGTCGCAGAGGAATTTTGTTTGTCAGTTACTCATGCAGTGTTTCGATCAAAAGTACAAAGATTTGGCCCCTTTGGATAGAAAATATTCCCTCCCCAAGATGGATTACATTGGATACATTCATGTTACCTCTGGAGAGATTTGTAGGAAGAAATCAGACAAAGTTGAGGTCATCAAACAGTACGTGAGAGATACGAGATCGACGCCCAAGATTGAGGAGATTGATCGCCCTAAATGCGATAATCGTGCGAATGATTCGATTTCTAAACAAGGGACGCCAAGATCTCCTCCAATCGATTTGCACGTATCATTACAGCTATTAAACGGACAGGTGCTCTCAGTTCAGCAGTATCTGGATATTATCAAGAATTCAACAGGATCAAGAAATGAAATGTTGCCGTGCATTCTTCCAGACGAAGAATGGGATAAGTCCTTCCCATTCATTTTCGACATTGGTCAAGATGAAGAGTACTGCGTTACTCAGATGATTGTCAAGGCTTCTATCCAGGAGAGTGATTTGAATTCAATGACTGTTAGCGCTTCTCTGTATTCCCTTCACTTATCGGGGTCTTCCTTTCAGCCTACTCAATGCATCTTACCCTTTCTTGTAGAATCTAAAAACGTAACTTGCAGTGTCGACAAGGAAACTTTGGAAGTTTGCGTCTCCATGGCAGTTTTTGTACAGACGACAAAAAAAGACCACAACGCCGATGTTGGTAGTGGACCTTGGCTGATAGCAAGAGCTCTATCCGGAGGCAAAGCAAATCCAAAGGCGCAAAGAAAGTCAAGTCAAGATCAGAAGGATTTAGGAAAGAATGCCGTGTCAGATATCAGCACAGACATCATGCAGGAAAATGATCCGTTCCACTTCCAGTCGTTGTTTCCGTGGAAACGTTACCAGTCATCAGGCAAGCAGCAGGGTAGTCTTGATGGCCTACCTGAAGACCGTTTTCATAAAAAGGACTCTGTGTCACAACATTTAATGGAGCAGCAAGAAGAAGATAAATCTCAGAAGAAAAAACTAAGCCAGGATGACAGAGAAGAGCACCTACGTGAAAACGACGTAGAGTATATCAACGCTGCAGATTTCAAGACTAGTAGGAGGAAAAGTGCCACCACTAATGATGACGGCGAACATCAAGAATTCCTCGAAAGGGCTGAAGGCATGGTAAAGAGATGTATGGACGTCGAAGTCAACAATACGTACTGGTACAAGATGCTTTGAAGAAGCAAGTTATGCGATTGCAAGATATTGCCGGATACAAACATCAGCTCATGATGGCATATCGTCTAATGAATAATGGTAATACATACTGTTGACTACGAGGGACATTGTTACTTCATTATTTGTTTACTTTATAAATCTTTATTTCTTTTTGTCGCGTGCCTGCAGTTCATGTGCGATCAATTCGTCCATTAGCCATTTTGATTTATCCGGTGACAGAGCTGTCATGAAATATCTAATGCTAATCATGACCCGTTCACAAAGGACCGCGCATGCGAAAAGTGCGACTGTAACGTTTGAGGAATATAAGGACCGCACGGACTTAAACAAGGGATTTGTGAATACTAGGAGAACTGAATTTGTAATCACACCGAGCATTGTGGAAAAGCTTAGTACTTGCTCCCAAACAGCCAGCTGTAAAGAGAAAAGGAGATTAGTATAGATTTTCACAGAGTAGACGCGAATAGCAGGACAAGACTCGTAACTCGTAACTGCACTTACTCCACCAGTTTTCTGCGCTAGCGGTCTCCTTCTAAGCTTGCAAATTTTGTATGCGTGAAGCCTCATGTTGATGAGCTGGTTCAAGAGAACGAGCAAGGGAGTCAACGGAAAGACTGCACTGAAACAGACGACGTAAGAAAAGTAAATTACCGACTGGACGTAGTCAAAGAAAGGGTCGTGCTCCTGGAGATTCATTTCCTCCCAAAGCTTGCTCTTTGATTTATCCAACAGAGTTTCCTTTTTCTTGATGCAATTCTGCAACTCGTCCGTATCCAAAGAGTTTACATTAGTTTCTTTCATTTGATGCATATCTCGCCTGAGCTGGTCTATCTTCTTATACTCCCACTTTATTCTTAGTGCTCTCCATTTCTTTGAAAGTTTCGATCCGAAAATTGGGAAAACAAGTTGCATGATATGGATCCAAATCTGCTGAACTGATAGGAAGACCACGAGCGAAGTTGCAATTCGAAGAAATCCATTTTTGATTATTTCTGCATCAGTTCCTTCGCTTGTTAAAGAACCAGAGACAGCAATGAGGATATAGTAGTAGAGTGAACCGAAATAGGAGACAAATCTAAATGCGATGACTTTCCCCACCAGGGCATTCCTATAATGCGTTTCAGTTTTGTGATCCTCGATGTCATTCATTATTCTTGAGACTCGCATAAGGCAGTCGTTCAAAGGCGGCAGCATTATACCGATCATTGCTGGAATGAAGCCTGCAATCCACCAGAATTTGAAATCCCACAAATTCTCCTTCGACAATTCAACAGCTACAATCGAGTCGGTTCTACCAATGATTGAGATGTCCCAAATTACATGAGCCGCTCCAACATCTTTATCACTGCCGCTATAATAACTGGCCAAGTTGAGGTCTCTGTTTTTATGAAGGATTAACATAACAAAGAGAGCACCAAAAGAAAGAATCAAGGACATGGATATACTGAAGCTATATTTCAGCCAGCGTTGAACAGGAGGAGGATTCTTGACAACGTAATGCAGCGTCTCAATTTCTTTTATCTCACGCCTTCCGTCAGCTGCCGGGACAAATACTTTTCTGATCACCCGAAGCACATCCCGGAAACCATAGTGCTGAGGTCTTCGATTTTCACCCTCTTTAAAATTCCACGAACCCCATTTGTAAACGAGATCATTTTGTTTCCGTCGCCACGTGATCATCATTCGAAACGACCAAATCATGATAGTGAACTTTATTGGCAAGAAAGAAGCAAAAGGAATGAGTGATCATAAGCAAGATTTTTCCAAAGCAATGCAATTGAGATTGATTCCTGACTTACTGAATAAAAAGGCAATATTACATTGTTTTGCCACGATCTTGTGGCAACTTGCGTAAGGGTGACAAGGATCCCTAGTACCGAAGGAAATATCAGCTTCGATGTAGAATGTTGTAACCATGCGAAGTAGAATGCAACCTTCTCTCCGTAATATTGCTCAATAGAATCTAGAGGCAAGTAAAACACCCCGTAAATGCGTCTCTTGACCCCCGGAGGAATTTGATTTTGTTTATCAAAATCATTCTCCTGGGATATAATTTCCCAGTTTTGTTCTAAAGTGAAGTCTTGCCAAACACTGTACAGAGCGTTTAGCTGAGCACGCATATGGATGGGTGACTTTATACTGATTGCTCGCGAAATTCGATCATCTACACCCAAGCCAGCTCCACCATCTCCAACGAGACTATTGATGATATAATAAATGAGATGTTGGCGAATCGCAGATGAAAATATCTTTGCCGCATTTGAAGATGCATTACCTCCGCGGAAGCTCTCTTCTTCAGCACCAGTAGGCTGAAAAGTTTCAATGGATTTTTTATCAAAAGCCCTATAAATTCCTGCAGTTGCAAGGGTTGTAGTGAGTATTTGACTGCAAAGATATTTACCCACGACATAGATTGTGCACACAAAGATAATCTTACCTTCAAGTGTCTTCAATTTGAGACCAAGCTCTTGTGCTTCGTCTAATAGTTTATCTGTAGGACATCGCAATTTTATCATCATTGCACCGTTAACGTCAAATGTTGCTTCTATCTGCAGGCCGCATCTTTTCAGACGATTCCAGATACGGATTTCTGGAGTAATGCAACGGGGATGACCTCTAAATGTTTCTACAGCATCATGATTACTCTTCGAATCCTTAGCTGGACCGTACAATAAGTTGTTTAGAGACAATCCATCTCTCAAACCTAATCTCGAAAGCCCCATTTCGAATCGGCCTGTTTCAGAAAAATGAAGTATCAGTCACAATGAAAGGAAACACAAAAGGGACAGATAGAAAATAATGTAACTCACTTGGCGAATCTCTAAACGACGCTTCAGATAGCAAATATGAAAAACCCCTGAGAAGCATGAAGTACTCATGCGTTGTTGCGCACTCTATGTCGATGTAGGTATAGTCTTTGGCCGTCGCCTGACCGTCAAACCAAGCATCTTGTGAATCCATCACAGACGCGAATTGTCTGTTGTTTTGGGAAGGAAGTATCAACGTCAAAGTTCTCTTTTCTACCGGTGCAAGAGATATGTATTTGTTATGAATCTCTGCGTAACTGTTTTGACTGCAGGCACCATTTCTCTCTCTTTGATACTGTTTGTTTAGCTCTCGTAAACATTCACCAATTGTATGCGATCCTTTCCCTCTGTAATCATCCATTGTCTTTGACGCTAGATGATCTTCTTTCTCAGCTCCCAAGACTTCGACCAATCGCTCAGGTTTCAAATATCCACTGTATATCAATTTGCTTGTGACAGTATCGACTATTTCCCTTACGCCCGACCATTTTTTCTCTTCGAACGATACGGAATCAGTCAATTCATCCTCTTCACAATTGGGTGCCCATGCACTCACCCTTTTTTCAACATTGCTATGTCTGTCATCGAATTGCTCAACTTGCTTCATCAAAAATCTTTTGGCGTTCTTTGGAGAAACATAATCGTAGTTGATTGAATCGCCCCTATTTTTGGACCAAAGTTTCATAAAGAAAGGTTTTCGCCCTGGAACATGCCTTCGTACAACAAATCCGTTTTCAAGTGCCTGCATAAAATCATCCAAAAACCTGTGTTCGTAGCTAAAGTTTTTCGCTAAACCTCGTGGCATTTTCCTACTTGGGATCGCATTGACATCCAATACATGTATTTTTGTATCTTCGTTATCGTTGACATTCAATGTATTGGTGTTGTTAAGATTTTGAGAGTTCAATTGCTTGCATTTGGTTTTCTCCCGAATTTGCTGAGGCTTAAAGTCATTATCAGCGTCAAAGTCTACTATAGAAGCGACTTCGGTGACATCATTTACAGGATGAAGAACAAGAACAAAGTCAAAATCGCCCTCATTACCTAGACTCGATTTTTTTGAATAAACTGACTCTAGCAGCGAAGGTTGATCATTGTCATGCTCTTCATCAATGCTATCGTGATCCCTCCCGTTGAAGCTTCTGCTTCTTTCCCTCCTGTCACTAGCGCTTGTTCTGCTCTTCACCTTCCCTAAAAGTCCCATTTCAGCATAATCATATCTTGAGTTGCCACGATCTTCAGCGTGCCTATCGCTCCTCAAGCTGGGGAGCTGATTCACGGGTCTACTTTGTAAATGAACCTCCTTGGAAAGCCCTACCCGGTGTTCAGAAAGAGGCTCCTTACGGGCGTAGCGGAGCGGCTGTATATTTTCTTTATCATCACGATTCATTGTTTCTCATTCAATCTCTCTACAGCTAGGATCAAACTGAGTTGGAACAATTGGTATCAAACACCAGTTCCAGTGTCACGATTTTGAATTTGTTGGGGAAAAAAACGGCAAATTTGTTTTTAAAATTGAGTCCCATTTCTTTCCCGCTTAATATATTTTTGACGTGTCAGGCGTATCGTACTAAAAAAGAACGTTGTAGGAACATGTTGATAAAGACATTTCCAGATTGTATTTATTCGAGTTGCCATGCTGCTGCTGTTCTGAAATCATTTGACTACATACTACATACTACATACCGGTACAGTAGTAGTAGATGGATGAGAATATTCTCATAATATCACCAGCAAATTCGACCTCCCCACATTAATTGTTGAATCATATCAAGAACAAAACCATTGAATCTTTTCCAATGCAACAACTTGTATTCAAGTGATTTCCAACTCACCTATCGCACTAGTTTGTATTTTACAATAGATGGAACAGGCATACCGGCGTGCACTGCGGGCGCACTTTGAAAGATATTGGAAAACAAGGAGGAAAGAAAAGAAATGGAATGGAATACAAAAATCGGATGCTGTCGGATGGATCAAAAAATGATCCCTGTTGTATGGGATGTATCATCCATCATTTTATAGCCACCCATCTTCAATCGCGGTGAAACTTTTTTTGGTGTCACAACGCGCACTTGGCTACTGTCGGACCCTTCTCACTTGGCTACAGGTGTACAGTCGGACCCATTTCACATTGCATTTCAAAATTTTCACAAATTTGGCCTCTACTACAAATTCCAGATCAGCTGCTTTTTTACACCCCACGAATGAAAATTATCAATCATCTCCACCGTGCTTTTCTACTAGTAGATTTAAATTCGAATCGATCCAATTTGTTTTGAAATAATTAACTAGTAGAAAAGCACGGTGGAGAGAATGATAATTTTCATTTGTGGGGTGTAAAAAAGCAGCTGATCTGAAATTTGTAGTATTCGGGTCATCGCTAATAGTTTTTGTTTTTGTTGAAAGATTATTGATAAAATGAGTAACTTTAGTTGCTTCTGTGTCGCCCCGTGTGATGATGGTGTTTGGTAATCTGGTAATGCATAGTCAATTAGTAGTCTTTATGTCAGTTGCGTCCAAATATTGAATTAATGATTTATAAACATTTAGCATTTTAGAATACCACAATAGTTTCTTCCAGACACATTCTTACTAAATTAGCCAAACTTACTATAATCAGAAGGGGGTGCGGTGCACGAATATTTGGAAGAATCTAATTACACCGGACCGGCGCTGTTTGATTGAGGAGATGGTCGTTTATCTCATAGTCGTCATCAGTGCCCACCTGACCCACCTGCCAGGCAACCAATACTCTACGCTTGAAATCAAATTCGATTTTAATAACCTCATCTGACAAGAGCTCATTCCCTATCTTGCATTAAGCGTGAACGGACTTCGTGCTAACAGATAGATTGACAGACTCTTCACTAACTAGCGCATAGAGTACAGTACTCAAGCTCGTCGACTTCTCCTAACAAAGAAACATGGTATCCCAACCGCAGCACAAGACATCCAGCGCAGACCTCATTTCGCCCAATTGTTGTTTCACATGTGACGACTTTGGTCTTTCCACGCTATTTTCGTGGACTGGCTTCACCGATAGTACTGAGAACAACATGGAAGCCGAAGACACAGAATGGCGGCCAACCTGTTCGATCCCTACCGGTAGAACCCCCAGTGGACCCAATGAAACCCAAGATCGCAAGAATACACAACGGCATCGTCAACAAGGTCAATATCGCTTCCAGGCACCGCGAAGGACAAGGTCAAAAGGAGGGGACCATCCACCGCCCGTAATTGCATTAAGTCGCAGTTCCTATAGTAACGTGTCTGGATCATCCGCGGAAAGCGCGCTTGAGACTACAGAAGTGGATCGGTTGGAGGATACTAGAAAACTGCGGAAGAATAAAAGTGCGCTTTCAAGATGTTCTGGGCACGGGGGTCAGAACAAGAGTAGTGAGAAAAATCAAGGCCGAAACGAGAAAATAACACGCGGTAATGCCTCTTTCGTGGATCAGAGTGACCATGACGAATCCGGCATGGAATTTTCAGGACGGCACGAACTTTTAATCAATGCCCTGTTTGAGGATGCTAAACATCGCCAAGAACTAAGCGCTGTAACGAATGGTAGCACAACTAATATTTCGATGGAAGGGAACTCGGCTCATTTCTCTTCTTGTATCACGCCGCCAAGGCCAACGCGGGGGGAACTAGGACGCCCCGATACTCCGGGTGGAACGGCATCCATCTCGGCCATCTCCGTCATCTCAAGGTCTTCCCTCGCTTCCCGTCGATCTTCTGCTTCCTGTGGTTCTGATATTTTAAGTCCCTCTTCGCATCGCTTTAAAACATCTCTCAAGATGAAGCGGAAATGCAAGCATCACACAATAACAGCTTTGAAACAATACCAGTCCAAGTCTCGAAGGCGTCTTTCTTGTTGCACTGGTTCTACACCAGGGAGGACAAATGAAGATTCTTCCTGCACATCTTCGACAAGCTTGTCAAACGGTCGCTCTCGGGGTGATCTTGCTAATTCCTTTCTTCACTCAAATTGTCTATTGCAAAAGGATAGCGGTAAAGGACTTGACCCAGGTGCAGGTATTAGTGCATCAGGGAGAGAATCCGCAATGGCAAAGCTAATTGAGAAGATGGATTTATTGGCGGAAGTTGAGCACGAAGGATCTTTTTCGAATGCCGTTTTAACTCGAGTTCAGGCGAAGAATATGACTCAATGCAGGCGAGATCTAAATTTCGGATTTGATCCACTTCACGAACGCGGATTTGTTGAGACAAGATCAATGTTGGCAGTAAAAATGGGTTTCGTGTCCCTAAAATATGGAATCATGGTGCATTGGAATATATCAACTGGTCTGGCCGAACTCATTGTTTTGAGGAAGATGTGTCCAGATTCGTTCATGAAAGCCAAAACATTGCAAAAATCAAAGTTGTGGAAGAGACGTAAGAATGGCACATTCCCTTCAACTTCTATTGTCACATCGACCTCTTCTGAAACAAGTGATACATACCACGGTTTAGAACTGGAAACAGTTGAAACCGCCCCCACCTAAATTTCTTCTCAGCGATGATTGACTAACATAATGATGGCAAGTAGAAACTGCAAAGCTAAAGGATACAGCTATCAAGCATTATCCTAGGGATAAAAAAGAATCTTCCTTGTGTAGGTGTGACTAAATATATCTAAAAAATGAAGATTCTAAAAGAAGATGCAACAACAGATTAACTTGAAACCATTTCAAACATCTACAAGCACTGGGCTCGATTTCTTTGTTTTCTCCCACCAGTCCTTGAAGCTTTAGTCCTTATTTTCTTCCAAAGAATAGTAGCAGATCCCATTCAACAGCTTAACTGTTGTATTGCACGATGATCTACACCAGTTGCGACAGACCGCTCTGTATCAAAATGGGTGCAAGTGCGAACAAAGTTCAATTCGATTTTTTCAGAAACGTGTCAGCGTTTGAAAAAGGGCATTCGTCCAGTTTGAAGTTGAGAGAGTTAAAATGCGAACCCCAAAGAAAAACATAGAACATTTTCATCCGAAATCTAATTTGCTAGCTACGAAGAAAGAGCACAACTATGAGTAGACTACTACAGATAGTGTAAAGTTGAACATGAATAAAATAAATCACCGATGACTTCATCTTTATCTTCCCACTTTATTGGTTCCTTTTCCTTGAAACGTTTTGTACCAAATTTGACACGATTAAATCTTTTGCAGTTGCATTTAAAAACACTGTTTCATATTTTTGATGTTTGTTGTTTGTTCTGCTCGCAGACGCCGCTATCATACTTGTACTTGTAGTCTATTTGTTGACACAACAGAACGTCTGTTTTGAATGTGAAGCGACTGAAAGAACATGGTCATGATTGGTTGACCCCCCTCCGGGGAGGGGGGGGTCATTCCAGTCGTCCTTCCTGCCTCCTGATGCCTTGTGTTGCTGCAGACCGCACCGACCGGCGACCGACGACGGAGTGGGTGAAAATTACCGG
>Ga0115005_10005400_pt1 | contig 10114 bp, 4 predicted proteins | sample ArcOceMetagenome_FD_87163 | JGI IMG/M metagenome (GOLD analysis project Ga0115005, IMG submission 87163) | Marine eukaryotic phytoplankton communities from Arctic Ocean - Arctic Ocean - Greenland ARC118M Metagenome | ecosystem: Environmental > Aquatic > Marine > Oceanic | place: Arctic Ocean... | reverse complement strand
CGAATGGATATTTGCGTCTGTTGAAATGTATGAGCAAGTGAAGCACATGTTCGAGGTTAGGCATATGCTACTCATTGCTAATGATTTGCAAACAAGTATGCCGAAGAAGGGCAAGGCAGCGACAGTCGACATGTCAGCAATCACTTGTAAGATTATCAAAGTTGTTGATTTTGATATCGAAAAGAAGGTCATCTATTGTGTTCCTGAAACAATGGTGTATGCACAAACAGACTCTTCTGCTGTTCATCGTCATCATTGGTGTTACACAGGAAAGCGGGGATGCCTCGCTGCCCATTCGACTGTCCAAAAGTGTGGTATCTCGGCAATGCATCTGTTGAAATCAGGACCAATCGCGTTGTCAAAAAATGGCCAATCGACAGCAATCTGCGAGACTGAATTGGATGGAACGTTGAACTTTTGCAGCGTAGTCAATCAATATTGCGAAAAGAATAATGGTGAATTGACCTTCGGAGGATGTCATCAATTGAATGCATCTAGTCACCTGTTGAGTATGGCAATGGGTGTGGAGAAGGCAATAAAATCATGTGTTGGCAAAAATGCGGAATTTGTTCAGAAGATATGTGGACAGATTCTATCTGCTATTGACAATGCAGGTAGAGGCAGTAAGATGAAAATTGGCAGATCTGAGGGATGAATGCACAAAGAGAGATATCAACTTTACTGGGAAGAGGAAAGCTGAACTTATTGATGTTCTAAGAAGCAGTGAAGAAATGGACTGTTATGATGATGGATCTGAGGATGAGGACAGTAGTAATGAGGAGGACGAAGACTACGGTATGGATGATGATGAATCTGTTGACGAATCAGCTGCTGAAGACAAATCAGTTGGAGCACCTGATCTTGGTGACAGTATCACTGATGACTCATTTCATTCTGATGTTTCAAGCGTGGAATATAAAGATCTAGATTTCAGTAAGATGAAGGTGACAGAACTGAGGAATGAATGCACAAAGAGAGATATCAACTTTACTGTGATGAAGAAAGCTGAACTTATTGATGTTCTAACTCAACAGGGTGATAGATTAGTATTGTAATTAGATTACATTATTACAAATGTATTATTATACTGATGGCTGCCATCATTGCTGTCATCATCTTTAATCTATTGTCGTCGACAATACGCATTCATCGTCGCATTCATTGTTGCCTTCGTCGTCGCCTTCATCGTCGCCTTAGTCGTCGCCTTAGTCGTCGCCATGCGGCTTTTTTTTGCAGAAATGTGTTCTTTGCAGACTACCGAACCACCTAGACACGTGCGTCTCATGGAGCCATGGGGAGGCTTGGTGTGTATTCCTCCATTGCATTATGTATGCATGCGATGTCTATATGACGAGGATGAGAAGCAGCTTTGCACGATTTTTCAAATTCAAATTCGGAAGCTAGAAGTGTTGAATATCAGATACGTCGACCGTCGGGTTGAGCATTGGTGTTCACACTATTTTAACCAGATAATAAGTCTGACATAAAATAAGTTACCCATGAACCCAATGACTACGGAACAAGCCTGTCAGTATTCAGGCACTCTTACTAGATGTTCCATGATAGAATTCATGATGCAAAGTCAGAAAAGGTTTTAATAGAATAAGAAAGAGTAACGTACAACAGATGTTTTTCTGTTGTAAAATGGAAATATAAATATGTTCCTTCTACTTAATTGTATTTGCTTATAATGACAGAATTATCGAACAACAAAATAGATCTATAGTCTACGATAGAGAGATTTCATCAAGAAGATTCACTAGAGAGGTATGGTAGTATTGTGAACCAATGTATCACAGAGCGTGTTGGTAGCAGTTCGACAAATTCGAAACTCGAAACAACTCAACTACAATAACAATTTCTGATATCATTTGATCAGATGGATAAGGTTTACATCTTAATCAAATCACTAGAATTTGCGAGCTCTTCGCATTATGTAAAATTAGAAGAAGACATATAATAGCAGATCAAACCATTGATTCAGACTCGGCCTTGGCCTCAGCCAAAGGAGGAATTAAAATGAATGATTCTTCCTCGGATGCGAAATAACCGTCGCTCCCAGAAGATAGATCAGAAAGTGGCGATGTGCAACATTGTCAACCTGTCCGTGCGTCTCCTCTTCGGCTGGAAGAGAACACGTGGCACCAATGACCCTTCTGTACCTAAGATGCAAAAGAAAGTAAGAACTGGCAAAGATAAATCCATCAAACCAAAATCACGTCAATCAAAACCAAAAGCAAGTCGTCGGTTCAAGCAAGTTAGTTTTGACAATAGGTATGGTGAACTCCTTCGATTCAAAGGGAAGTTTGGACACTGCAATGCCTCCCCAAAGTCATCAAGAAAACGCGTTTTTATAACATGAGATATTCAACTTGAAATTGCAAACGGGGACGAAACCTATTTACAAGCTATCACAAGACATGCGAGATTGGATTCCTCTGGCATAACAATACGGCATGCAATGGAGTTTTGGAGAATCATTGTCGCGAGCTTTTAGCACTTAAAGAGGAGTTGGGACATTTACACGTCCCTAATAAGTATAAAGCTAATCCAGCATTGGGATGTTGGTGCAGCAACATGATATATGCGTACACGAGAATACAAAAGGATTGAAACCACACCACCCTCTCTCCCAGGACATGATAGTGCACCTGAACGAGATAGGCTTCCAATAGATGGTCATCGATCGCGAAGAGGCATTTGAGGAACGTTGTCGTGAGCTCATAGCATTCAAAGAGGAGTTTGGACATTGTAATTTTTCTCGTACGCACAAGAAACATCCATCATTAATGGCATGGGTTGACAAGACTATACAAGAAGATCCAAAAGGGATTGGAAAGACATTCCTATTTCCCACAAGACAGGATAAAGCGATTGGAAAAGATTGGGTTCCAATGGATACTCTAAATTATAAACACTCCAAGGGTTGAACATTTCAATATTATTTTTTGCATTACAAGTATACGTACACTTATACAACTAGGTAATGAGCAGATATTGATCCCTTTTGAGTATGATAGTTTGATCCGACTTATCAAATTGACTTTGGACAACCTTTTCGCGGTCATCAAATATTTGGATTTATTTTCCCTCCATCGATGGTGGATCTAAGGTAGGAAGCTGAAGCCTTCATAGTATGGTTTGCTCTTGGAATGACCCGATGTAATTGTGGACAGCACTGACAGAAACGGGAGAGCCCAAGTTTGATGGGTCATGAATGTTGGATCAGCACATGTTTTACAAGGTGAATGTTGCATATTCAATATAAAATACTTGCAATCCATGCCTTCTTTCCTGAAATATCGCGATCCTCTTTTATAGCATCAATATCAAGGATGCAATCAGTGATACAGCTATTGCGGTAGCTTCCCATGCGCTTCGAGCTTGACTAGCATCTGTGTCGCTGCGAGTTCCACACCCAAATTTGAAATTCCCACCAAAAGAATCTTGTGCAACCACTACCTCTCCATCTACGGTCAAGGAATACTCAAAATTTGAAATGCCAAAGGTATCATCTGTCTCTCCAGAATTGACCGATTGGAAAACGTAGCAATTACGCGCAAGACAAAGTAGACGATTGGTGCTCAAATCATGACTGACACTTGCCACAATGCTCGAAGTGTCTTCTTCTGTTATCTGCCATGACATTTCAGTGCCATCACCCCAGACATCAATATCTAATTTCACTTCCAGTTCATTGTCTTGACAAGTGGATGTACAGTTTCCAAACTGAACTGAATCAGAATGATCAAAGACTCCTCCAGAGTAGACTTGATCACCATCATGTAGAGTATAACTTCCGGGCGGATCTAACCCATCTCCAAACGTATCATATATTCGAAACGCATAGCAACCGTGGCACAAATTCATGAGGATTGTGTAATCCTTGGAATTCTTATAGGGTGCTCCAAACCCGCCTTTGTATATCTGTTCTCCCGTGGTAGCATTTGAAATCGACCAACTTGTTTCACCCGCATGCCCATCGGTTGTCAAATCCAACATGATGGTTGTTGGTTTACAGCTAGTACAATCTCCAAACAATATAAATTCCTTTGCTTGGTTAAATGGACCTGGAAGAGAAATATCTTGTCCATCAATGACCAGGTCATATGCGTCTTCCAAGTTGATCCCATCACCATCCGTATCAGAAAGTTTAAATCGATAACAGACATCATCCCTCAAACACGCCTCCTTTTGAAAAATAGCGTATTTTTCCACAAACCCCCCATCGCCAACGACGACTTCGCCCGATTGTATATCCCTAATTTCCCAACTAGTCTCATACGGAAAGAAATCCGTTCGAATCGTGGCACTGGCAACAGTCCCAGTGCAAAAAGTCGGCGCCAACGTCGGAGATGGACTCGTTGTCGAAATGAAATTGCAAAAACTTGGCAGCTTATGACCTTCTGGCGTCTCGGCACAAATGATACCTTGAATCCAATCCGTCTGGTCGGATATCCGTGAATATACTCCAGGATATTTGAGATCTGCACATTCATACCCCCAACTCGTGAGTCCCACGACAACGTTATTCTCTTTATCATAGAGGGGTCCACCGCTATCTCCCTGACAGCTATCTCTCCCCGGAAACCCGGCACACATCATGGAAGGAGTGATTTTATTGATATACCGTGCATTGCACTGATTCGACGCCATGTATTCAATCTCTGCATGTTTGAGTTTGTTGGCCGATTGTCCCGTCGCGAGATCCATGACTCCCACACCAATGACCCACAGTTTCTTTCCATTAGTTGGATAATTAATAGAATAGCTCCCATTGTCAAACGCGACTGGTGTAATTTTTGATTTCTGATTGAGACGCAGCAGCATGAAATCATTGGAAGGAGAATCGGACAACCAGGAATACTCCGGATGAATGTATTTTCGAAGCACGTTGATTTGTTCTCGCGCTTGTCCACAATTATCAAACGAGTCGCAAAAGTGTCCGATTTCGACTCGGTCGTTGGGTATGACGAGTGACCAGCAGTGTGCCGCTGTCAAGACGAAGAATGGGGAGACGAGTATGCCGCCGCAGCCATCCAGGTCTGCAAACCACGGATAGGAATTGATGGGACTGGGATTTCCGCCAATGACTTTTGGGGTTGTGGCGTGCGTCAATAAATTATCGAATCTATTTCCATTCATTGCTTTATAATTACTAGTAGAAGTATTATTAATACTAGTATTAGTATTAATAGAAGCAGCATGTTGCTGTTGGGTTCTTGCTGCTGCTGTTCTATTTTGTCCAATAATTAGAGTCGCGCTGCATGGACAAATAGAAGCAGCAATTGAAACTGCAACTGCAACTGCACTGATCCCTCTAGCATTTTTCATCGTGACTTCACGTTTCGTTTTGGTGAATGATTGTGGTGGTGGAGGGTGGAGGTACCGTACTTATGAGTTATGAGTAGTATGTTGTACTGTTGTACGGTTAAACGGGTATTGACTATTGTGAATAGATTATTTGAGTCGTACCAACAATGTGGCGGGAAGTGTTAGGCCATTTCTGGCCTGTGCACGCACGACTGCCATCCAGACTCATTCTATAGTCGTCTCTTCACACAACTATAGGTTATGAACATCAGACAGCCGACAACAAGAGTTCCACCTTCCAACTGGATGGAACCAACCATGGAAACTACCATGGAACCATGGAAAATGGAAACTACAGAACCATGGAACAAAGACAAAGAACAAGGTTCTCAGTTTCATTGTTCAGTAGGTTAAGGTTGTCCATTGTTCAATCTACAATTTCAAACTGTTTTATTAGACTCTTAATAATTATCTAGAGCAGAAGAGGCAGGCAGGCCATCACATTCTGTTTATTAGTGAATAATTGAAATAATCAGCATGGAAGAATCAAAACGAATTTCATCGAGGTTGAATCACTACCACAACATCATTCCTCTTTCCCAACGACCCTTGCTGCTACGCCTCGATACACTCCCGTTTCTAATTCTTTACTCTATACTTATTCTCATTGACCATGGCATCATTGTTGGTGCAAGTGGTAACTTGAATATTCAGAAATGGGCCCATTTGATCCTGTTTCCGTGTGTACTATTGACACATGTGGGATTATTCCTGGCGGCGCAGTGGAGAGTAAAAGTCGAAGCTAGAGTTGGATATCGTCGTTTAGCAATGAAGGACAGTCAGCAATGGACTCACTGTCTTGTCATTCCACCAGGATCACAGAATTCATATGCTAATGCTACTGCTACTGCTACTGCTACACGTACCACCACCACGAATACTACTTGTGGGAGAACTGAAATTGTTCCCGTACAAATGACCACTGGGAAGGATACGACGAATAGTCGCACTGGAAATGCCAATGGAAATATTATTAGCAACGACAATAGTAATGGGTACCTCTATGACTCCAATGAGAAAGTGGCTGTGATATCCTATGAAGAAACTGTGTTCCGATGCTGCCTCAATCATGATCTTGCAGGACAAGACGTCGCAATGGATTCTATTTGGAAAATTCATAACAAGAAAGATACAAGTGCACGTATTCATAGTCACAACAAATCATCCAAGGCAGCACCCACAACACTTTCCATTGATCGCACAGAGACATCATCCTCCAACGTGACAACAAGTGCATCATCTGCCTTCCACAGATTGCACTACCCCACTGACCTCCCTTTGTCATTTTACACATTATGGACGGGACACACTAGCCTCCACTCCATTCAGCAAACCCTAAACATATACTCCAACAACTCCCTCATCATCAATTTACCTCCATTCACGGATCTCCTAAGACAACAACTCCTCGCACCCTTTTTTCTCTTCCAGCTCCTATGCGTCCTACTATGGTGCCTCGATGAATACTGGTATTATGCCATCTTCACATTATTCACATTGATCATGTTTGAATGCACAGTGGCACATTCACGATTGAAAAATCTACAGAGGTTGAGGGGGACCTTGAGGCCTCCTCTCGCGGTATGGGTATGGAGACAGAATATCTGGAATCAGATTGGGAGCCATGATTTGATTGCGGGGGATGTGATTTCATTGAGCTCACGTCAAAATCCAGGATATGCAGGTGCAAGTGCAAGGGATCATCATCATGATGGTGGAACATATGTGCCGTGTGATTTGTTGTTGTTGCAGGGGAATGCTGTATTGAATGAGGCCACGTTGACGGGAGAGAGTGTTCCGCAGCTGAAGGAGAGCATTGATGTTGTAGCGAGTGCATTTGAAAACGAGGCAGATGCACAGGCAGAAGCTATTTTAGATATGGAGGATGCTAGTTACAAACGAGCGATTTTGTTTGGTGGGACGATATTGGTAAATCATTCCAATGATGCTTCCTTGGAGGAAGAAGAAGGAGAAGGAAAGGATGTCTCAACATTGGCGATTCCTGCTTCTCCAGATGATGGATGTTTGGCATTCGTCCTCCGAACCGGGTTTGATACCCAGCAGGGGAGTTTGCTCCGGACCATGGTGCATACTTCTACCAAAAGTCAATCGGATGGGGTGAATACCAAGGACACATTTTTGTTCATTATGATTTTACTCTTTTGTGCCGTGTTGAGTTCAGCGTTTGTATTGCACCATGCATGGGATGATCCAAATCGCAACAGGTTCAAATTGATTTTACACGTTATTATTATTATTACAAGTGTGGTGCCGCCTGAATTACCCATGGAGCTAAGTCTCGCTGTTACGTCGAGTCTTTCAGATCTTGTGAGGCGATGTTCTGTGTATTGTACGGAACCTTTTCGTATTCCATTGGCGGGAATGGTGGATACGTGTTGCTTTGATAAAACAGGGACATTGACGAGTGATGAGATGGTATTGAGGGGGGTTAGATTACCAGTTCAGGATACTGCCGTTGCCGGTACCAAGGTGGAAATGTCAGAGGATTTGGTGCAACCATTATTGGTTTTCCATGATGGAGAGGAGAAGGCGAATGTAGCCTCGACGATTCCCAACCATGTACTACGTGTCATGGTTGGATGTCAGAGTCTTACTCCTGCCGCCAGAATGTCCAACGCTAGCAGTGATGGCCTCATTGGAGATCCTCTCGAAAAGGCAGTTTTGGACGGATGCGGATGGCAATTACTGTCAAATGACACCGTCGCTCCTCCTGATCCTTCGAACAAATCCGAGTGGATCAAGGTTCTTCACCGCTTTGCATTCACGTCAAAGTTGAAGCGCATGACTGCTATTGCGCAGAATCTTGGAACGGATAGTCTATGGGCTCTATCGAAAGGGGCACCTGAGACACTGAAAGACTTTCTGGAACCAGCCACAATTCCAGATAGCTACGATGCAGTATCGAGATACCACATGTCGAAAGGTCAGAGAGTGCTTGCTATGGGGTATCGAAAGCTTGGATCCAAAGACTCTGCATTGGCGTGGAAAAAGCGCGGGCGTGGCGCCGTGGAATGCAAATTGGTTTTTGCTGGTTTCATCGTATTAGATTGTCCTTTGAAACCGGATTCGAGAAAGGTTATTAAGGAATTAAGAAACAGTGGGCATCACACTGTGATGATCACAGGCGATGCAGTTCTTACTGCTGCAGAAGTTGCAAGGCAGGTTGGTATTGTTAGGGCAAAAGGTGGCCTGGAAACGTTCGAGTTGCGTGAGTTGAAGGATGATCAGACGAAGCAGGGCGTAGATGCCGGTAGATTTGCTTTTGTCCCGGTCAAAAGCACTGATACCGCCAATCTCGATACCAAAAAGTGCATTGCATACTCTTCAGCCAATTTGGATGTTGTCAAGGGAATGCTGGCGTCGTCAAATATTGCTGCTGTTTGTGTTACTGGTGATACTCTCACAAAGATTGCCACAGATGCTGTCCGTCGAAAAATGAGACAAGATTCTGGAGGTACCAGCAATACTTTCATTGATCCGAAGACTGTTTTGCTACATCCTGACGCGCAATCTACATTGCAGACTCTTGTTCCTCTCATTTCTGTGTTTGCGAGACACGCTCCGAGACAGAAAGAAGCTGTCGTAGCTGCATTTAACGGAGCTGGTCGTATCACTCTAATGTGCGGAGATGGAACCAATGATGTTGGTGCACTGAAAATGTCGCATTGTGGTATATCTATAATCAGTGTTCCCGATTTGGAAGCAAAGCAGCGCGATGCAATTGATGGCCTGACAAAGGCGCAAGAGGGGAAGAAAAAGAAATCCAAGAAACAGGCTAAATCTTGGGAAGAACACATGCAAGCCCTTGCTGAGGCAGAAGAAGAACTGAACAATGTTGCATTAGGAGACGCATCGGTTGCTTCACCATTTACAAGTCGCGTCACCTCTATTAGGTGCACCACAGATGTTTTACAGAGAGGACGATGCACACTTGTCACCATGACACAAATCTACAAGATTTTGGGAGTCAACTGTCTAGTCAACGCCCTTGTTCTTTCTAGTTTGCATTTGGTGGGAGCAAAGCAAGGCGATTCACAGTTGACCATTGTTGGTATTGTTGTAGCTGGTTTATTTTTCTTTGTTACTAAGGGAGAACCGCTCAGCAAGCTTTCGCCATACCGTCCCCCGTCTTCTGTCCTGTCCAAACAAATTCTTACATCTATCGCAATGCAATTCGCGATTCATTGTGTTTGCATTATGGGCATTACAGCTGTATCAAAGTTTTATCTCGACCCATATGATCCGTCTTTGGTACCTGATGGCGCGTTTAATCCTAATACATTGAATTCGGCAACATTCATCATGACGGTCTTAACAACGGTGAACACTTTTGTCGTTAATTATCGCGGCAGACCATTCATGCAAGACCTCCGGGAAAATAAAATGATGACGAAAGGCTTGCAAATATGCTACGTTGCACTATTTAGTTGTGCGCTTGAGGTGTTCCCCCCCCTGAACGACTTGATGCAATTGGCACCACTGCCTGGGGATGGCGAAGAACTTGTAGGAATCATTAATTTGAATGATATCGGCCCTCATATTCAGTTTTTGATGATGATTGTGAATGCAATTGGATTCAAGATGACTTTATGCGCTATAATGGCCGTTGATACTGCACTATCCTACGTAGGAGAGAAGGCTCTGATCAAGTTTTTCGAACCCGATGTAAAATAGCAATCGCAAACAAGCTCATTTCAAATCTTCATCCCTATCATTTGGT
>Ga0115005_10005399_pt1 | contig 10115 bp, 4 predicted proteins | sample ArcOceMetagenome_FD_87163 | JGI IMG/M metagenome (GOLD analysis project Ga0115005, IMG submission 87163) | Marine eukaryotic phytoplankton communities from Arctic Ocean - Arctic Ocean - Greenland ARC118M Metagenome | ecosystem: Environmental > Aquatic > Marine > Oceanic | place: Arctic Ocean... | reverse complement strand
TATTTATGAAGGGTGTGACATTCTTGAAATGACCAAGGGCGAAGATGGAGAGATTAAAAACATCACTGTTGAAATATACAGCTCTGATGGTATGACGATCTGGGCCGCGAATAAGAAGGAAAGGATCCTTTATGACTATCCAATGCAATCGTTGAGGTTTGTGCAGGTGAAATATACTTCTGATCAACACTTCGTTGGGGCTTTCCGTTCCTATATTCGCATTCCAGATGAGATATTCCCAGAGCAGTGGAAGGATTTGGATTTGGAAGAATAGAAGGAAGGACGTGAGGGTCTGGTGGGCATGCGTCACTTCTGAAAGGGCGTGTTGGTAGTAGTCGTGCATTCGCATGCAAAAATGGATGGGAAATACTACCTTCTGTAGTCTGAAAGTAATTGACAGATACTCGTAGCGGGTAATGGGCAGTTATGTGTTGGATTTGATATGTTACTAAAAACGAATCAATCTGGCTAAATCTATTGTCACATCGTACGACCTTCGAGAAGCCTATTATTTAATTTGATCCATTACATTATGTAACGCTTCTCTCCTTCATTCTTACTTCACACTTACTTCAGCAGGTCGGTATCAGTACTGTACTCTAACTTTGCCACCACAACTATTGCTAAAATTGAAACAGCAATGTCAGAGCCCAAGAAGAAAAAGAAGAACTGGGCATTCGTTGTCGTCGTGACCTTAGTCGTTGGTCTGACAGGATTTGGCTACTACCTTGATCCACAGGGTGAACTGGCGCGAGAACTTTTGCAAAACGCTATGGCTGGGATCCTCATCACGAACACAAACAAAAACCTCCAAGTATCTTTATCTGAAACTTCAAAGCACAATGCTTCGGGTGATGCCTCTGACGCTAAAAATGCAGGAGACGACGAAGCTGCTAAACGACTCAAGTACGCTGAACTGAGAATAGCAGTTGGGCATAACGAGGCAGAACAAATCAAATCAATTCTGAAGAAATACCCGGAGTTTGTTCATCAGAAGAATGCTAAGACTGGATGGCTGCTTTTTCACGAAGCTGCAAAGCATGGGCTCACAGAATCTGTTCGGGCTTTGGTCGAAGTTGGAAATATCAATATCAACACAAGAGCACCAGCAGACGAGGATGATGGACAACTTGGCGCACTAGATATTGCTCAGCGTTCTCTTCAAGACCCTTATCATCCCACTATCGTTTACCTAAAAGGAAAGGGAGCTGTCTTTTTGGACCCGCTCCTCTCAGACTTAAAGATGGCGAGTTATGCGAATGATATCCACGGAGTGGAAAATATTTTAAAAACTCATCCGGACTTGGTCACAAAAGCTGACGAGAATGGCTGGGTCGTTATTCATGAAGCTTCTATTGCCGGCCTTGTTGATATTGTGCAGGTATTAGTTGAGCAAGGAAAGGCTGATGTGAATGCTAGGACTGGTCCGAAGGGAGATGGAGATAGTGTCTTAGCTCTTGCGAAAACTTATCTGAAAGACGATGCCCACCCAGTGTTGAGTTATCTCATTTCTGTGGGTGCCAAGGATATTGTCAACGAAAGCCAACCTCGGGAAGACAACTTGGATTCAATTGATTCTGCGCATATTTTGAAAAGAAATGATCTCAATAGCTTGGCACGAGTTTTAGAGGTCAACCCAGACTTTATAGAGATTAAGGACGAGAACGGATTTTCTATCTTACACGAAGCTGCGGCTTTTGGTAAATTAGATATAGTCAAGTACATTGTCGAAAATACGCGTGCTGATCTCAACGCACGGATGGGATTGGATCATGATGGGCCAACAGCACTATTACTAGCAAAATCATTCTTGAGTGAAGATCACCCAGTAATTGAATACTTGGTATCTATGGGTGCCGAGGCACTTGACGAAGATAAGTTGGTTTTCAAGGATGGAACTACCTATTTACCTAGCACTTTGTTGGATGCAACCTTGCAGAATGATCATCAAGCGATGCTTCACATTTTCAAACGCAAACCTGAATGGGTCGATAGGAGAGATAGCAATGGATGGAGTGCCCTACATGAGGCATCCCGAGCAGGACAAGTAGATACTGTGAAGCTTTTGGTGGAAGTTGGGAATGCAGATGTCAATGCAAGGACTTCTCCACATTCTGACGGAGGCAGTGTACTTTACCATGCGATTTCACACTTGGGATCAGAGCATCCCGTCGTACATTATTTACGTGAAGCGGGAGCAAAACACATTGCTCCTGGGGACGAGAAAGATTTGTAAATATTTCAACATTTATAAAATGTACATACTGCTTTGTTGACGGTTCCCACTATCTACATCACGATCTAATGACGACATAATCTGAAATCCTCGTTCTGCAGTCTAGTTTTCCAAATTGCACGATTAAATACAGTAACGAATGCTGTGATATTCGTCATCTTGACTGCCAATCTCAATTTGCGCTCTCGTTGTGAGTTTTTGACACAAATCTTTACTTTTTTACCCAAACCTTAAAACTGTACGCATCGAAGCATCGCTTCTACAAAAACTGCAGCCATTTCTTTTTCAATACCTATATATTTGAATTCAGATCTCTCTCATTCTCTCCAATTCCCTTTGAGATTTACGAAGGGCTTTCTCAAGTTGAGCAATCTTCCTCTGCTTTCCTTCCATCTTGTCGAACTCGGCCTCTTCTCTGGCATAAATCTCATACACACGTTCAGGCTTTGACTCTTGCGCGGATTCTTTAATAAGCTGTTCCTTGCTCTCTTCGGTAACCCACATCGTTCCAGAATCATCGGTAATTGGACGAAGACCGCCGTAGGCGCGTGCACTATCGATATGAAGGTAGAGACTACCGAGAAACTGCATCTCTGCCTCTCCATTCAGGGCAACAGGAGATTGAGAACTAATCATGCTGTGTGCAACTTCATGCAAAATCTTCAGTTCTGCAACCATTCGTCTCCTAATTGGTACAATAGGGATTCCTGAGAAAGCACTTTCCCAAGATTCAGGTACATTTGGATACGAGCCTTCAGAAAGAATCTTCAAAAGACCTCTAGGTCCTTGTTCTGCACAACTTACACTGGAAACACAAGTGTGCATGTAGGGCAAAGACTTGTATACAATATCTGATAAATGATCGCGGAAGACATGCGGATAAGTGGCATTACCATTCAGAGCCAGCGTGCATGAATACTCATCAACGAGATATAAGTACCCACGGTTTGTGACCGTGAAGGTTTCAGCAATGCTGGACGCATACTGTGAAAGAAGTTTGTGAACAGGCGCCATGGGATCAACGATGAAGCTGTTTGGATCGTTCTTGATCTCGTCCTTCACGATCAGCACAAATTTGGTTGCCATATCGAAGTAGTCATTCACATCAAGGTGGAAAGTACCAAGAATAGCTTTGCCAATTTTAAGTGGATCAGTATTTGGGGTCATGAACAAGCTTTCAATAGATGTTTGAAACTTCTTGCTTCTCGTTATAAGAGTCTCTCTGTAACATGCAGCAAACCCAACTGCCTTGCTAAGTTCCAAAAGTTGACGACCAAGACGAAGCGCAAGATCCAATTCCATTTTGTTCTTTGGTACAAGGCGTCCTTCTTGGTTCTCAGTAAGTTGGTAAGGGAGTAACATGTAAGTAAAAGGAGCACTGCTGGTGAAAATCCCGGCAGGGTCAAAGCATTCCTTGAAAGCTTCAGTTGCAGAGTTCGTGAGACGTAGCTGAGTTCTGAGTCCAAGGCGACCCAAGTGAGTTGGTTGAATGTCAGTCTTTATAACCCGTTCACTCTCCTGCTGCTTTCTTCGAACTCTTTGAATTAGGTCTCTTTCATCTCTCGCTTCGACAAGCAAATGCTCAACCGTTGCGTCTAAACCAGTAGGAGAGAAGAAGGGATGCGCAAGAATAGTCTTCATCGTCATGTTCTTTCGCTGCTCTCCTCCGACAAGAATGTGGAGGAGAAGATCTTGCGCAGCCAAATCACTCACATATTGAGCAATGACAGATTCGGCAACATCTGTATTCCACTTTGCAACAATTTCCATGGAAGTAAGTCTTCCTGTCCTGAAGTTCGGCTGGAAAATAGTTTCTCCACCGGATACAAGATTAAAAAGAAAAATTCCAAATGCCCAGACGTCTACACTCTGATCGATTTGAACAAGGTTGTATGGTAGATCTGGCAATGCCTCGGCTGATTTCGCGTCGAGGGTACAGTAACACTTCATAACATAAGCCTCATTCGTGATTGGGTCGATGCGTGGTTTCACGAATTCCAAAGGAATGTGAACGTTGTCAAGCTCCATAACCACTTTCCAATACAAATTGTACTGTTGGAGTTCTTTTGCATTGACTTTCATGAAGATTTCAGGCGGCATAGAACTGGAGTCAAATAAGCATTTACCACCAGGGGTGATTGCTCCAAGGCTGAACATATCCTGGTCAACAGGTGTTACAGATGTCAACCCACCGAGCTTCAAGTTTCTCTCTGCGACTCCTCCATTTTGATCCAAGAAAGAAAATATGTTACGGAGAGAAAAGCTTCCATGAACTAAGCCAATGGCATGTATGTCATCAAGCACGCTTCCCATCTGATGGGCTGATCTTTTGATTGCGCGAAGGTCCATTGTAGTGTGACCAATGACGTCCTGGAGCGTACCTCCTGCAGCGAATGGAACAACGATTGCATAAGGAAACTTTGTCAAGTCTAGAGCATCATCCGAATTTCCTTGGACTGATTTTGAATGAAGCGGTAGCACCTTGAACCTCTTGTCGACGCGATCTAAAGCATATTTCTTGTCCACCTCGCCATCAATACAATTCGGATCGAACGTGGAGAGGATTGGTACCAAACCTCCGGCAATATTTTCATTGCCGCTGAATTCCTTACGCCATTTGACTTCTCTCTCAAAGTCAATTTTATTTGTCATGAACTTGAATGCAACCTGCATCTCTTCAATTTCATAGTCAGATCTATTCCTCACGTCTGTTGTTGGGTCAAACATCCACGACCCATCAGATACTACTCCATTTCCTGGCCTTTTCATGACGAACTTCTTTTGATTAGCAAGGACCAACACACTCTGGTTGTTGCGTCCTCGGTGAACTAAAATCGAGGAAGTAGATAAAGGAGTGAAGTCATACATACCAGCAAAGTAGAAATACTTGTGGAAAATGATCTTGCAGTAGATGTTTGCATAGTGGTCAATCGTCAATTTCGAGTGATCCCAGTTCACTGTCTGAACATTTCTGAACGTTCCCTGAGGAATTTGCATCCTGACCAAGGATTTTGTCTCATCAAAGTTCAGTTTCTCCAAAATTCTATCAACGGAAGGGGCATACTGATCAGAAGGATTTTGCAAGTTAACAAAAGTCGCGAAAAAAATCCAGATGCGCGTACAAGAATCACTCAATCTCACGCCTGTTTTGGGTGTCACAGGATCTTTCGGAAGATTGTCGAAGAATCCCAGCTTCAGATGGATGGGGTCGACTGGACTATTTCCCTCCCAATGGTAAGATACCGAGTCATCACCAGAAACTTCAGCAAGAATCTGTTGTTCAAAAGAATTTATGAGCTCCTTATCTTTACGACAATTGAATACCGCACCGGTAGTACGACTGGCAGCAGTTTCAAGAGGGAAAATTCCATAGCAGAATAGAAGTTCTTTCACAGCTTTCCAAGCCTGAATTCGAAGGCAAAAGTGAGTAAGAAAGTGAAATAAGTCGATACAAATTGCATGTACTTCGAAAAACTTACGTCAATCTCTCCCTTTCTAACTTCATTAGGAATATTGCGACGAGCGCAATGAATATCAAGAGCAGAGTATCCGTCCTTTGAAGATCTATCGTGTACACACTCTGGGCATCTCTTGAGAATATCTTGAATGACTTTGTATGGTGCAGCATGGAATGCAATCATAATCTGAAGACAATTTAGACCATGATGTGATCCTGCACACATCAGACTCTGTTTGTGTTTCACTACCGCCATTCCAAGCAAGTTAATTTTTTTCATCGTATCATAACTCTTTTGAAGCGCATCATCATCATCCTCTGACGTCCAGCCATTTGTGGGAGCAAAAATAGCACCGCAAAGGTGATACTTTTGAAGCCTTACGACAATAGTCTGCCTCTTAGCGAGCTCCCTTACTTTCTCTCTAAATTCAGGAGTATGCTGCGCATCAAACACGTCTTGCTTGCTGTCCCTTGCACCATGAGCGTTAGCGAGGTCAGCATTCACAAAGAGAAAGTTCCTATCAAGCAAAAAGTGGAGAGGCAAGTCGCCCTTGTTGTTGGGAAACAGTGCAACTTCTGCATCGTATTTCATAAGAAGTTCGAGCATCTCATATGGCACGTGATTTTTAGCGGCTAGATGCAATGGGGTATCTCCAGCAGCATCCTGCATCTTCAGTGCGATCGTTCCATCGATCTTGAGTAACCTTTTCTTCGGGGCATCTTCGTCTTCACTGTTTTCACTGTCGTCGTCTTTCTTGTTATCTACCAAAGAATGGAAATTCAAAATGCTCTCAATCATATCTGCATTGTGAACCTTGCTCACAAAGGGATTTGCAAATGCCATATGAAGAGGAGTTCTCGAAGACTCAAAGCTGGTAACAAAGAAAGGATCATTTGGTACAAGGAAATCGTAGTAATCACGAATAAATCTTGCGTCGTCCGAGACAGATCCCTTCGAAAGCTGAGTGAGACTTTTAGGATTGTTCTCCACCAAAACCTTGATGACTTTGGGCGCAGATGCAACAAGAACTGCATAATGAATCGGTAGTAATCCACGAATATCGGTGACATCAGTAGCGCGGCAAATAAGATCTTCGTCGTCATCGAATTCATCTTCATCGACTTTTTCAAGGAGAAGATCAAGCAACACTGCCGGAGGAGAAAATACAACTGCCTCCTTCGGTTGCTCCACATTTGCTGCTCCTGTCTGTGCAATATGGAGTGCCTTGGTATACTCCAAAGCATTCCTCTCAAAAACTGCTCTAAACAAAACGTGAAGAGGCGTTTGACCGAGGGCATCGCTGGTAACCAATGCCTTCTTGTTCGCGTTAATAATAGTCTGAAGAGACTTGATTGTCAAACACGAAGCAGGTCCTTTTCCATCCCCGCCCACTGGAGCAGGATCAAGAATATTTTTTGCTAGGAGTTCAATTGCGTAATGAAGCGCGGTCCTATGAACTTTTCCAGATTGATGTCTATCCCTCATTGTCGCAACATCAAAGTCACCCATGACGTCCTCTTGAATCAACATGGAAATGATATTTGATGATCGGTGGAAATGATGCATGGGAATAGTCTCATTCACGAAACCAATGGGAACAGTATCACCTCCAGCTCCAAACACCCATTGCAAAGGAGTTCTCTTGTTTCTATCCAAGGATCCAACACTTGCAGGGTATCCCTTGATCAATGCAGCTACAACTTCCTTCGGTGCTCCATTCTTCACAGCGTAATGCAAAGGAGTTGCTCCAAAAATCCTATCTGGGATCGCCAATGCCGATGCTGGAATGAAGATATTTGCTAACCCCTTTTGTTCTTCCCTGGACAGTTTCTTTCGTATGGCACTAGGAATGGGCAACGTAACCTTTTCTTCAGATTCTTCAGCCTGTGCCTCTACTTCATATCTCCAGACCTTTTCATCAACTGCACGTCCAAGACGCTCAATCAGTTCAACATGTCTGGTTTGAGCATGGTTCTCCAAGAGGACATGAAGTGGTGTCCTTCCCTGATTATCTCTCGAGACAAGTGCCATCGGGTACGCTTCAGCAAGTATTCCAATGGACTTTAAGTTGTCGCTAACATTCGGATCAGGTTTTGCGACCTTTCCGCTTCCAGTAGGCTGTCTCGCAGCTAGATGCAGTGAGAAAGATCCATCCTTGTAGGGTACTGTCGCTCCTTGAGGAAACAAATGGCAAAGAGCAGCAAGAACATCACTGGGACAATTGACTTGAGCTGCCAATACAAGGGGGATGAATCCATTCTCTTCGGTCCTCAACTCATCAATTAAGGACTGCTTTGGGACAACATTGATGGGTAGAGGAGAAGCAAAGAATGATTTCTTCTTTTCTTGTTGGAAGTCGTTCGATACAGAACAATTCTGTGTAAGATATGTAAGAATTGTATCTTGCCATGCTCTGCGAGAAGGCACGGGTCCCTTTGCAATCAAGGCATGCAGCCTAGTTTTATATTTATACTTTTCAGCTTGCATTGAGGTTGAGGTTAATGTTGATGTTCAATGTCGTCCACACTACCAATGCAGTAAGTGTGTGAGTGATGATGATGAGAGAAGGAAGTCGACCAGACAAAAAATCTGATTTGTCCCGCAAGATCGCCGATGAAAAATTGTGTCCAAAAATTATGACACAACCTCGCTGAATCAGAGCAGTTTAGCTCGGTAATCAACGCTCTCAATTGGTGGGTACATAACCTCACAAACCCACAACATTACATACACCGCACCCCTAATCAATATTCGAAATTTAAGGTTCGCGTAAGACTGTCAATTTTCTGGTTTAGGAAATCCAGAAATACATTTTTGGATCTAATCCAACACAACACAACCTTATCATCCTAATTTAAAACAAACAACGGCACCCTAGTAGATACGGCCTAAATATTGAAACTGATGCATCACTCTGTTGATGGTGTGCGCGATCCGTTAGTACTTAACAGAGAAAGATACTGTACTAGCACTTCCTGTGCCCCTCGTTTGCACCTGGGGGTAGTGACGCTGTATGCTGTGTACACGTACTTTGAACTTTTGAACCTGCGTTATATTTCTTCCGAGGAGAGTGCTTTTTAATTACGAAGTGATAAGTTGATACGTGTTGATCCTTGAATAAGTATAATTATAATTCAAAAAGCGATCGAATCAGAAGCAATCAATCCGAATTCCTTCTCAACAGTTTGGAAATTCGTGTCCCAATCAATAAACGCTGAGCTTTCAACAATTTTCTCACACTCCTTCTTTCTGCTTCCAATTCATCTATATGATTGCCCATTTTCTGCAATTCATCTTCTTTACGCTGTAGACTCGTTTGTACAGAATCTAGTTCTTTCTGCGTTTTCTCTTTGAAAGTTATCAGTTCAGTCGTAATCTCCATCTTGGCCCTTTCTAGATCCTTCATTAGCGCCTTGGTCCCCTGCTGAGAAGCCACGAGTTTCTGTCCCAGCTTTTCATTTTCCTCAAGTAGGTTATTTCTGATGTTTTCAGCTTCCACTTTAATCACAGATATTTCATTATTTTTCTGGGAAGTGACTTCTTTGATTTCAGCAACGAGCTGTCCCTTCAATTCCTTGAGACTGGTCGCCATTTCCGCTTCTAATGATTGGATTTGTATCCTGAGTCCGGTTGCTTCTTCTCGTGCTTCGAGGAGATCACTTCCAGCCTTTTTGAGTTCTATTTGCAGATCCTTGTATCTTGCTTCCCATTCTTGAATCACTGTTTCGTATGATTCTTTGGTTGTTTCCATTTCTTCGCCTGCTTCTTTTTTGAATATATTGAGGGTATTGGTGAGACCGCTGATTGTTTTATTCAATCTGTTGATTTTCTTTCTAAGGAAGGAAATTAAGATGTGGTTGTATGATATGATGATTAGTAGTGATAGACGTTGAGAAATAATAAGGTTTACATGAGAAATGCGACATTTTCAATTCCAAATAATGGGCTGCATTTCCGCTTGTAACAATGCATTGCATTGCACTACACTTCATATTCGAATACTTACAGGTGATCTTTCTCTATCTGGTCGAGAGTTGCTTGAATAACCTTTGCAGCAGCATCATCATTCTCAATTGGCGGTGGTTCAATTTTTGCATTTTTTAAATCACGAATCTGTTTCTGCAACATGGCGACTCTGTTTTCCGCAGCAGATGCCCGCATTTCGCTCTCTTGCATATTTCCCTTGAGCTGATTGATCATAAATTTCATGCGGCTTACCTCCGTCCTATCTTCCTTTTTCACGGGTTCATTGCCGACTGCTGCTGGTTTTCCTGGCATTCTATTATAGAGAGGGAAGCCTTGCATTGGCATTGGCATTATCTTTCGAGATATTTGGGATTTGTTGCTTTTATGGATAGTGGTACGTGTACTAGAATGAATTGTACTACCATGTGTGACACGTAAAGCACTTGGAGTAAACG
>Ga0115005_10005397_pt1 | contig 10116 bp, 6 predicted proteins | sample ArcOceMetagenome_FD_87163 | JGI IMG/M metagenome (GOLD analysis project Ga0115005, IMG submission 87163) | Marine eukaryotic phytoplankton communities from Arctic Ocean - Arctic Ocean - Greenland ARC118M Metagenome | ecosystem: Environmental > Aquatic > Marine > Oceanic | place: Arctic Ocean... | reverse complement strand
TATAAGCGGGCAACAACGTATGTTGTCACAGCGCATCGCTTTGTATACTAACGAATTTATCGCAGAAGGCGACACAAACACCAGAGAAGTTGCCTTAACGTCGCTAAGTAAAATGCAGAGTAACCACCAGTACCTACTTAAAGAACATTTTGAAGCATTAGAAAAAAATCTAGTTTCTCCTCTTTCCAGCCCTATGTATGAGTTATATTTTTCAGCTCCGTACGATGTTGATCGAAAAGTGACTGGATTTTTGGCACTAATTAGACAAGCTATAGATAACTCAATAACCATAACTGATAATCAAAAAAGTCTTCATGAGTTGACCTTTTCACCCTTGGCACACGATCAGATGCTAAATAGTTTTAACACTGTGGTGACACAATACGAAATTGAGAGTAATCAAAGAATACAAGAATTGCGCACAACTCAGCGATTAATTCTGATTATTATCATCCTGACGGTATTTATTGAAGGTTTGTTTGTTATTCGGCCTTTGTCTGCGAGATCTGATCGATACTCAAAAGGTTTACAAAAAGAAGCCAATCAAGATTATCTGACTAATCTGCTTAATCGGCGTTCCTTCAATGTATTGGCCAAACAGTCCGTTGCCTTAAGCAAGCGTTATAATTCTGAGTTGTCGTTAATAAGTATTGATATTGACCACTTCAAGTCTGTTAACGACCAATATGGCCACGACTTGGGCGATAAAGTCATTCGAAATGTGGCCAACACTATCAAAAACTCTTGCAGAGACTCAGATTCAGCATTTCGTTTTGGCGGTGAAGAATTCCTGATTTTATTACCTAAAACGTCTTTATCAGAAGCAATTAAACTGGCCGAAAAAATCCGCAATTCTATTGCTAGTTCAACTATTGTTTCAGATAGATTTATTATCGAAATAACCATAAGTGCAGGAGTGGCAAATTGGAATACAGCAGAAATAGATATAGAAAGTGCGCTAAAAAGAGCGGACAACGCTCTATATCAGGCAAAAGAACAGGGACGGGACCGCGTTATCACGGCATAGAATTCGTTCCTAATTAAACATCCCCGTCGTAAGCGGACGAGGAATTAAGGTGTGTTCGCTCGCTACGCATTACTCAATTACGATATCGCCGCAAGCAGCGAAGAATTAAATCCGAAGTAATTAAACAGTTCATAAGCCCCCCTTAACCGCAACGACATTTAGGGTTACTTCATCATATTCCTTTTAATATTTCGCAAACTAATATCACCAGAACCATCATTTATTAACCTAAAATCAGCAGCACCACTAATATTGATATCACCAGAGCTGTCCTCAACCGTGACTAAACCAGATATGTTTTTTGCGCGAATATCGCCAGAAGAGTCGTCAATGATTACATCGCCTGACACATCCTTTAACTGAATCTCCCCTGAGCGATCCTTAATTAAGACATCGCCTCGCAAATCCTTGCCTACTAAGTCACCTAAACTGTCATAAATTGTTATTTGGCCTGCAATGTTGCTTAATTCAATATCGCCCGAGCGATCATTCAAAGTAAGTCCATTGCTGACAGATTCAATTGATATATCTCCAGATTTATCTTCCACGAACAAAGCCAAGGATGGCGGCATGGAGATCTCTAAATCAATTCTTTCATTGTTGTAAGTGTTGTCATTGAATCTGGCAATCAGTAATGCTTTATCACCTTCTTTCTCAAGGCTAAGAACGTAGTCATCTTCATTTAATTCTTCACCAAATACTTTAGCGATGACGACAATTTCTGACTGACCTTCGTTACCAATGACCTTCAAATCACCAGCAGCCACATCAATTTTTAACTGAACAATTTCATCACCTGCCAACGCCAAATTCACATTTTTGTTTAGTTTTGCACTGCCCCAACCGTCCGCAAAAAGCCCCTGACTCAAAAATGCAGTAGATACCATTAAACAAACAACAATCGATTTTTTCATGAGCGGAGCCTTTTTTTAGTGACAGTGTGATGACCTATTTAAACTAAGTCGCAAACAACCATCTAAAAGTTTAAAAGCTAATTACTTAATTTTTCAGCATTAAAAATATGTAAATTAGGTGGTGCTGAAACTAACGTTCTCACCGCTGCAACAAAGGCTTGAGAACTGGGTAAGGCAAAATGGGCATCAATGGCCGCTTGATCTTGCCACTGTTCATAAAAAAACAGACGTAATGTATCTTCAGGATCTTGATATACGGCATGGCTAATACACCCTGGCTCAGTACGTGAGTGAGCAACATGTTTTTGACTGGCTTGCATAGCTTGCTGCATATTGCCTTCTTTTATTAACAAATCACCGGTAATAATAATCATAACTTTTGAATCCTCTTTTATATTCTTCTATCCAAATTAATAGATTAAACATACCATAATCACTATTAAGGTACTTAGTTACATACCAGATGAATAAAGACTCTCATATTACCTATCAAAATTGGCAATTTTGGATTGACCGCGGCGGCACCTTTACCGATATTATTGCCCGGCATCCAGATGGCACACTGCTATGCAGAAAGTACCTGTCAGAAAATCCAGAAGCCTATGACGATGCTGCCGTGTACGGTATCAAATCAATTCTTGATATCCGTCAATCTGATCCTGTGCCAGATGGCCTCATCGACAAAATCAAAATGGGCACCACAGTCGCTACAAACGCTTTGTTAGAACGCAAAGGTGATAACGTGTTATTAGCGATCACCAAAGGTTTTAAAGATGCACTTGAAATTGGTTATCAGGCACGGCCCGATACTTTTGCCTTAAAGATTGAAAAGCCAGATATTCTCTACACTCAAGTAATCGAGATAAACGAGAGGGTCACGGCTAAGGGTGAAGTTTTAGAAGCGTTAGATATCCCGTTAAGCAAAAAGACATTAAAGTCAGCTTACAACCAAGGCTTAACCGCCATAGCAATAGTGCTGATGCATGGCTATCAATATAGCCAACATGAAAAAAAACTGATGCAATTGGCAAAGGAAATTGGCTTTAAACAAATTTCAGCCAGTCATGAAGTGAGTCCCTTACAAAAATTAATCTCCAGAGGTGAAACTACCTTAGTTGATGCTTATCTCACTCCAATATTATTAAGATACATACAAAATATCAGCAAAGGGCTTAACCAGCGTACACCAGCTCAATTATTGTTTATGCAGTCATCTGGTGGCTTGACTAGCGCAAACACATTTCGGGGCAGAGATGCCATTTTATCTGGCCCCGCTGGCGGTATAGTGGGAGCAGTGCACACCGCTAAACTAGCAGGGTTCAATAAAATCATTGGTTTTGATATGGGCGGAACCTCTACCGATGTGTCTCACTATGCAGGCGAATTCGAGAAGGCCTACGAAACTGAGGTTGCTGGTGTGCGTATGCGTGTACCTATGTTACATATTCATACTGTTGCTGCCGGTGGTGGTTCAGTTTTACGTTATCAAGATGGACGTTTTCGGGTAGGCCCTGAATCCGCTGGTGCTGTGCCGGGCCCAATATGTTATCGGCGTAATGGCAAACTTGCGGTGACCGACATTAATCTGTGTTTAGGTAAAATCCAGGCTGACTTTTTCCCGAGTATTTTTGGGCTACAGCAAAATTTACCCTTAGATAAAACAAGCTCAGTGCAAGCTTTTGCTGACATCGCTAGCAATATTGGAGATGGTCGATGCGCTGAAGACGTAGCCGAAGGTTTTCTGGCCATTGCGATTGAACATATGGCACAGGCTATCAAAAAGATATCTGTCTCACGTGGTTATGATGTGTCCAACTATGTGCTGAATTGTTTTGGTGGAGCCGGTGGACAACATGCCTGTTTGGTGGCTGAAAGCTTAGGTATTAAGACCATTTTTTTACATAGCTACTCTGGCATTTTATCCGCTTATGGCATGGGTTTAGCCGATATAAAAGTAGAACGCCAAAAGGTAGCAACCCCACTTATTCAAAGTGGTGACATTCAAGCTATTGATATTGCTATTGAGCAACTTAAACAAGCTAATCTTGTAGACTTAAACAAGCAAGGGTTAAGCAATAGCCAAATTACTCATCAAAGCACCGCTTTGCTCAAATATCTCAATACCGACACTAGTCTTAACATCCCATTAGACTCTTTTACCGCTATGCAGCAAAGCTTTACTAATAAGCATAAACAACAGTTTGGCTTTAGTGGGACCGCCCCCGGTGCTCCCGATAAAACCATAGTGATTGATACTTTGATTGTTGAATCTTATGGTGGCGCCGAGAAGGTCACACAAGCCAAACAAACATTAGCCAACAACTTACCGATAAAAATTCAGACCGTGAGGCAAGTTTATAGCCAAGGCGAATGGTTAGATGCTCCAGTTATTCAACTATCCTCACTTAGGTTTGGACATGAGGTTTTAGGCCCAGCAATAATAGTTGAGCCAACAGGAACCATCATTGTTGAGAAAAACTGGCTAGTTCGGGTCAATGTTAACGGCCATCTGGTGCTTCACTTTGAAGCAGTAAAAACAGTATTACATTCAGAATCCACTACACAAGAAAGCGCCCTTAGCAAAGCAGACCCCGTCACCCTAGAGCTATTTAACAGTGCCTTTATGAGCATAGCGCAGCAAATGGGCATAGTGCTGCGCAATACCTCACAGTCGGTCAATGTGAAGGAACGTTTAGACTTTTCTTGTGCCATCTTTGACGCTACAGGCAACTTGATTGCCAACGCACCTCATGTGCCTGTACATTTAGGTTCCATGGATGCCAGTGTGAAAGTGATTATCAATGGCCCACAGTCTATTACTCCAGGCGATGTATTTGTACAAAACAATCCTTACAATGGCGGCTCGCACCTACCCGATATCACTGTTATTACCCCAGTGTTTGATGGGGCTAACCACAACATTTTATTTTATGTGGCCAGTCGTGCCCATCATGAAGATGTGGGCGGCATTGCACCAGGCTCCATGTCTTCCCTCGCGACTAACATCCACCAAGAAGGCATACTGCTAGACAGCGTAAAGCTGGTTGAACAAGGACAATTTCAAGCTATACGTATTGAAAAACTTTTCGCTTCAGGTGCCTACCCCGCCAGAAACATCACCCAGAACATGGCTGATTTAATGGCGCAAACTGCAGCTAATAAAACAGGCGTGAATGAATTACTGAAGCTGGTCGAGCAGCATAGTCTTAAAACTGTTTACGCTTATATGCAGCATATCCAAGACAGCGCCAAAACCTCAGTTCAAAAAGTAATTTTTAGATTAGAAGATGGCGAGTTTAGCTACCCCTTAGAGTCGGGTGCGACCATAGCGGTCAAGATCATCATTGATAAAGTCAATCTGCGGGCATGTATTGATTTTACTGGCACCAGCGCACAACAAGACAATAACCTCAATGCGCCCAAAGCTATAACCCAAGCGGCCGTCATGTATGTGTTTAGATGTTTGGTTAATGATGATGTGCCGCTTAACGCTGGTTGTATGCAAGCACTGGATATTATTGTGCCTGAAGGCTCGCTGCTTAACCCACGCTTTCCGGCGGCAGTTGTGGCGGGCAATGTTGAGACCAGTCAAGCTGTAACTAATGCCTTATTTGCCGCCTTAGGTGTATTGGGCTCGAGCCAAGGCACCATGAATAACCTGACTTTTGGCAATCAACACTATCAGTATTACGAAACTATTTGTTCCGGCAGCCCCGCAGGTGTCTGCCCCGCAGGTGTCTGCCCCGCAGAAGGTTACCCGCAAGGCAAAGGTTTTAACGGCGTTGCAGCGGTGCATACTCATATGACCAATACCCGTATGACCGACCCCGAAATATTAGAGCAACGTTACCCTGTAATGCTCAAAGAATTCAGAATTGACCGCAATTCAGGCGGCAAAGGTAAATACAATGCAGGTGATGGCATTACCCGCACAATTACTTTTTTAGAGGATATGCAGTGCTCATTATTGTCAGGACACCGAATAACTCCGCCCTACGGCCTCAAAGGAGGAGAAGTTGGAAGAATCGGGCGTAATTGGTTAACTAAACCCAACGGCGAGCAGCAACACATAGCAGGATGCGACCATATTACTGTCGCCGCGGGAGATAGTATTTCTATCCAATCACCCACTGGAGGCGGTTTTGGAAAAGCAGATGAATAATTTAACCAAGTATCTAAGAGTAACTAGAAACCTATGTTAAAACGCATTAAAAATATCGGCCCCGGGGCCTTAATTGCGGCAGCTTTTATTGGTCCAGGAACTGTCACCGCTTGCACCTTAGCAGGAGCGAATTACGGGTATACCCTGCTGTGGGCTCTGTTATTTGCTACAGTCGCGACTATTATTTTGCAAGAAATGTCTGCTCGGCTAGGATTAGTGACTCAACAAGGCCTAGGCGAAACACTGCGTATTATGTTGAGTCAGTCTATCTGGAAATGGCCGTTGTTTGGTCTGATCATGGTGGCCTTGTATCTGGGTAACGCTGCATACGAAGCCGGTAATTTATCTGGTGCAGCGTTAGGTATTGAAGCACTAACAGATGAGAGCCAATCTCTTTACCGTATTTCTGTATTACTGATTTCACTGTTAGCTGGTATTTTATTGTGGCGCGGATCATATAAACAAATTGAACGTATATTACTTATTCTAGTAGCACTTATGGCACTGGCATTTATAGCCACCTTTATTTCAGTAGGGCCAGACTTAGCTGCACTTTTTAAAGGACTCACCTCACCCAAAATTCCAGACGGTAGTCTGTTAACCGTTATCGCCCTGATTGGCACCACTGTCGTACCTTATAACTTGTTTTTGCATGCTTCGGCAGTAAAAGCAAAGTGGTCATCTGTGACCGATTTAAATCATGCTCGTGCAGATACCGCCACCGCGATTGGTCTAGGCGGTTTGATTACTATATTGATAGCATCCACCGCTGCGGCCAGTATCTTTGGCAGCGGTTTAAACATATCAGGGGCGGGTGACATGGCGACGCAACTGGAGCCGCTATTCGGTTCTTTTTCAAAAACCATGTTGGGTATGGGATTTTTTGCGGCGGGTTTAAGTAGTTCGATCACCGCGCCCTTAGCAACTGCCTATGCCATGACAGAAATATTAGGGGTTAAGGGCGGCACTTCGTCGCGAGTATTCAAACTGATTGCTATTAGCGTTATTTTTAGTGGTGCAGCCTTAGCTTTAACCGGTATCAAACCTATTAGCATTATTCTGGCTGCACAATTTTCAAATGGGTTATTATTACCTATCATTGCAATATTTTTGCTAGTTGTGATGAACCAGAAAAAACAATTAGGTCAATATACGAATAAATGGTTGGGCAATACACTTGGTGTGATAGTGGTGATGGTTACTGCCGGGTTAGGTATTCGCCTCATAATGAGTGCAGCTGGGCTGCTTTGATCTATATACCCATGCCATCTCAAAATGACGGTTTCAGCGAGAGTTTAAAGCAGTTTGGGTAGGGCCGCTTAGTCGGGGGCCCACCGGGCAAGGCGGCTATTTGTAGGCTTAGTAATCTGAGTCAAAAATAGCCAAGTCACCATAAATATTCGTTTTAGAGAAGGTTTAAAGATCAAAATTCAAGACGAAGAACGATAAATTGGAGTTTTACACCGTCTGAGCACGAAGCGGTGTTAAGCAGCGCTAGGTTGTAGGGGCTTAAGTCGTTCCTTGCCAACAGCTCACCGGCACCAACTGAATTAAAACATAACTCACTTAAATTGACTGTAATCCTTCTATTTTGTTTAGCCTCTTTTTTTAGATAGTTTATAATCAAATTCACCGTTAAGTTCTTATATCAATTTATTATATTGATTTTGCCTTGTTCATATTTTATCGAGCTAGTTTTAAATGAAAAAAACCTTACTTTTAATATTATTAGTTACTACGACTTCGATTGGTTTCACTAAAGGAGAGGCTACAGAATTACCACCGTTAGATCCTTCCTTCATGGGTGAACACAACATGGTGCTTGTTAGTCATAGTTCCAATATTTATGCTTCGGTGATTACAACTTATAACCGCCCAAGTAATGTGCAATTATTGTATAAAATTGATAATAAAAGCTTAGCCTTGTTGCAAACTGTGCGAGATGGGCAATTAACGACCATAAAAACCAAACCTTTCAATTTACAGCGATTGATACGCGGTGAAAAAATGGACATTACAGCTGATTTGTATACGGGACATTTTGCCCGTGGTGGGATGTTAGTTTATGAAAATTTTCAACTCACTTTAGCTAAGCAGCTATATGTGCGGGAACTTGACGATATCAAGGATTCAAGTAACCTACATGAATATGATATGGTAAGTCTGAAGAAAAACTATAAGATTTATATCCATAAAATTCAACATGAACCAAGCTTCGCCCATTTGCTCCTTGTTGACTTAGAAGCTGGGTGTTTAACTCGCTTTAGTACTTCATCTGCAGTGCCAAAAGAAACTGAACTTCAGTATAAATTTATTAATTGTGGCCCCATGAAACCACTGTATTTTGAAACTGAAAATTTTAAAAGCCATTAAATTCATCAGGTTAATTAATTAGTAAAAAAAAACTGCAATTCAGCTTGATTACCCACCCCAAATTTCCGTATGCAGTTAAACTAATGGCCCAACCATGGGTACGGAATCAACGGCTACATCCTGTACTTTCAAACCTGCTGCCAGAAGGCTCCTCAGGTGAACTTATCGCGCAAGGTCTAAAGGTGCATGTTGATAATGAATTTCACATCCTCTCATACCTTGGTGCAGATTTGCCTGGAGCCATCGAGGCCACGCCCATGGAGCCTGAAGATGTTCCTGAATACGTGCTGAGCACCCACGGAAAGGCTAAGGCGGTAGAGCTCGATATATACGCTCAAGAAAATAAGTTTTCCTTGGCTGGCGTGCAAATGAAATTTTCCATGAAGGAAAAGGATGGTCGCTACAATTTATCCAAATCTCCAGCCTACGATATCGTGACAACCAGCGTTTATATCGATAACGAAACACAATAAGCACTTAAACTAGGTAAAACGAAAGAATGGTACATAGCTTCATTGACACACTTTCAGGCATGGGCGAGTCAATCAGGCATTCCATGGCTGGCGATCAAACCGCATTTAGATGACACGCTGAATAAAGCAAGAGAGCTATGGCCTGAATCGCTTGAGGCTCTTCGGATGGATGACGAGCACAAAGCCGGTTTGAAAGCCCATTGGGGCAAGCTTAACGATGACTTAAAAATTGATACTGAAAAATGAACTACCCGCGAAGCCGCTTCGTTCTGTCCGCTGGGTTTTCTGGACAGTTTTGGATAAACAACTTTACGTAAAGTAAGGACAGAGGGTCAGATGCTCTGTCCTAGAATAAAACTATTACTCACCCTGCCAGCTTTTTAAAAGTTCATCGTAGGCAACCGTCTGGCCCTGTGGTTTTTCATTGGCCAACTTGGCTTTTGGTGAACCAGGTTGGGCTAACCAATAACTAGGATCTCTGGGTTTATTCAGCCTCGGTCCACAATTTGGTTGCACCTTAGCCCGCTCTAGTCTTCCCATTATTTTATCTTGTGCAGCAGCTAATCCGTCTAAAGCTTTCTGTGCTGAACTCTCACCACTGGTGACCTCAGAAATATATTTCCACCATAGTTGTGCGAGTTTTGGGTAATCTGGCACGTTTGTACCTGTGGGAGTCCACTGTTTACGGGCTGGGCTGCGGTAAAACTCAACCAATCCGCCAAGCATAGGCGCGGCGGCGGTCATTTGTTGTGAGTTAATGTCCGATTCACGGAATGGCGTTAAACCCACTAACGTTTTTTTCAAAGACACCGTTTTTGAAACCGTAAACTGAGCGTATAACCAGGCGGCTAAACGACGTTTTGGTGGAGTTGAATTTAAGAACGTCCAAGCACCGGCATCTTGATAACCCAGCTTCATTCCTTCTTGCCAGTATGGGCCTTTAGGAGAAGGAGCCATACGCCATTTAGGTGTGCCGTCTTCATTAACCACTGGCAGCCCTGGTGTGTTCATACTTGCAGTAAAGACGGTATACCAAAAAATCTGCTGGGCAATGGCACCTTGTGCGGGCACTGGCCCGGCTTCAGAAAAAGTCATTCCCTGTGCTTCTGGTGGTGCATATTCCCGTAACCAATCAACATATTTTTGGGTGGCATAAACAGCAGCAGG
>Ga0115005_10005396_pt1 | contig 10117 bp, 8 predicted proteins | sample ArcOceMetagenome_FD_87163 | JGI IMG/M metagenome (GOLD analysis project Ga0115005, IMG submission 87163) | Marine eukaryotic phytoplankton communities from Arctic Ocean - Arctic Ocean - Greenland ARC118M Metagenome | ecosystem: Environmental > Aquatic > Marine > Oceanic | place: Arctic Ocean... | reverse complement strand
CTTACGGTGCGTTACGCATGGGACTTATCCAAGACCTGTCCGAAGCAGCTGCCCGTCAACACACTCCGAAAGTCGCTTTCTGTGCGCCGCCTACCGCTTATGTGTCATCCAGTGGTAAACAGATCGCTGAACAGGATATTGACCTTGTAGTACGTGCACTTTCAATGGGTAAACTGCATCACGCGATGATGGGAACCGCCGCGGTTGCTATCGGCACTGCCGCCGCGATTCCGGGTACTTTGGTTAATTTAGCCGCGGGTGGTGGTGAACGTACAGCCGTCACTTTTGGTCACCCATCAGGTACATTAAAAGTGGGTGCAGAAGCGCAATATATCAATGGTGACTGGGCCGCGACAAAAGCCATCATGAGCCGCAGTGCTCGCGTATTAATGGAAGGCTGGGTAAGAATACCTGGCGATTCCTTCTAATCTATGGAGAATGCCACGTGATGCCGAGGCATTTTTTAGATTTATAGATCTAACTGGATCTGAGAGTTGAAGAACGCCGCGTAGATTGGTTTCCCTATCAGGATCAATCTGCAGTTCTTCTTTGAGCCTTATGTGTAAACATAAGGCTTTTTTTTGTTTAGTATTACTGGCATTAGTTTGCAAATTTGATTGCTTAATGATTATTAAGTTATAACGCTATTTAACTGGGCATAGAGATAGGACGTGTATGGATACACAAGAGCATATTGAAACTAGTTTTCAAGAGAGAGAATGTTTTCTTATTATTGAAAACTTTGCCTTATGGGAGGGAAGGGTTAATACAACCTATCTACGGAATATTTTAGGTGTTAGTCGTCAAAAAGCATCGGACTTATTTGCCTTTTACCAGCACTTGCATCCAGAAAACCTACATTATGACGCTTCTCTTAGAGGGCATGTTCCCACGGATGAATTTTCACCTTATTACGCTTCTGGGCATATAGATGATTATAGCCAGCTGCTTTATCGCAGCGGGCATCCAGAGTACCTGTCTATTTTTGAGACAGGTTTTTGTTACTTAGAAGCGCCCTTACGTAATATCTCTCCTAAATTAGTCCAACCTATTATGCGGGCGATTCGCGACAAGCTACGTATAGATATTGGGTATACGTCTCTAAGTAGTCCTGAATATGAATCTCGCATTATCTCACCTCATTGTTTAGTCTTTGATGGTATCCGCTGGCACGTTCGTGCGCATTGTGGAAAAAGCAATGAGTTTCGCGATTTCGTACTCTCCCGTTTTAATGGCGAGGCCGAATTTGAAGGCCCTGCATCATGCGCCGCCGAGCAAGACGAGCGGTGGAACACGTGGCTAGACCTAATTATCCAACCAGATCCAAGGCTTACCCCTCAAAAGCGTAGGTTGTTAGAACTGGATTACCAAATGGAAAATGGTCAGCGTGTCATCCCCGTGCGTGCGGCATTGGTTATGTATCTGATTCAGCGCCTACGGCTTGATCACTACGATAAAACGCCTGAAGCCCAGCAGATCATTATAGAGCCTGAATGCCTCAAGCGTGTTTCATACTACCTGCCTTAAAAAACGACATGTGTTTTTAACCAGCATTGCTGAGTTTATTTAAACGCGTTTGAATAAGCCCAGTCAGGATGACAGCAGGACGTTGGAATAAGGTAAAGGATACCAAGGAAAAGGAAAGGCCAGGGACGGCCACATTTAAAGGGGAGTGCTCGATGACATCTATTCCACCCTATATGCAATATTGGGGCAAAGCTAAAAAAGACCCTGATAGTGAAGGGGCTGATTATCATTTGTTACCATATCACTGTTTGGATGTGGCGGCTGTAGGGAAGCTATTGTTGGATGTAGATAAACCTCTGACAAATGATGTTGCCAATTTTTTGGACATTTCCCCTGAGCAATTACAGTCAGTGTTCTTGTTTTTTCTGGCGCTGCATGACCTTGGTAAATTTTCGTCCGCATTTCAAGCGCTGCATCAATCAAACTCATCTGATCTGCTGCAAGTGGGTCGCTGTAAACCTTATGATGGTAAATCTTATCGACATGATCGCCTAGGGCTGTATTTCTGGAATGATATTGAAAAACAAGGTTTGATGAATGCGCTTAGTTTAAAAGGCTTGCAACGTGAAGAGCTATATCATACGAAGCAGGCCTTACGGGTATTGGTTGATGCCGTCTTAGGTCATCATGGACAGCCGATCAATTCAGATGCAACGAGATCAATAAAGCCATTTACTGAAAAAGTAAATGGAATCGCTGCGATGTCATTTTTTGAAGCGATCTTTGAGCTTTTTAAACCAGTATTTCCGGTTACAAAAATGCAGTCTGCGCCATGGAGAGAACGGTTAAAGCAAGTCAGTTGGCAGTTGGCGGGTATTGCTGTTTTGGCCGATTGGATTGGTTCAGATAGCAGCTATTTTCGCTATCAATCAGAGGCTCAGCCTTTAAGTGAATATTGGAAAAAAGCACAGAAAATAGCAGTTAAGGCGCTTAATTCAACTGACTTAAATAAAGCACCGATGATCAGCCCGTTTCTTTCAATTAAGAAACACTATGGTTTTGACCCAACTCCGCTGCAACGTTGGGCTGAAACAGTTGACGTAGATGACTCCCCTCAATTGTTTATTTTGGAGGATGTTACTGGAGCAGGAAAAACAGAAGCGGCGCTTGCTTTGACCCATCGATTAATGCAGGAAGGGGCGGCTGAAGGTTTCTATTTTGGTTTGCCTACGATGGCTACGTCTAATGCTATGTTCAGTCGTGTGGCCCAACACTATCAGCAAATGTTGTCAGTCGATGAGGGTAAGGCAAGTATTGTCTTGGCGCACGGTGCTAGGGACATGAATGATATGTTTAGTGAGGCAGTGCTCAGTAGTGATAATCCTGATACCGAATATGATGCAAGCGATATTACAGCTACCGCACAATGTAACCATTGGCTGGCAGACTCGCGTAAGAAAGCTTTATTAGCTCCAGTAGGGGTAGGCACTATTGATCAGGCGTTGCTTGCAGTGCTTCCACGTCGTCATCAATCTCTACGGTTACTTGGTTTAAACCGTAAGGTGCTCATATTTGATGAGGTTCATGCGGCAGATGAATTTATGTTTGAGCTTCTGGAGAGCTTGCTGAGTATGCACTTCCATCAGGGAGGAAGTGCTATTTTGTTAACAGCAACTTTATCACTCAAACAACGGGACCGTCTTGTTACTATTTGGCAGCAGGCGGCGGGGCTTGTATCTCAACTACCTAAGAGTCGTGAGTTTCCTTTAGCTACTCGGGTGACCCTTAATGCCAAACCGTCCTTGTTAGAACAGCCTCTCGCTAGTCGTGCCGATGTGATCAGGGAAATAGGGGTTCGTTTTCTCCATTCGTTTGATGACTGTGTTGCGAAGGTTATTGAATCAGTTGCAAATCAGCAGTGTATCGTGTGGATAAGAAACTCTGTTGATGATGCGCTGGAAGCCTATCGGGCTGTGCAGCAGCAACTAGATAATTGCGATGATTGTTTGCTGTTCCATAGTCGTTTTATTTTACATGACAGAAAGTTAACGGAAGACAAGGTTCTTCGTATTTTCGGTAAAAGCGGCGATGCTAGCTCTCGTGCAGGAAAGGTACTGATTGCAACTCAGGTTTTTCAGGAAAGTTTAGATGTGGATGCAGATGTCCTTATCTCTGATATTTGTCCTATTGATGACTTAATTCAGCGAGCAGGACGTTTGCATCGTCATACCCGTAATGATCAAGGTTTGTATTGCCCAGATATAATCGATGAGCGTGGGGCCCCTGTACTCTGGATTCACAGCCCAGAATGGGACGATGCTCCAAGCTCCGATTGGCTTAGTCAGCAGTTTCGTAATACCCAATATGTGTATCGTTCTCCCGGTCGATTATGGTTGGGTCAGCGTGAATTAATCGCTCTAGGGGCTATAAGAATGCCTACCGACGCAAGGCAGTTAATTGAAGCCGTTTACAGTGATACAGCTTATGAGCAAATACCTGATTCTCTGTTAAATCAAGAAAACACCTTGATTGGTGAGGAACGAAGTAAAGCCGCTAAGGCTCATTCCCAGCTTATTGATTGGCAATATGGTTACTGTGATCAAGTGCTTTTGCTTGGCACGATGATGATTCAGACATAAGTACACGTTACAGTGATATTGAAACAGTCGAGGTATTACTTCTTAAACGTGATTCGTCGGGATCGCTGATTCCCTATGTAGAAGACACTAAATTTTCAATTCAGCTGAGTACGTTAAAACTTTCAAAAAACAAATACGCTGATAAGTTGCAGGCTATACCGGAAAATGAAGAGGATGCTTTTAAGCTCCGTTTCCGTAGAGCGAAATACCTACAATGCTGGCTACCGGACGATGATAATCATTTCTCGTACAACTTAAAGTCAGGATTTGTAGAAGAAAATAAAAGGAAATTGTTATGAACTTAGTACAAGACCCTTGGCTACCGTTCAGGTTAAAAGACGGATCTGAAAAAAGTTTACCGATATCAGCAATAGCTAGAGCTGATGTGATGGATTTCGCGTTGCCTCGTGCCGACTTTCAAGGTGCGGCTTATCAGTTTGCAATAGGCCTATTGCAAACAGTCTTCGCGCCTAAAAATCAGCTTGAATGGCATGACTTTTATGAACAATCGCCAACGGAAAAAACGCTACAAGTTGAATTTGATAGGGCTGCTCATGCATTCAACTGCACGGGTGACGGGCCTTTATTTATGCAGGATTGTGATGAGTTGGCTGATTCGAAATCAACAACTATTGCAGGCCTGCTTATTGAAGCGCCTGGGGGTAATGGACTAAAGCTAAATACCGACCATTTTATAAAGCGTGGTGTTGGCTCGGTTATGTCGATGGAAATGGCAAACATTGCGTTATTTACTTTACAGGTTAATGCTCCAAGCGGAGGCCAGGGGCATCGAACAGGCTTGCGTGGTGGAGGTCCGCTGACCACTTTGGTTTTACCACAAACATCAGAATCGGGTTTGTGGCAGAAGCTTTGGCTCAATATCATTAATAGAGAGTTTTGGTCGTATCCAGATCCTGATGTTAACAGCGACAAAATATTTCCATGGCTAGCCCCAACAAAAACCAGTGAAAAAAAAGGTTCAGAAGTATATGCGAAGGATGTTCACCCACTACAGATGTATTGGGCAATGCCGCGACGTATTCGGTTAGAGCTGGAACATAATAATCACGTATGTGAATTAACGGGAGTAAGATCTGAATATTCGGTCACTCACTATCGTACTCAAAATTATGGGATTAACTATTCTGGTGCTTGGCAGCATCCATTAACACCTTATAAATGGAATCCTAAAAAGCCAGATGAAGAGCCATTATCAGCCAAAGGTCAGCCGGGTGGAATCAGCTATAAAATTTGGGATGCTTTAACCTTAACGAGTCAAGAAAACGGACAGGAATGTGCTCAGATAGTGAAGCATTTCTATACAGTTTGTGATGAGTTTATTGGTCCGCAAGCTGATGTCCCACGGTTATGGGCTTTCGGTTATGACATGGACAATATGAAGGCACGGGGGTGGTACTCCACGTTGTTGCCGTTATTTTCAATCGATCCTGAAGCACAAGAAGACATCCTCTATACGGTTAAATCATTACACAAATTGTCGGCTGATGCTTTATGGCATTGTCGTAATCAGGTGAAGGCGGCTTGGTTTGAAAAGCCAGGCGATATTAAGGGCGACATGACTTTCATCGATTCGGAATTTTGGCAACGAACCGAGAGCCCTTTTTTTACAGCGGTACAGCATATTATCGATAATGTTGAACAGGGCGAATACCACTTAAAGCCTGAGCAAGCCCAAGCATGGCTTAGGGCGTTACAAAACAGGGTTATCGATATATTTGATGAATATGCATTATCGGAATTAGGAAATGAGCGCTCGATGGCTAAGCGAATCAAGGCGCGACAGGCACTGACAGGCTGGCTTTATGGCGGAAAAGATGTGAAAAACTTTATCAAAGAATATGAGATAGAAATATATAAGGAGATGGCGTAATGGATGAACAGTCAAAAAAAGTTGTTCTTCGCTGGTGGCAGAGTATGAACTTACCGGCGGATCAGCTAAAAGGAAAAGGCATTCAGCTTGCTCCCACCGCACATAAAGCACAATTAAAGCGTTGTGAATCAACGGATGCCGCCATGCTCTCAGAAGGCTTTCGTGCGTTATGGCTGGATTTGGGGGATGAAATTATCGAAACAAGTGATGCAAAAAATATCGAATGCTGGGCGAGTATTGCCGCTGTATTAGCCCATGTTAAAACGGATAGTAAACTGAAATTAGCTCAGGCAGCAGGTAGGAAGGGTGAGGGTGATAAATCAATTGTCAGTGAATTGCGGTTTTCTCAATTACAGAATGCGAAAACGGCTGATGATTTTTTACGACGAATCCGACGTATCGTACAGCAACTAAAAGGCGATGTGTCTGTTATTCAGCTTGCTGACGATATTCACCAGTGGTTTGCGGAATTTTACCAATTACGACCGCGTAAAGCCGATAAAAGAATTAGTGTGCAATGGGCAATGGATTACTACCGCGCTGCATCTGCCAAAAATAAATAACCTATTAAGCTGTGAAATTTAAAGGAACTAAACATGAGCCAATTTATTCAATTACATATTCTTACTTCTTATGCTCCATCTAATTTGAACCGTGATGACCTTGGTCGACCTAAGACTGCCAAAATGGGTGGATTTGATCGGCTTCGTGTTAGCTCTCAAAGCTTAAAGCGTAACTGGCGTACTTCTGAGGTGTTTGAAGAGTCACTGGCTGGACATATTGGTATTCGTACCAAACGCTTTGGTCAGACGGTATTTAATACAATGATTGAAGCGGGGGCTAAGGAAAAATTTGCTAAGAAATGTGCTGAAGCGATTGCCAGTGTTTTTGGTAAAGGTAAAAAAGATTCACTGGATATAGAACAACTCGCTCATCTGAGTCCAGAAGAGCAAAATGCGGCGTTAGCTTTGGCCGTGGTATTGGCAGCAGAAGAGCGTGAACCTACCAAAGAAGAATTAGATCTATTAACAGCCGATCAAACCGCTGTTGATATAGCTCTGTTTGGCCGTATGTTGGCTTCTAGTCCTAGATTCAATGTTGAGGCAGCTTGCCAAGTAGCGCATGCACTCAGCGTTCATAGTGTTGTTGTAGAAGACGATTATTTTACCGCTGTTGATGATCTCAATGACGGTAAAGAGGATGCGGGTTCGGCACATATTGGTGAGTCAGGCTTTGCCGCAGCACTGTTCTACAGCAATATTTGTATCAACAAAACACAGTTAATCGAAAACTTGAATGGTGACGAAGCGTTAGCTAATAAAGCAATTAAAGCGTTAACCGAAACAGCAGTTAAGGTTTCACCAAAAGGTAAGCAAAATAGTTTTGCCTCCCGTGCTTACGCTAGTTTTGTATTGGCCGAAAAAGGCGAGCAGCAGCCGCGTTCTTTAGCTGTAGCGTTTTTAAAACCAATTCAGGATGAAGATCAGGCAGTTGGTGCTATTTCTGCTTTAAGCAAGCAGATCGAAAATTTTGATAAGGTATATGGTCCCTGTGCAGACTCTCGTTATGAAATAAATGCCATAACTGGCGAAGGTAGTTTCGCTGAGTTATCTGACTTCGTCGCTCAATAAAGGGGAAAGGTAATGAAAGAATATCTTGTCTTTCGTTTGTATGGGCCAATGGCTAGTTGGGGGTTGCCTGCTGTTGGCGGCGACCGAACTACAGCTATGCAACCGACGCGGTCGGCTATTTTAGGATTAATAGGGGCTGCGCTGGGTATTAAACGCGATAATGAAATGGCCTTAACGGATCTACAGCAGAGTATTTGTATTGCTATAAAGCAATGTGTACCTGGATCGTTGATGCGTGACTACCATACCAGCCAAGTTCCTTCTCATAATAATAAAGTGGTGCACCGGACGCGTAAAAGCGAACTAGGTGAGGAGAAGCTGAATACAATTTTATCGAGCCGTGATTATTGCTGTGATGGCTTGTGGACGGTGGCTATTTCATTGACTCCGGCCTCTGTCGTTAACCTTGATAAATTGCAGGAGGCTCTAAAAAAGCCAGTTTTCACCTTAAGTTTAGGAAGAAAGTCCTGTCCTTTAGCTGCGCCACTGCAACCTGTATTGATTAAGAGGGATAGCCTAAAAAGTGCACTAGATACAGATTTCCCAGCGCTAACGCGTAGCCATAAAGAAGATGCCTTATGGCTTGGGTTTAATGGGCGTGTAACTTATTTTTGGGAAGGGGATAAAGCTGAAATAGAGGATGCTAGAGTATTGACGACTCACCCTTGGGATGAGCCTATTCACAGGGAACGTTGGCAATTTAAACAGCGGGCAATGCATCAACTGTCGGTTGAGGAGGTTGCAAATGTTTTTGTCTAAGGTTTCAGTCGTATTCGATCAACACACAGCTCAAGAATTGGTTAAACTCGGCAGGAATGGTGCCTATGCTTCCCATCAGTTGTTGTGGAAACTTTTCAGTGAGCAAACGGAGCGTAATTTTCTGTATCGAGAAGAGATTACCGAGGGGGGCTTGCCTTATTTTTATATTTTATCCATGACGCCTCCCGATTCTAGTAATCCGCTGTTCACAGTACAGTCTAAAGCTTTCACTCCTCAATTAAACAAAGGGAGCCGGTTAGTATTTAAGTTACGTGTCAATCCAACTGTTTGTTTGAAAAATGAAGGGGGAAAAAGTAAACGCCATGATGTATTGATGAATGCGAAATATCAGGCTGTAAAACAAGGTAATCTCAGTGATGAGCAAATTAAAAGACTCATGAATGATGCCGCTCAACAATGGATTTCTGATGAAAATCGTTTAAATCGTTGGGGATTTAAATTGGATGCTTTGCCAGAGATAGAATGTTATCGCCAGCATAAAAGTCGTAAGAATAGCCATCAGGTACAGTTTTCTACAGTGGATTTTCAAGGTGTTTTAACGGTTGAAGATCCGAAGATATTTCTTCAAGAGTATGCTAAGGGCTATGGAAGAGCTAAAGGCATGGGGTGTGGATTAATGTTGATTCGGCCGATATGAATCAACCGGTAATGAGCAAAAGAAAGCGCCATGAAATCAACGTTACAGGTCTTAGACCAAACTATTTCAACAAACACCAAGGATGGTATTGAATATATCTGCATTACCGATATTGCCAAATATAAGGGCAGTGATCGAGCTGCTCATATCATTGGCAATTGGATACGAAATAGAAATACGATTGAGTTCTTAGGTCTTTGGGAACAGCTTAATAATCCGAGTTTTAAAGTCCTCGAATTCGAGGACTTTAAAAAAGAGGCGGGTCTTAATAGCTTTACCTTAACCCCGAAACAATGGATACAAACCACAGCGGCCATTGGCATTACATCTAAAGCGGGCCGCTATGGTGGTACCTACGCCCAAAAGGATATCGCTTTTGAATTTGCCAGCTGGATCTCTGTTGAATTCAAACTCTACCTTATCAAAGAGTTCCAGCGTCTCAAGGAGCAAGAATTCGAGCAGCTTGGTTGGGACATTAAACGCAACTTAGCCAAAGTTAATTATCAAATTCATACCGATGCGATTCAGCAACACTTAATTCCTGGTTTGCTCAGCCAACAACAAGTATCGGCGGTCTATGCTAACGAAGCTGATCTGCTTAATGTGGCTTTGTTTGGTCTCACCGCAAAGCAATGGCGTGAAGAAAATTCTAGTGAAAAAGGCAATATGCGTGATCATGCTAATGTTCATCAATTAGTTAGCCTCGCTAACTTGGAATCTATGAATGCTTATCTTATTCGACAAGGATTAAGTCAACCAGAGCGTATTGTTCAGCTTAATGATTTAGCTATCCAGCAAATGAAGGTATTAGTTCAATCGAGTGTTCACCTGCTGCCTGAGCAAAAAGGATAAACATGGCTTTTACTCCTTTAAAACCGATTCCTATCAAAGATCGTAATTCCATGATTTTTGTGGGTATGGGACGTATTGATGTTCGTGATGGTGCGTTTGTTGTCATTGATGAAGTGAATGGCGAGCGGATGCATATTCCGGTAGGTAGTGTTGTTTGTATTATGTTGGAGCCGGGTACCCGCGTCAGTCATGCGGCAGTAAAACTTGCTGCGACTACGGG
>Ga0115005_10005395_pt1 | contig 10117 bp, 11 predicted proteins | sample ArcOceMetagenome_FD_87163 | JGI IMG/M metagenome (GOLD analysis project Ga0115005, IMG submission 87163) | Marine eukaryotic phytoplankton communities from Arctic Ocean - Arctic Ocean - Greenland ARC118M Metagenome | ecosystem: Environmental > Aquatic > Marine > Oceanic | place: Arctic Ocean... | reverse complement strand
CTCTCAATCGAAGATGTCCCAATCTGGTCGTTGAGAGATCGAAAGGTTGCTGAGGCCTTTGGATTCTATTTACCAAGACCTGAAGGGCAAAATATTGTGGTGTGCGGGAGTCCAGGTGAAGTAGTCAACGATGCGTTGTCCGTACCAACACTCTCTATCACACAAGGCATCGGATATGATGTCTTGACCGCCTTGGAATTCTCTCAACAGAGAAAGACGGTCTGGACAATGATAACATTAAATGCAGAAGATCAGCTTCGTCAGAGAATGGCTTGGTAAGTGCTGGAGCTACACATGCTTCTAAATCCATTTGTGTGCCGTGAGTCCGCTAACAATTTCTTGTTCAACCTTGAATCTTCAGGATACTATCACAACTTTTAGTGATTAGTCCATCAGCCCTCATACCTACCAACACTGAAACTTTCTTGGCATATTATGATATATTTGTTCGGAACGCTTTTGGTAGCTACAGAGATGTTCTCCGAGAAGTTGTCTATAGTCCAATGATGGCGGAGATGCTTACGTATTATGAATCAAAATCTTCAGAGCATATCTGGAACGAAGATGGCTCCTTCCAGTATGCTGATGAAAATTTTGCTCGGGAAATTTCACAACTCTTTACCATCGGACTTTTGGAGCTGAATATGGACGGAACGATGAAGTTGGACACACAAGGAAATCAAATACAGTCTTATACGAATGATGACATCGCGGAGTACGCACGTGTTTGGACAGGTTTCACTCAACAAGGTCCAAGAGGCAATGTAGAAGAACGCGAAAGAGGGAACAACAGTATTGACCCTATGAAAATCCGTATGAACTGGCGTGATCACTATCCGAAGATGGGATTGAAGGGCAAGTACATTGGAGACGGCTTTCCGCTGTGTTCAGATCTACCAAGTGATACTTTTCTGCGAAAGGGAGCAAAATGGAGACTTCTTGGGAAAGCGAAGAATTCGGATGACCAAAATCTCTTACGACATGATGAAAACAGTGATGTAGCTGTAACTATCCTGGGCCCATCATCAGTCCTTTTGAAGAAACTTTGCAAATCACGAAATGGGAAATGTACTTATCCCGGCGTGGTCAATATCAAGTATAACCTCCCTTGCGTGGGTATCGAGTGTAGTACGAATGGCATCAAAATTGTGCAGGTGGAGAGCGGGGTGCACTATGAATTCGTCCGACCTCCATGTGTTGTGTTTCCCTTTTTCAATACGGGTAAGAGAGTTTCAAGGTCGCGAGTTGATAGTAATTCAGAAAGTATGTGTGCTGATCGCAATTTGGCTGTTGCAGCAGAAGCATGTTGTGACGACAGTATGATGGCTACTCATAGCACTTGTGATTACACCGGCGAACTGGTACCATTTTCTGTTGCGAGTTCAAGATGCTCCAAATTGGGAAAAGATCTTTGTGAATACAAGTCAATTCCTTGGACAGACTGCAACTTGTGCTGCAATTATGTTGGCTTCTTTTGGACTGATGCAGATTGCGAAGTGGTTGCAATTGTAGATGCCGATGGAAATGTTGCAATAGAAAGGCCAGAGGAATCTGGTTTGTCCAAGTCGTATGACTCCTCAACATTTTTTAGAGTTCACTGGGATAATGATACGTATCCAAATTATCGCAACTCTTGCAATAATAACTCCTGCGAGGTTTTTGGATTGTATTGTCGTTGCCAGGTGCAGGTGGAAGACAAGCGGGTCTTTGACGATTTGCCCACTCGAAGCGCAATTCTATCGATGCTCAGCGTAGGCGGCTTCAACCCTTCTTTTTCTGATTTTGCCCAAACAAATATTGTTGACGATGTCACGGTACATGTGGCTGATACAAATTACCCATATGGTATGAGAACAGTATTTGAAGTTGAAGACAACTTTGGAAGGACTTTGTATCTGAAGAATATGGAATCTGTGGTTTATATTGCTGGAAATGATTTTTCCTTTCGTAATCCGCCTACTTTCTATAGTGGCGTCCCGGAGGTGAGAGATGCGCAATATGAAACTGAGGCAGCTATCGATCACTATTTTTACCACGAGAACCTTGCACCCTTCCTGGCATTGAGATTCATCCAGCGCTTTGGGATTTCGAATCCTTCGCCAGGCTTTGTTGAACGAGTAGCAACTGCTTTCAAAACAGGGAAATGCGATTGGCTGCCAAATAATGGAAAATATGGAGATTTAGGAATCACAGTAGCCGCTATCGTACTTGATAGAGAAAGCAGAAATGTTCTTCTTGATTCAGATCCTTCTTTCGGTGGGCTTAGAGAACCTTTACTGAAGGTGATGGCACTCATGAGGAACTTCAACTTCAATCAGACAGATGGTGAATTGACGTCGTTAGATCATGGACTTCAGGCAAAAATTGGGCAAGAAAGTCATGAGATGCCATCCGTTTTCTCTTTCTTTTTACCCGAGTATGCACCTCCTGGAGAAATCAGTGTGTCTTTATTAGTAGTAAGTGTTGAAGATATTCGTTCATTGTTAAAGCTTCGTCCACTTCTAACCTTGTTTCATTTTAATTGACAGTCTCCAGAGGCAATGTTGATGCCGTATTCATTGGGACTTATAAATGGAATGATATCAATGGTGAAATATGGGTACGTACACGATTTTTTCTTTTGCGTTTTTGTATCCCCTTTGATGTTCCGCCCTAATCATCTTCTTGATATAGGGCTGTTCAACGCCACGGTGGGTTTCGGAAAGGCAAGAAGAAAGGTGCTAGTGGGCTCAAGTATTGGCCTACGACAGCAGAAGATAACATCGTTGATGACATTGCAACTCTGTTAACTAGTGGTAGAATGAGTGAAACGAATAGGGCGATCATAAGCGATCTTTACTTTGCTGAGAAAAACAATACAAAGAAATCCAAGGCATTGCTTGTCGCACAACAACTTGCCATCGCCTCTCCTGAATTCCATGTAACTGGAAATTCAAATACAGTTGGTACTCTCCGAAAAAGTTTGACACCGCCGACAAAGACTTGCAAGAAACACAAAGTCTTGGTGCACTTGATGCTCAGAGGAGGTAAGTAAAGCCTGAGTCTGGTGCCTTAATTTTATTACTTGTTCACCGCAACTAATTTTGCTATTTCCATGTAGGATGCGATTCTTTCAATATGTTGGTACCCCATTCGAAATGTAACGGGAATGGTAAGTAATGACATTTCTTTATAACTGGAATTCTGGTTCTCAGACTTTGAAATTGCTAACAGTCAGTACTCATGCACCGAAAAGACTTAAACAAACAATATAGGAACACTCGAGGTAAAGTAGCTATTCCGAAAGGAGATCTACTGAAGATTGATGCATACACCTCTTCCCAGCAATGTAAAAAATTTGGACTGCATCCAAAGTTACCGTTTCTGCAAAGTCTCTACAATGACAGAGATGCGCTCTTTTTTGCCGGAATTGGAGTGCTTAGTAGTCCTGTCACTAAGAACGACTTTATGCACAAGACGAAGACTCAATTGTTTGCACATAATACAAGTAAGTATTGGTAACTTTCAGCATTACAAGGGTTTGAGACTATCACCTGTTCTCACTCTGGACTTCTATTTCTTGTCTTTATCGCTCACAGTGCAAGCGGAAATTGGTCGACTGGATCCTTATGGTAATGCATTCGGTACTGGGATGCTAGGACGCATGTCTGATGCACTAACATCCAAGTCATATAGCGTCAATTCATTTTCTATTGACGCGAATCTCGTCGCACTTCAAGGACACAATCTTAATGCAGCGAAATCATCCGTGAATAGTGCAACAGGGTTCAAGCACTTTAATCCATCTGCGCCAAAGGGCAATATTACGAAAAATGTACTTCTTCTCAACGGTGACGAGGGTGAACACAACGGGCTTCTTTCTCAATTTTGGTCGTCGTCACTTGTAAGTAGAAAAATCGCATTCAATTGTTTCTTTTTTTGAGTAAATGGTTCTAATCGTGTTCAACTTGCTAGCATGATAGCATTAAGAGAAACGACCAACTCTACTGGGCTCAAAGAAATTCTACGCTCGATACTGTATTTCCAGATAGTAAATTAGGACAACAGCTTTCACTCGTTTCGAAGTTAGTAAAATCAAATGAATGTCGAGGTGTTGATAGGGACGTCTTTTATGTTGAGATGGGGGGCTGGGATCACCATTCCAAACTTCACTATTTTCAAGATTATAAATTTATCGAATTGAATGACGCCCTGAGTTCGTTCGTTGATGAATTGAAATTGCAAAAGAAATGGGATGATACCACAATCGTTGTATCATCCGATTTTGGGAGGTACGTGTATGTAAATGATATCATCCTGTGCCTGGACAAATCAATGCCTAACGTTTCTCTCTCCCCTGAACGAATCTATCCAACCATCTGATTAGGACACTCACTCCCAACAGTGGAAAGGGGACGGACCATGGCTGGTCAGGTCACAGCTTCATTCTGGGAGGCCAAGTGAACGGTGGTCGAATTCTGGGTGAATATCCAACCGATCTCACAAGGAACAGTCCCCTGAATGTCGGGAGAGGACGTCTCATTCCTACAATGCCATGGGAGTCAAAATGGAATGGTGTAGCTGAATGGTTAGGGGTTGACAACAGCGAAGGTCTTCAAGATATTTTGCCTAACATAAATTCATTTCCTGGCATGTTGTTCAATGCCAGTGATTTGTACTTGGACAGAGATAACGAGGAGAGTGTATGCGAAGATGACGGTGAAATTGTCACTTGTATCCCCGGCGACATCCCAAGTGTAATCGACGACGACGATTTTTCGTCTGAAATTGATAGTGGCGGTACAAGGGTTACACATGGTGCAAAGGGTTCAGCAGCACCTACCGGTATGATAATTTCTGTCGTTGCTTCATTAATTGCAGTCGCCATCGCAGTGTTCTACAATCTGAGAACCGGGAGGTTATCTCAATGCATCAGTATTTGTTTGGGACGATTTGTGCCGAAATTCTACCCAATAGACATGGAGGATAGCGATGACGACACCCGAAATATGTCATTCGAAACAGATGTTATCACTTTACTGCATAAATTGAATGGTGATGGGGTAGAAATTGCTAAAGACGAAATACAATTTATCGGGGCCGACGGGAGGTAGATCAAAAGCCATTTGTGCTCGTGATATTCTATACAGTGTACTATGATACCTGCACAGCTAAGACACCACAGAAAAATTGAAGGATCACAAACTTTTATTTCACAGTGTTACAATAATTTCAAATTAGAGGAAGTTAATGCAACAGAAATGTAGATTTGCGAAGTTCAGAATGCAACTTTGAACACCACTATCTGCTCTTCATGAATAGGCAAACGCGTCCATACAGTGGGGTTGTATTTCAGGCTCAGTTGGACTAAGGGTATGCATATTTTCTCTTTCCTCGACAAACTTCAAATCTGTACTTTCTTTCAATTCCAATTGCATGAAAACCCTCCCTTCAACATGGCTACATTTCCCTGTCACAGTAAAACCCATCTTTTCATATAACTGAATGGCATCGACATTTTCACCATCAACATGTAAACCAGCGGTTTCAATATCAACCCTTTGCCCATGAATTCTCATCATTCGAATAGCACAATTCATCAACTGTTTTCCAATACCACGCCGTCTCTTGTTCGGGCTCACAACTAGATTACCTACGCAAAAGAAAATGCCATCCTCGATTTGAGGATTTGATAATATCCCAACCTCACAAAATCCCACTGGTTCACCCATGCAACTTGAATCAAACGCTGTCATCATGAAATGATTCAACATTTTTGCGTCAGGTGTAAGTGCAAAATGATGACTGTCCCACAATGTCGAGTATTTGTTGTATTCCAGGGTTGTCTTGACTGCCTTTTCGCATTTATTTCGGAACGATATGTCGCTCCATAATACCTGTTGCAGTGATATATCCGCACCCTCGTATTCTTTCAAGAGAGGGGAATTCTTTAATGCACGTCCTGCATGAATGGCATTTAGTCTGTTTGTCAATTGCAATGTTAGCGATTGAACATTTTGCAGACGTTGCATTTTTGTAATCCAGTTGAACAAGTTTGGAGATTCTTTGGAAGTTTCAAAAGAGAGCAGGTCAATGATTGTGGGAAGGTCTTCTGGTTGTGTTGTTCGTATGGTAATGTCCCGTGTTCTTTGTGACGTTGTGGCATGTTGCTTTGAGATTGGTGATGATAGTAGGGAAGAAACAGATACGCTCACCAAGCAGATTAGTGCAAAGAAGAGCATCGTAGTGATCATGGTTATATTTTATTCAATTTGCAGGATGAACTGCAACAATTTCAATTCTTTTTTCCAACTACAGTATCAGCTGGCGAGAATTGAGAATTGTTGATTATGTTCACATTTTGCAAATGGTGGAAAGAAAGCTTTCCTCGTTCGTAGTTGTCTTTCTTGAGGTAGGTCCAATTTTCAAGTTTAGGATCATTGAGAACATGCGTATGCGTCAGTCAAAGAAAAAGAAATCAACAAAAAGTCAGAAGGGCCTATTTTTAGATCGTTTTAGCAACACCTTGAGTGAGTCTGTCCGTCACCGACCGCGTCATCGTCAACGTCATAAAATGCAAAATACGTTTGCTTGCGAGGCCTTGCATGCGAAAAACGAACGCTCTTATTATCTCAATCTCAAATCTTCAATGCTTCAATAGACGGCTCTTACCTCCCCTTCAATGCAAAGCCTGCAAACGCGCCCCCTTTAGTGGAAAATAAATAATTAATACATCAAATTTTCAGTTACCAACGCAAAATGTAACAACAGCCTCGATAGCTCAGTTGGGAGAGCGCAAGACTGAAGATCTTGAGGCCCTGTGTTCGATTCACAGTCGAGGCATTGTTTTTGTCTTCTTTTGCAATCATCAGGACCTGATAGATATCCAATCACGACGTTCATCACCTCCGTCGTGCAAGCAGAATCGCATCAACGCATCATCAAGACACCCACAAAACATCAATACCATGAAGTTCTGTGCTCTTCTTTTGTGTCTCTCTGCTTCCACTGTAAGTTCATCTAAAAAGATATCTATCAAGTCCTTCAGTTTTGGATAAATGAGTTACTAACTAATTCTTCGAAAATAAAGCAAGCATTCCATCCCTCGAACTACAAGCATGCCATGCCGATAAGAAGAACGATGTCAAAATCAGCTCTTTGTGGTGAATTGCGTAAAATAGCAGATGGCGTCGAATTTGACACTATTGCTAGAGAATGGAGATGCAAATGGAGCCCAGAGGGTGATAAAGCAAGTCTCGTGGCGTGTCAGATTGCGTTGGAGTCTGTTGTAGAAGATTTGAATGAGGTGGATGGTGTGAAGAGTATCGAGCGGGTAGTTTGTGGTGATTGCCTTGATTTTAAGGTGAGTTCTATTGGACATTTTCTATCAGACACGATGAGGCTTCTCTGTCTGTGCAGGCAAGTAGTTTGTAATATTGAACGAAGGAAGCACTCTGAGCAAAGCTATTTGTGTCACTTTCTTGAAATAGGTCGTCACATCAGTTTCAGCTGATAAATTTGACGTGTGGAAGAAAGAGAAATTCGATCCAGAGGAAATCTTCTTCGAGATGCTAGAGGCAATTGATGGGGTGTCGCAGATCGAAACACAAACCTACACGGTGAGTATGAACGATACTATGAATCTTGCACTACTGACTGTATTTTCAATTTGTGGACGCAGATGTTCCATGTGTATGTGAAATGTTCTGACTTGCGGTTGCACTAACTTTTCTCTATCCACTCTAGAAAATGCCTGCAGAAGCAACTGAATTCATAGATGAATAGTTAATTTTCACGGGGACACCAGCATTTCATTTAAATTGTATAAGATACTAAATTTGTTTTCATCCTCATCACGAATTTGAAGTAACGGTTTCTCTACCCTTTTCTTGGATCTTCTTGACTAAACTACGAGTGCTATCTGTCACCACGATGTCCTCATCTTCTTCCATCATTTTCAATACATTAGCAATCCTTTCAGCATCGTTCAGACCAAGATTATTCATACTAGCATAACCTCCGACAAGTAGCATATACAATTCCAAATCAGGCTTGAATACTTGACCACCGACGTCGCTACTACTAATACTCACATATGCCCGATAACGCTTATCCATTCTTTCTAAAACATCAGTCGCCCTCGTAATAGAGTATTTACAATCCGTCTCCGATGCAATTCTGACAAAAGCTCGAATGACAAGTTGAAACGATTCCTGAGTTGGATAAATGGATGATAATAATGCCTGAAGGTCACGTGGGAATACGCTGTTGGTTACGGAGGAAGTGGGATTGGACGAGGGTAGGGGCATGGTGTGGAAATCATGGTAGTATAATTCCATTTCTTTCAATAATTTGGAAGCAGCATTTGCCATTTCCGTCATGTTCGTGTCCGATGGCAATGAGTTTTGGGATTCTGATGCGCTTAGTGTAAGTGGATCAGTATGCATGGAAATGACGCAGGTATAGGAGTCGTGGAGTGGTTTTGTGTTGGAAAGTTGATTGGAACTACTAGTTGAAGAGTCATCGTGAAGAGATTGCATCCGCATTGTAAGAACTTGTTTCATCATCCCCTTTATAATTTGTCGTGACTGGCTCTGGAAATGTTTGATATTTTCCATGGAGAGATGGGATTGGTATTGTTCGACAGAAGACAAGAGCTGATAGTAGCCCTGAATGATGGATTGGTAGCTACGAATAGCTGGTGCCGGAGGATAGAAAGCATTATTATTTTTGGCAGCGAGTTTGGCTCCTTTTTCGTGCAAGTATTGAAATTTGAGGAGGAGTTCTGCGGCCCGATCAATTGGTGCGGTGGCTTCTTGCGAGGTTTGACATTCTGATGTTTCAGATATACGGAGCCATAAGTCAAGCACTGTCTCCAGTTCTTGGATTAGTAGATTTTGTATCTTAGTTTGAATGTCAGGAGGCAGGCTATCATGCTGATCAATTTTATCGAGCATTCTTTGCAGTTTTTGTTCGGCTTCTTCTGCGATAGGGCTAAACTTGCACGCATCTTCACTCATGTCGAGGGAGAAAGATGAAGATAAATCATCATTGTCGCCAGAAGCATCCACATTAATTTGCTTTGTGAGAGAAGAGTTTACATTCGGAAACTTTGAAACGAAGTCTTTCATGTCAAACTTTGAGGATTCCTGGTCTCCAAACAGATTCCAAAGTTTTTGTATTTGTTCTTGGCTAATAGCCAAGCCCTCGCTCGTCATCATCTTCATTTGTCGATCAGACTGATTGTTTCGTTCGTTGTTTTTATTTCGTGGTCTTCGCCGGACCTGTGTACTCCCAGGTCTGTATACATTTCTTTTTGAAGCCGGGGCAATGACTCTTTTAGCAAGAAATTGAAACTGTGATGGAGCTCTCATTATCTGGATAATCTTCTTGTGTGGAAGAACTTAACTTGGGTATTGATTGGTGAAGAGTGAGGAGTAGTTAGTGAGTGTATTTACTTGATTGTTGATTGTGTAGTCAAAAGATAAGACGTGAGACGTGAGATGTGTCTGTTATGTTGTCTGTGTCGGCGGCACAAAGTTTCAGGGTTTCATGTTCTCATCATCACTCATCTTTTCTTCACCACCATCAACCATCACTCGTTCATCACCACTTGATCAAATGATGATTCCAGATGCTTCCAAACTAATGTATTGATTATTGGCTCGTTAATAAACACAATTCGCAAACATTATCGCTGCGTATACACAAAGTTACCCTTGAAAGATTACATAGAAAAGAAAGAGCCATGAAATCACCACTAGATATGTTCTTACAACAGCAAGAAGATTGCGATAGACCAGCATGCGAAGACACAGTAAATGCATTATCAAGTGCTCTAAATAGACTAAACAAGAAGAAGGAAGCATCATCTGAGTCTATTGACAAAGGAATTTCCAGCTCAAAAATGTGTCCACCTACTAAAGATGTAATTGGTTCATCTTCTTGGACTCTTCTTCATTCTATGGTAAGAACAAAATTTAGGTCAAATACAGTGTACCTTTCTCTCGTGAATTCAACGAATCTTAAGAAATACAATTTTGATGAACGATTGTATAGGCTGCTTGGTACCCTGAGAAACCGAGCGACGATGAAAAATTAAAGATGGGGAATTTCATGGAAGCATTATCCATCTTTT
>Ga0115005_10005394_pt1 | contig 10120 bp, 14 predicted proteins | sample ArcOceMetagenome_FD_87163 | JGI IMG/M metagenome (GOLD analysis project Ga0115005, IMG submission 87163) | Marine eukaryotic phytoplankton communities from Arctic Ocean - Arctic Ocean - Greenland ARC118M Metagenome | ecosystem: Environmental > Aquatic > Marine > Oceanic | place: Arctic Ocean... | reverse complement strand
GAAATGCTGACAAGCTATTTCAGTACACAGCCGCTGGAGTATATACAGGCTTTAGCTTCAGTCTCGCTTCTCAAGGCACAAGCCCTTACGGCGTAACGTGGGATGGTTCGGCTTTGTGGACAGTAGATAACTCAAGCAGTGCTGCTTTTAAATACCAAAACCAAATTGGCGTTAATTCTGTGTCTTCGGGTTATGGTCTTCTGGGCCAACAAAACTACGTGAGGATCAAATAATGCCTCTAACTAAAGTAAAAACAACGGGGCTTTCAGATGACTCTGTGACCGGTGCTCTGATAGCAGATGGCGCTGTAGGTACGGCTGCATTAACGCCCACCATAGCCACAGGAACCCCAACGGCCACTGTAGGCACAAGCGCAAACGCTACGGCTAACACTCATCACTTTGTAAGTGCTGCTGGTGTGACACTGACGCTACCTACGCCCACTGTTGGCATGAAGGTGTACGTCACGGTAGGCTCTAGCGTAAACACAATCATTGGCAGGAACTCTAGCACCATTGCTGGGTTGGCTGAGGATTTAACCATTGACGTAGCCAACATGAGCATAGGTCTCATTGGCACAAGCACATCAGCGTGGGTATTAATATGAGTACGATTAGCAGTTTAATTAGTTCTGGTGGGGGTGGCTCCGAAATAAACGACCAGAAGTTTATCAACAGTACAGACAATCTTATTACAACAGAGTCAGGCGAGAAGTGGCTAAAGTCTGGAGTTACAGAAACCTCATTGTCCAGCTATCCTGATGCAAGTACCATTATATCTAGCATAGCTAACGGGAGTTTTAACTTTACTGTCACATCAGCACCAAAAGGTATTTTGGCTATAGGTTCTGACATTTGGATACTTTATGCAGGAACTATGCAAAAGTTTGCAAACACAGGGGGTTCCGCTATCGTTACCATAAGTCTTTCTGGTATAGATGACGCGAGAGCCTTAGGCTATGACGGTACACATATACTTGTAGTTGAATCTAACTCAGAGGGCTGGATAGCGAGGTACACTACTGCGGGTGTCTACGCAGGGACTTATATTGATCTTAGTTCTCAAACGACATCTCCACGCTCTGCTGCTTGGGACGGGACGCACATACACGTCTCTAACTATGCTAATAGTACAGTCTATAAGTATACTCAGGCAGGGGTCTACTCAGGCCAAAGCTATACGGTTCAAGTCAGCGGGTGCTACTTAGTTGTTGCTGACGGTAATATTTATGCAATGAGACCTGATTCCACTATTGATAAATACTCAACTGGCGGGGGCCATATAAGTGTTTTATCGCCATCTTCTTTTGTATCTGGAGTATCTAATAACAATAATGTAAATGCTCATTCAGGGATTACCTATGATGGGTCTAATTTTTGGATTTGTGTGCTTAATAATCAAAGGGCTTATAAGATTACTACAACAAAAGTAGTCGGTCTTACCTCTTCACTAGCAGAAGCGGGTTCACCGCTGTACGCGAGGATACTCTAATGGCTATAGTTATATATGAACCAGTGCTTGAAACTCAAGAAGTATACGCAAAGCAATGGCGAGATGCAGAACTGCTATCTACAGACATTGCAGCTTATGTCCCAGATTATCCGAATCGTGACAACATCCTACTCTACCGTACAGCCCTGCGAAACTGGCCTGCTGCTACAGACGAAGAGGGTGAAGCCCTTTTCCCAACAACACGACCAGTACTAGGAGAATAGTATGGCTTTAGTTATACAAGCAGACCATGTTTCACCAACATCAGCAGCGATCTTTTGGCGTAATGATGAACTAGCTCGCACCGACATAGCAGCAACAGTTTCCGACTATCCGAACGCAGCAGCTATTATCACTTACCGTGCAGCCTTGCGTGACTGGCCCAGCACTGAAGACTTCCCAGACACACGGCCTTCTTTAGGAGACTAAAATGCTCGCTGAAATCTCAGTTGTCGTCGGTGTTCTCAAGACACTCAATGATGGTATAAAAACTGTCAAAGAATCTGGAGAACACCTGACTGGTCTCGCTGGGGTTTTTGACACGTTGACAGCAAGTAAAGCTGCGGTTGAAACTATTGAGGCTGAATCTTCAGATGCCACGGATGGCAAAGTTTTGACTCAAGAAGAGGCTCTTTCGCTCGCTTGGATTCGCGAGGATATCAAAAAGAAAGAGCGGGCTTTAAGGCGCAGTGTTCCACCAGCAGTGTGGAGGGACATGTTGATGCTACAATCAAAATCCCTGGCGAACCACAAATTTAAACTTGAAAAAATACGCTTAGCCAAGATGCGTAGAATCACCAAGATTGACACCGTCTTTAAAAATGCATTGGGTGCTGTCTGCGTTATTCTCAGCGCAGCTTTGGCTTACTACTTTTTTTACTTACCGCAGGTTTCTTAAATGGCTGACCCGAAAGAAATAATTGACATTGCAGCGGCATCTACGGGAGTCCTGAGTCTCGCCGCTTGGCTGCCACCAACCGCCTCGCTTTTTACAATCGTTTGGCTGGGAATTCGGATTCTTGAGACTGACACTGTGAAAAAACTACTAAATAAGGATCAAAAGTAGCGGATTTTTGGCTCAATAATCAACTGATGGTAGAATACACAACATGAAGGTGTGTACATCGTAAAATCTACAGCGTTAACCACCGGGACTTCCGGTGAATACCTAGCTGCTTCCGTGCTACAGCGCCACTTCAAGGCGATAGCTTTTCCAAATCTTCCAACGCCATATGACCTAATACTTGAGGCGTATGACGGTCGTTTTCTTAAATGCCAGGTTAAAACATGCGACATTATTAACACGATAAACGGGTGTCGATATTGGAAGTTCAATACTGGAAAAAGCAAAAAGCAGTACACCGCCGATGAAGTTGACTTTTTCGCGCTGGTCTCGTTGCCAAGGCGGCTAATATTTTGCATGAGCTTTGACGAAATAGGTGCAATACACACTACTAGATTACGAGAAACTCAGTTTACAGAACGCGCAGAGACAGAAAGTATTAACAAGGTATTAGGCGATTATTTATGAGCGACTATAAATATTTTAAATTATCCGATTTTGATTGCCAAGAAACGGGCGAGAACCGAATGGAGGATGAGTTTATAAAAAAACTAGACCATCTGCGAGATGCTTGCGGTTGGCCGTTTATTGTCACATCGGGATATCGTGATCATTCGCACTCTGCTGAGATTAACAAGGCCAACGGTGGTGGATATCACACAAAAGGTGTTGCCGCAGATGTGGCAGTTTCTGGTGGAAAGCAAAAGCACGACATTGTTAAACATGCCACGGCGATGGGGTTTTCTGTCGGAGTCGCTAAGACTTTTGTACATGTTGACACCCGCATGGATACACCTGTTATTTGGACGTACTAAATGAATATTTTAAGCATGGTTCTTAACTCAGTGGCTGGCGTAGGAAAAACCTACTTGCAAAATAAGGCCGCAGTCAAAGCGGCCAAGCATGAAGCAACAATGTCCACAATACAAAACAATGCCGATTGGGAATCTATAATGGCTGATGCCTCAGCGGCCTCATGGAAAGATGAGTATTTAGTAATTTTATTAACTTCGCCCGTCATTGCAATTATGTACGGCGCAATGACAGATGACCCACAACTTATTGAACGGGTGCAATTTGGCCTGCAAACTTTAGAGCTCCTCCCTGACTGGTTTAGTTATTTACTAGCGGTAGCGGTGACAGCGTCTTTCGGTATTCGCGGAGCCGACAAGCTGATGAATTTGAGGAAGAAGTAACATGGCATTAGAAAATACAACCTATATTGATGGCCTTGTCGCCACCAACCCAACGTCCAGCGATAATGTTGGCGATGGTGATAACCACATTCGACTAACAAAACTGGCGATAAAGAACACATTTCCAGCGGTCGCAGGCGCGGTTACGCCAACTCATACTCAGATAAACTCTGGCGTTGCGCTGGCTAATACTGCAACAAATCTCAACACCGCAAATGCAGTTGTTAAAAGAGATGCCAGTGGTAACTTTGTTGCGTCACAGATCACTGCGACTGACATCGCAACGCAGAATATAAATGTCACAGGCACTGTCACAGGTAGTTTGACAGGTAACGCATCCACAGCGTCTACCGCCACACTAGCGGCGCAGGCGAACAAATGGACAACTGCCAGAACGGTGACTCTTGGTGGGCGTTTAACAGGGCAATTTACAATTGACGGAAGTGCAAATGTCGGACTTAGCGCCTATGTCGTTAATGATAGCCATCAGCACACTATATCGACAATTGCTGGATTGAGTGCAGAATTGACGCGAATTGAAGGAACTGTATCTGGCGCAGCCGTGACATCGGCAGGAAAGTGGACAACACCCAGAACAATTACTTTGGGTTCGGGGCTTTCAGGCTCCGTTGCCCTTGATGGTTCAGCCAACGTCACGCTAAACGCCACAGTGGTCAACAATTCTCACAACCACACCATTGCTAATGTCACAGGTCTTCAAGCAGCGTTAAACACGAAGCTTGAAAGTTTTTCAAATGCAGCGTCTGCGACAAAATTGGCAACTGCTAGATACATTGCATTGTCTGGCAATTTGACAGGTTCGGCGCAGTTTGATGGCACAAGCAATATCATCATTAATGCTGGAGTTGTAAACGACTCACATTCGCACACACTTTCGACTATTGTCGGATTGAGTGCGGCGCTGTCTGCAAAAGTTGATACCACAACGTACACCCCGTCCGATATTCTTACAAAATTGAAGACTGTGGACGGCGCTGGCTCTGGATTAGATGCCGACCTACTCGATGGGATTTCTTCAGCTAGTTTTCTACAAACAGCAACCTCTAGCTTCACTAATAACGGTTATATCCGATTCAGCAACGGTTTTTCTCTTATGTGGGGCAGCGCGTCAGTTGCTGGTAACGCAGTTAACGCATTTGTTAGTTTTCCTACGGGGTTTGGCACTTCATGTTTTCAGGTTGTCACAACGCAGCAAGATACAGGCGTGGCTACGCACGACAACTGGACGTTAGGAACTAGCGCACCGACAACCACTGGCTTTTATGTCACCAACGGTGTTGGCACAGCGAAAACCTTTAGCTACATTGCGGTAGGCACTTAAAGAGTGGCTTTCGTACCGCTAAGAAAAATCGGATCAGGTGGCATCGTCACCGATCAAGACCCATACGACTTGGAATTGACACAGTTTCCTGACGGCAACAACGTGCAGTTTCACGAAGGTCGAATCGGCAAGGCACTCGGACACAGCATTGCAAACTCACTATCTTTCGCCCCGACACACGCCCATGGTTGGCGGTATGCGGGTAATAACACGCTGATTATAGGGTCATTAAACAAGCTTTATCGTTACAACGGCACCGCAACGACTGACGTTACAAAAACATCTGATGCGACAACCTATAGCAACTCGCCACGTTGGCAGTCTGAGCAGTTGGGTTTGGCGATGATGTTAAATAATGGTAGTCAAACACCACAATATATGTATCCAACTGGCACACGATTTGCTGACCTACCGAACTGGCCCAGCACAGTGACGAGTAGCTGCATAAAGCCTTACCGATCCTTTTTGATAATGGCTGGGTATGACACGTCATCTACAACTCACCCATACACAGTGCGTTGGTCTGATGAATACAACCCTACATCTGTACCTGGTGATTACGACATAACCTCAACAACTAATCTTGCTGGTGAGAATGTCCTCACTGGTAATAATGGCGCACTCGTCGATCAAATGTCGCTTAACAACTCGCAGATTATTTATGCCGAAAGCGGCGTTTTTGCTATGGACTTCATAGGCGCACCATTTGTATTTAGTTTTCGTGAAGTTTTTAGCGACGATGGGATCATCAACCGTGGCGCTGTAGCTGCATTTTTTAATAAGCACTTGGTAGTCGGCAACAACGATATTTATGTACACGATGGTAATCAGAAAGAGAGCATTGTCGATAAGCGAGTTCGCAGAACATTCTTCAACTCGGTGCAAGATACCAGATCAGTTTTCTGTCACACCATTGAAGATAAATCAGAAGTTTGGATATGCTATGCCGATGAAGACGCTGACAATATTTTAAGCGCCAACCGCGCATTAGTATATAACTGGTCGCAGAACGCATTTACCTTTATCGACTTACCAAATGTACGCGCACTGGCCTCAAGCGATGTGCTTGACACGTCTGGCGGCTGGGATGCTAACAATCTCACATGGGCGAATAGTAACGAGTACTGGTCAACGTCTAGCCTTAACACAACCAATAAGGGTGTTGGAGTTTACGCGGTCGGGTCTGAAAATAATAAGCTGTACCAGATGAATAATACTCACGGTGCTGCTGGTCAGCCTTTGAACGCTTTTCTTGAAGCTACAAAAATTGATCTTGATACCGTTCTTGGCAAAGCCAATAACGCGATTAAGCAGCTTGTTGGGATCATGCCTCAGATCGAGGGGCAAGGCGCAGTGTCAATATCCATTGGCGTAAGCGACTCACCGCAAGGCGGTGTCCAATGGAAAACCCCGGTCATTTACAACATCGAATCTGACCACAAAATAGACGTGAGAACGTCTGGACGTTACTTCGCTTTGAGAATAGAAAGCAATCACGTCGAGGACTTTTGGCGTTTGACAGGTTTAGATATTGACGTGTCAGAGGTCGCTGGTCGATGAGTTATCAAGTTTCATCAACCTCGGCTGGCACAGTCGTTGATTTAAGAAGATGGGTTTCAAACGAACTGATTCGCGTTGGGTTGGCCCTCAGTACAAACGCGCCAACGGTAATACCCGTAATAAACGCCGCACCTGCAAAGCCGCAAACTGGACAGATTGTTTTTGCAGACGGCACAAATTGGAACCCCAGTGGCGGTCGTGGTCTGTACTACTACGATAGCGGCTGGACAAAAATAGCATAGGACATAAGCATGGGCTTTTCATTCAGCGGTTCAACATCTAAAAATCAATCAAGCAGCAGCGCAAACACCTTTGTTGATGAGAGTCAGCAGCCATATCTAGACGATGTTCGTTCTCAAGCGCAGACTTTAAACGCGCAGGGTATGCCTGTCGAGGGCTTGGCTGGGTTAAACGATACGCAGCTAAACGCGATGGGAATGGCGAACCAGGGGGGCCAGATGCAGGCAGGCGCGGGTGCGAATGTCATGGGCCTTGGTGCCGCGCAGACCGCAGGCACAGGCGCTGCAATGAACTACGCTGGCGGTGCAATGGGAGGTAGTGCGGGCGCAGGTATTAACACGGCGATGGGCGCAGGCAATGCTTACGCTGGCGGCGTGATGGGCTTGAACGCATCGCAAGGCGGCGGTGTGAATCACAACATGGCCTCCAACATGGCGGGTAATGCCAGCCAGATGGGTGCCGCCAACAACAGCGGCATAAACATGGGCAACGCGCAGGCCATCGGTGGTCTGGCGCAAAACTCGACAGCCGCATCTGCTAACGGCTTTAACCCGAATACCGCTACTCAAGCTGGCGGCTTGGCAACTGGTGCGGGTATCGCTCAGAACCAAGGCATTAACACTAACAGCCTCAATAGTTACATGAATAACAGTTCGCTAAATGGTCAGATCGATGCTGCCAGTAGAGATGTAGCGCGGAACCTCAACGAGAATCAGCTAACAGGTATTGCAAGCCAAGCTGCAGGCACGGGTAACAGCGGATCAAGTCGAGCAGGCGTTGCCGCAGGTATCGCTATGCGCGGTGCGGCTGATCGTGTTGGCGACATATCGGCCAACATGCGTGGTCAAGCCTACAACACAGGTCTTAATATCGAAGCTGGTCGCGCTAACCAAAACGCCCAACTTCAGCAAGGTGGCAATCAGTTTAACGCAAATGCTCAGAACTCAATGACATCTCAGGGCTTGGGTATTGCTGGCAATCAGTCTGGTCAGAATGCTGGTTTTCAGCAGCAGACTAACTTGGCGAATCAGAACGCTGGCAACGCCATGATGAATACAGGAATTGGTGTCGCTTCTGGTGCCGCTTCACAGAACGCTGGTTTTAACCAGCAGGCCAACAGCGCCAACATGGGCGCACAAAATCAAATGATGGGTCAGGGTTATCAAATTGGAGCAAACCAGCTTTCAGGTAATCTAAATCGATCACAGCAAGCGGGTATGGGTAATCAGAACGCCTATAACTCTGCCCGGCAATTCGGCGCGGGTATGGGTCAAAACGCATTTAACAGCAACACTCAGAATCAGCAGTTTGGCGCGAACATGGCTCAGAATATCGGGCAGCAGGGTGTCAATAACATGCAGACGGGCCAAGGCATGATGAACACAGGCATTGGCATGTCACAGGGCGCAGGCGATGCACAACGCGCATTTGAGCAGCAACAGTACGCGCAGCAATTCCAGCAGGGCATGTCGCCATACAACTCGCTAAACTTCTACAACAATATTGTCGGTGGGCCAAATAATCTCAGCACTGCTTCCTCGCAGGCCACTGGTAAATCTAGCAGCATGGGATTCGGATTCGGATAAGGAATATATAGAATGGCAAGATATTTTGACACGCTCCGCGACCCTACAGAGGCCGAAGCTAAACTTGAATCTCTCAATCGCGCAGATTCACCTGACTTATTGAGAATTAACCAAAGTTCAGATATCCGCAATCTGCCTGTGCGAAAGGCCAGCAATCCGGCTGAAGAGCAAGCACTTTTACGCGCTGGTTTTATGAATAACGGAACGCCTGGTGAGTTTGTTTCTCCAGTACGCGACCTTACCACTGAGATGCAGCAGTACGAGTTGGCAAAGCGTGACGCTCGGCAAGCGGTATACGACGAGCAGGGCAACTCCGCCATGTTTAAGATTGGTGACACGTTAGCTGACACTGGCCGATTCTTTATGTCACCACTATTCTGGTTGTCTGGGGAAGATAGCAGCAAATACGATCCGTCAGCGGTTAGAAAAAGCGGATACCGCGCACAGCTTGAAGCGTCAGTTACGTACACAAGCGAGCTGTATAAAAAGGCAGATGCACATCGTCTCCAACGTGACGCAATCCGTGAAGCTAACACTCGCAATGATAGGACTATGCAAAATCAACAAATTCAGTCTCAGTTTGCGGGTATGAGTACCCCGCAAAAAGAACTTTATAGCTACGCAATGAACAGTGGGCCAGAAAATGCAGAGTTATATAAGGCAGGCACATCAGCGGCATTTAACCAGTTAAACAAGAACATGATGCTGGCGACTGATAAAGCTATTCCTTTGTTTGGAGTAGATGGCAGTCAAATAATTGTTCCGAAGATGATGAATGAAACATTTAACAAGTACGGCACACGATTCGAGCAGGCTGTGGCCCCTGCTACGGAAGCATTCTCTGCACTGGATAAGCTACGAACCTCGCTAAAAGAGGGTACTCCACTTTCCGAAGTTGCTGCGGTTACGCAGTTTAACAAGGTTCTCGACCCTGGCTCTGTCGTTCGTGAGTCTGAGGTACGGTTGACGGCTGAAGCTAGAGGTATTTATGACGAATTAATGGTCAAACTCAATAACGTGACAGAAGGAGATGTTCTTACAGATGATCAGGTTATTGATATGCTTTCTCTTGCTGATGCTTTGGGCGATGTTTATAAAAAGTCATACAACAGAACCCGCGATGACGCTGAGTTTAAGTTTAGTAATTCAGGATATGGCGATAAGAATGTGATCACGCAGTACCTTGGTACTCGGAAACGCTTTGATCAACCGCAACAGACAAAACCTAACACCATAACAGTTCCCGACCCGCAACCTTTTGGAAGTGGGCAGGGGCCGTTGCGCCCTGAGTTACTAAAGAAAATAGAGCCTTCGGATGATCAGCTTCTTCAAACTGCTTTATCAAAATATTACTAACAGTAGGTCGATATGGAATTAGATAAGACAAAGTTATTGGCTGCGATTGATGCAGCTAGAGCCTCCAAGGACATGGATGCTGTCACGCGCATGATGGAGAGACTGCCAAGCCCTGCAAATGTCCAAGACAACCAGATCGATAAAAAGTCAGGTGCGGGACTTGGTACCCGCGCTATTGTGGGTAACGCCAAGAGTCCAGAGGATAGACTTGCGACTATGCGTAACCACTACCCCGAAGCCCAACCGTATGGTGAGGATAACTTTCTATATTACGACCGTAAAGATG
>Ga0115005_10005393_pt1 | contig 10120 bp, 4 predicted proteins | sample ArcOceMetagenome_FD_87163 | JGI IMG/M metagenome (GOLD analysis project Ga0115005, IMG submission 87163) | Marine eukaryotic phytoplankton communities from Arctic Ocean - Arctic Ocean - Greenland ARC118M Metagenome | ecosystem: Environmental > Aquatic > Marine > Oceanic | place: Arctic Ocean... | reverse complement strand
GGGCGCCGAGCTGGGCGCGCTGCGCGTGGAGGAGCGCGCGCTGCGCGAGCAGCTGGTCGCTGCGGGCGAGGAGGCGCGCGCGGCGGCGGCGGCCTTCGATGCGAGGTACCGCGAGCAGCAGCAGGCGATGGCGGCGGCCAAGGAGGCGGCCAAGGAGAAGCTCGAGACGCTGCTCGGCGAGCAGGTGGACGAGACGAGGAAACTCACGAGCGAGTTCCAGCACGCCCAGCAGCTCACACAGTCGCAGGTGGCCACGCTTAGCGCACAGCTCAAGGAGCTGCAGGACAAGCTTGATAACCGCGAGCCACGGCCTGAAGACGTGCAGCTCATCGAGTCGCTCCGGCGACAGATGAAAGAGAAAGACGAGATGGTGCGCCGCACGTACGAGGAGATGAAGTACTTCAAGATGGAGCTGCAGAACCGCGAGGTCAACTTCAACAGCAAGTTCGGTGCGCAGCCGCGCGTGGGCACACTCAACCCTCTCGCCTCCCAGAAGGCCGCCACCAACGGCGGCAACGGCACGGGGCGACGAGGCGCCGAGAAGATGGGGCCAGGCTCGATGGGGGCCGCCTCGATGGGGGCCGCCTCGATGGGGGCGTGCGGCATGGGCGGCGGCGTGGATGCCCGCGTGCAGATGCCGACGGGCGGCGGCGACGGCGCGACGGGTGGCGGCGGCGGCGCGGTGGGCGGTGGCTCGGGCGCACCGGGCGCACCGATGGGCCGCAGCCGCCGACAGCAGAAGTCGGAGCAGGGTGCTCCGCAGGTTTCGAGTTCTGCGCCCGCCGTTGAAGGTGGCGATCCTGGCGAGCTGGACATCGGCAGCCGTGGCGGCAGCGGCGACAGCGGCGCGTCGGGCCATTCGATGGGCGGGGGCAGGGCGGGCGGCAGCTTGGGGCGGCGGCGGGCGGCGTCCGGCGAGTGGGAGGCCGCGCCCGAGAGGCCACCACCCGAGCCGAAGAAGAGCTCGCGGGAGCGCAGGCCTGTGGCCAACGGCCTCTGAGGACCAGTGCTGCCGTGCTGCGCGGGGAGCGGGACCTAGGAGGAGTCTCGCGTTCTTGCTGTGCAGTTATTTACCATGTCGCGGGTTTGGAGGTTTCCCGCCGTTTAATAAGATTCTAGTCGTTCTTCCACGCCTATCCCCTGCACCTCGGCGCAAGTCTCCCCTGCACCGACTTCGGCGTACGAAAACTAGGCTCTCGCGTGCACCCATGGGTGAGAAGGAGGAAGTGTGCGTGGACTGCGGCGACGCTAAGCGCAGCGCGGAGGCGCGCGCCGCTGTCCCCGTCGTCGACGGGAGTGGCCAACTTCAGCTGGGTGGGTGCCAGCCGCTCTACGAGGCGTGGACCGACTGCATCGCAAAAAAGGATAACCAGGCAACGGCTTGTGCGGAGGTGCTGAAGGGCTTCAAAGCGTGCCACGCGGGCATGAGCGCGGGTCGCCTCGAAGCACCCGCGCCCAGTGAGAACCCACGCCCAAGCTCACTGCGGAGCTCACTGGGACTGCAGTGAGTGCTCCCGGACTGCAGTGAGTTCTCCCAGTGAGTTCTCCCGGGCGGAGGTGGAGATTGAGCGCGCACACGCAGCGCTTGATCAGCCAGTGGAAGCGTGACGTCGCTAAGTAAGCAGGCGATGTGCCAACGCCATGGCACAGCGCTTGGTGGTCCATCGGTGCCGGTGATGCGGCAGGTCGGTCATTCGGCGCTGGCGAGCGGCAAGCGGTTGGTGGATTTGCGGCGCCTCTCGGCAGTGCACTACTCATGGCCTACTGTTCAGGGCTCTCTCCTTCCTCACAATCCACAAACCGCCAAATCAGAGAGAAGGACTGCTCTAGCAGCCATGCCCATGGTACGGTATGAGTTGTGTAGTGTTAGCAGTGTGTTAGCTCGCGTGGCGGGGGCGGGGCGTTCGTTTAAATCGTTATACCATGCGTTATACTAACGTACTAACTCCGCCAAGTGATTTTAATGGACTGCCCTATTTACGGCTGTATACTGCCTCTATATATATAGGATGGGTGGGAGTAGCAGGAACGTCCAAAAATCGGATATTCTCGGGCCTGCAGCCGTGGATGCAAGTTTAGTACGGATCGGGACACTGGGATTGCAAGTTTGATCCCGGAGGCAAGTTTGGCAAGTTTGATCCCAATCCAAATCGGGACACTGCATGGACAAGTTTGCAAGTTTGCTCATCAGTGGAAGTATGACAAGTTCTGTAATTATGCAATCATCCAATCACGCAAGTTCACTGGATTCCGTCGATGCCATTAACAATTCCCACTGGTTACAAGTCCGCAGATTCCGCAATCCAGTGTCGATCTCGTTGATTACTCTGCAGTGTGCGCGAGCTGAGTACGAATTGGCCAAACTTGCATCGTGATTGCGATTTGACGAAGCATGTTCATTGACGAAACCCGTGACTCGGCGGGGCGGAAGTCCGGGCTGGGTCGAAAATCGGCTATCCAGTAGGAGGTGCCCCAGGACGGTAAACGCCTTGCCGGTAGTGCCAATCAGGAATACGGAGCGGCAGGAACTCGCGGTCGATAAGGTTAGGCGCGTATTGAATCTCGTTGAGTCCACAATCCGCGCCATCCCCCTTCCATTCGGCGATGAGGATGGTCGTCTTAGGCAGCAGCCCTGCCAAGTGCGAGTTGATGGCCGCCGTCCCTACCCCGTCAGCAAACTCGCACGAGTCCAGACAGACGCACAGTTCCACGAGCCCTTGTAGCACTCCAATGACGCTCCAGTCGACAAGTGAAAATGGTTCGGAGGAGTCCCAATCGAGGTACAGCACCTTCACGCCGGCCGGCATGGCTTCGCAGACTTTTGCGAGGTCTTCCGGCGCCGGCGCGCTCATTACGAGATTGACCATGCGCACATTTTCGAGGGAGGCGAGCTCTCCAAGCTTATCCTCGGTGGCATAGAAGCAGTCACCCCACACGAGCACCTCCATGGTGTGCCGCATGCTGTCGGAGGTCCAGGGCCTGCTCAGCGGACACTCACCCGCGAGCTGGAGGCCCTTGAGTTGCACGTATCGATCGAACAGACCAGGAAAGTACTTTTGCTTCAGAGTGGAGTGGGCCCACCCCAGCTTCAGAATCTCGAGCCCAGCTGGAAGGTCATCCCGCAACCAGCGAAACACGACATCAAAGTGTTCCGCGTCGCCTTTATCGCGGCCGAGCCCCTCAAGATTCATCGCAAGCTTGCGCAGAGACGGAAACGACAGCCCGCACAGGGCACTCAAAACCGGCCAGACGTAGTCAATGTAGCGCCGCTCCCTCAACAACTTAGCCTGTGGAGCTTCCCCGGCGAACCCCCAGGGCTGAGAAACCGTGCTGCTCGCCAGAACCACAGTGGTCACCCACGACAAATTGGGCACTAGCCGCCGCACTTGCGTTGGGAGAATCGGCAGCGCCCCGTCATCGACCAGTCTCTTGAACAAGTGGTCTGTAGGAAGGTCTAAGACTGCCCGTCGGTCGTATGTCACCACAAGTGCACGCCACGTCTCCGGGTCGTCGCGAATGGCATGTCGCCACGCGTCGCAGACCATGCACATGCGCAGTCGCCGCCAGCACTGCCGCTCGGTCACAAATATGGCGTGCCACAGCTCTGTCGGTAGCGTAGGTAGCACACTGTGGACGAGCTGCTCGGGCGCCTCACCGAGCACAGGCATGGCTTGTCTGGTGGTGGTGGCGGCGGCGGCCGTACGGCAGTGGCTCGGCCGCTTGAGTAGCTCGGCTCGGTAGGCGCTGGTGGCGGTCTCGAGGATCGCAAGGTGCGAGGTGAGGACCGACGCAGGGACCAGGCGCAGCTCCGATAGCTCGATGACGCTGTCATCTGTGGTGTCCACGAGGTCCATAGATTACGAGATGCCGACGTGTGCCGCCTGCGCTGGTTGGTGCGCAAAGCGCTGACGCCAAACTTACACCCCGAAATAACCCACCAACGAAACTTGGACTTACAATTACTTATCTGTCACATATACCGCAGATAAGATAGAGAAACGCGCGGAGAGCCGCGCCGACCAAATCTCGTCTCGCGACTGACACAAGTTCAGGAGGGGAGGTTGGGTTGTCTATACCCCTCTATTGTGCGGCGTTACTTTAGACTTTACCTCGGCCGAGCCACCTTCACCGACCTTGGCACCAATAACGCCATCAGCCGTCGCGCCCGCTTCGCAGGAGGCTCCTCCTCCACGTGGGTCTCCTTCGAGCGAGGCGCCTCCGTCGGCACCTCGTCCTGCCTCGCTGACGAGGCCAGCGGCACCACAACCGCGACGCTTGGCGGCAGCGCCTCGAGCGCTTCGAGCGCCACCATCGCGGCATCCTGCTGCGCGTGGCGCACGCTCTTCTTAAAGCGGCCGTCGTGCGGCTTGCCGCCCAGCACGGCCCGGCAGCGCCACGCCGCGGCGTAGTAGCCGAGCACGCGCTCCTCTGGCGGCCGCTGCTCCGCCACGAAGACGCGCGCGAAGAGGCCGCGCGCCGCCGCGCGCTCGCGCAGCTCGGCGCAGCGGTCAGGCCCCGACGGCTTCTTTCGCCTGGCACCTGCGGGCGGCGCGCCCAGCAGCGCCGTGCGGATGTCGGCGTTGGTGCAGCTCGCCCCTCCGCGCGCGAGCGCGCGCCGCGCCGCGATGGCCGCACGGGGCAGCGCCGCCGCCCAGTCCGTGCGCTGCGCGAGGTCGTCAAAGTAGTCGGCGCGGTAGCGGTGCGACGCGATCGCCGGCGTGCCGCGCGCCGCCGCCCCCGTGCGCCACTCGTCGCCCATCCCAACCGCCCCGACCACGTCCTCGAGGCTCGTCGCGTCCCGCAGCGCCGCTGCCGCCGCCGCCAGCCCGTGCGGATCGCCCGCAGGCGGCGGCCGCTCGGCTGACCGCTCGCGCAGCCGCGCATGCAGCAGCCACAGCAGCACGAAGCCAGTGTTGAGCGGGTTGTTCTCGGAGGCCATCGCCAACTGCGCATACCTGCGGCACAGCCGCCGCGTGCACGCGCACAGCCCCTCGCGCGCCGCAACCTCCGCCTCGCAGCCCGGGCACACGCAGCACGAGGCGTCGCACCGCGGCGTGGGCGGCGGCACACGGCCGCCCGGCGGAACAAACGGCGAGGGCGAGAGGAGGGCGCCGCGCGCCACTAGGACTGAGGCGCAGCCCGAGGCGCGGCGCAGCTCGTCTGCCGAGGCCGAGTCGAGCGCGTCGCCGTTGACCGTCAGCCGCACCTGGCTCGCGAGGCCGGCGATGACGGGCGCGAGCTCAGCCCAGCGCGCCGCGTCGTTCGGCCGATCGGTGGCGCAGCGCGCGTGTATCGCGAGGGCGGCCGCGCCCGCGGCGATCAGGCCCCGGCAGCGCTCGAGGGTCGCCTCCGGGCCTTCGACGCACAGGCGGATCTTGCACGAGAGCAGCACACCGGCCGGCAGGAAGGCGCGCAGCGCCGCGACGACCCTCTCGGCGCGCTCGCGGTCCGCAAAGAGCGCCGCGCCGCTCCCGCCGGCGCTCGAGCACTCTTTCGGGCACCACCGGAGCGTCGGGCAGCCCATATTCACGTCGAGCTGCACGATGCCATCGCGGGTCGGGTCGGCCGGGTCGAAGAGCTGGCGCGCGGCCGCCAGCGCGCCCTCGGGGTCGGCCGTGCCCAGCTGCACCACCAACCGGCCGCGTTCGGCCTCGCACGTGCGGAAGACAATCTGGCCGGCAGGCCCGCGCCAGTCTGTCGTCCCGAGCCGTTGATCGACAGAGCGCGTCGACAGCGCCACCTTCGCGTCTACGAGCTCCTCCGAGTAGACGAGCGCCGCGCCGCGCTCCAAGGAGAGGAGCCGCAGCGGCAACGTTCCCAGGCGCACCATCGGTGCGAGCGAGGCGGGGGCGGAGGCGGCGGCCTGGTCCATCGGTCCGAGGCGACCGGGTTGAGGAAGGAGCGCCACGAGGAGGAGCGCCACGAACGAGCGCCGTCCTGGCCGCGCGCTGGCACGAGGCAGCAGCGTGTCTGCGGACGCCGACGCGAAACCCCACCTCGCATACTGTCCGCTCAGAACTCCCGTCATCGATTACAGTCCCCAAGGCTGTAACTTCGATCGATTTGGCTTTTCGATTTTGGGCCCCAAGGCAGAGCTGAGGCTGTCTGAGTCGTGTTACCGCCTGCGTCTGGCTGCGGTGCTCGGGCCTGAGAGATGGCCGGGTGCAGTGCAGCCTTGGCAAAACGCTCTGATGCGAGGGCGCAGCGGCGTGCTCAGTCGCAAGCCAGGCGGGAGGCTGCTACTGCTGGCGCTCGTGGTGAAGTGTCTGTTTCTGGCAGCAGTGGTGGCTCGAGGTTCAGGACCGTCGCGGCCAACGCTCGCCTGAAGCTCGGCCAGAAGGAGGACATCCTGGTGGACGGTGCGGGGAAACCGTATCCGAAATCTTCGCTGCTCTGTCTGGCGCTGAACAACCCCCTCAGGCAGGCCGCGATTCGCACCATTCGCTGGCCAGGTTCGTCCAAGATAGACCCCTCACCTGCCTCCTCGCCTGGTTCCCACGGCACGAGTGCTGTTACATGGCTCGACCAATCGTCTGCGCGCTACACGCGGCTGTCGGCTGGCCGGCGCGGCACGCTGGCGCAGCGCAGCTGGCCATCCCTCACCACACAGCCCGTCCGCCAGTCCAGACTCACGCTGCCGCCTGCCGTCATCACTGGCAGTTTTTGATAACCTAATCCTGCTCGCCATCCTAGCCAACTGCATCTTCATGGCACTGGACCCGGTCGATTGGCTCGACCAGGTCGAGATCTACTTTTTGACGCTCTTCACGCTCGAGATGTCGCTCAAGATCGTCGCGCTCGGCTTCGCCTTCCACAAGGGGTCTTACCTGCGAGACCTGTGGAACTGGCTCGACTTCACGGTCGTCCTCACAGGCTGGATCTCGATCATCATGCTGTCACTCCCGGGCAGCGCTGACCTGGGCTTTCTGTCCACGCTGCGCGCCGTGCGTGTGCTGCGCCCGCTGCGCACGATCAACCGCGTACCAGGAATGAAGGTAGGCTGCGCCAGCCAGCAGCCATGTGGAGGGCACCCTCTCTGCACCGCCCTCCGTTCGCTCCCGGGCTCACCGGCCCTCCGGCCCAAAATAGACCCTTAGCTCCGCGCCGTGCAGCCGCCCGCAGCGCGCACCCAACCAAACTGTCCACCCTGGCCCCGGCAGGTGCTCGTGCGCTCGCTGCTGGACGCCATCCCGCCGATGGCCAACGTGGCGATGCTGTGTTTCTTCATCTTCCTTGTCTTCGGCATCATCGGCGTGCAGCTCTTCAGCGGCATGATGCACCACCGCTGCCACGACGGCGCGCACGCGTCACTACCCCTCGCAGCCGCTCCGCTGTGCGTGGGTGACGGCTGCGTGACGGAGCTGCTCGTCAACCTCGGCGTGGAGACGCGGCTGCACGGGCTCGATCTCCACTGGCTCGGCGACGGCGCGCGCGCGGCCGTGAGCATCGTCAACGTCTCCTTCTCGGTCGACAACAGCAGCTGGTCGCACCACCACTTGCTGCAGGCGGGCCAGGCGGGCGGTAGCGGTGCGTGCGAGGCGCCCCTGGGAGCCTCCGCTGGGCTGCCGCTGTCGCTGCAGCTGGCGGGGAGCGGGGTGCTGGCCCATTGGGCCAAGCTCCAGTTGGACCTCAGCTGCAGCGGCGCTGGCTTGCTGCCGACGGCTCTGACGCTCAACGCCAGCGCCGCCGACCCGGTGGCCGACACAGGCCTGTGCTGTGACCCGGCACAGACAGCATGCTCCGGTGCGAGCTGCGACGCCGGGCAGTACTGCGTGTGGGGCGCGTCCAACCCCAACGGGGTGAACAGCTTTGACAACATCCTGTGGGCCTTCATCACCATCTTCCAGTGCATCTCGCTCGAAGGCTGGGTGGACAATATGTATATGCTGCAGGAGGGGATGGCGCCGTGGGTCGTCGTCTACTTCATCCCGCTCATCCTGCTCGGCGCCTTCTTCGTCATCAACCTCTTCCTCGCCGTCATCTTCGACTCCTTCTACGCAGCGCAGGCCGAGCAGCAGATCGAGAAGGAGAAGCAGATCCGCTCTTCGAAGGAGGCGGGAGCTAAGGAGCGTTGGAGTAGAGCGAGGAGCGGAACGGGACTCAAGCAGAGGTTGAGCTTGATCTCGAAGAAAGCGGGCCGGCCGTTCCTGAGCCGGTGCCACTGCCTCAAGTGGAGGGTGGAGTGCATCCACAAGCTCGTCACCCACGCGTGGTTCGACCGCCTTATGCTCGGCCTCATCATGCTGAACACCGTCGTGCTTGCCAGCTACTACCATGACATGCCCGTGGCGCACGAGATGGTCAACGAGTACATCAACCTCGCGCTGTCGGGCCTGTTCACCCTCGAGATGGTGCTCAAGCTACTGGGCTTCTCGACGTACAATTACTTCCAGGACCGGTGGAACGCCTTCGACGGCTTCATCGTCGTCACCTCTCTCATCGAGATCCTGATGAGTTACGGCGGCGTCGACGCCGACGTCGACGTGTCGGTGCTGCGCACCTTCCGCCTGCTGCGTGTCCTCAAGCTGGCGCGCTCGCTCTCGGGGCTCCGTCAGATCATCGAGACGGTGCTCTGCTCGCTCTCGCAGATCATGAACCTCTTCATGATCCTCTTCCTCGTCATGTTCATCTTCGCGCTCCTCGGCATGGAGATGTTCCGGGGCACCTACACGGAGGACAAGGGCTTCGGCCCGACGCAGCCCAGCCTCGGGGGCGTCCTGGCGCCGCCCGGCAAGATGGTGCCCGAGCCGTACGTGCACTTCGACAACTTTTACTTCTCGATCGTGACCATCTTCGTGGTCATCTCGGGCGAGAACTGGAACGACGTCTACTTCACGGCCTACCAGGCCATCGGCTGGCCGGCGACCATCTACTTCCTGCTGCTCGTCATCATCGGCAACTACACGATGCTCAACCTCTTCATCGCCATCCTGCTCGGCAACTTCGAGGCGGGCGTCAGCGAGCCCGAAGGCAGCGACCGTATCAGCGCGATCCGCAATCTCGTGCTCAAGCATCGCGACAGCGTGAGCTGGCCCTTCACCAAGCTGCTCCGCAACCCCCGGCCACGCCAACCGACTGCGTGGGCCGCCGGTGGGGCTGCAGGCTGCACGCCGACCAAACAAAGCCTGACCCGAAGCCTGAGCACCGACGATAAGCTGCGGACCGCTGCCACAGCGAACTATGCAAATGCCAAAGAGCGCGACGCCATTGCCGATGAGGTGATCACCACGTGGACGGAGCTTGCCGCCCAGCCCCCGATTTACCGCGCTGGCCGCCGCCAGTTCACCGACGATGAGCTGCGCGCCGTCTTCGTGTCCATCGACACCAGCGGCGACGGCGAAGTCGACGTCGACGAGCTCAAGGCCGCCATCCGGAAGGTCAACCCGAAGATGGACGACGCAACCGTCGAGAGAATGATGACCTTCGCCGACGGTGATGGTGACGCGCAGGTCTCCTTCGAGGAGTTCAAGAAGATCATCCTCAGCGCCATTGCCCTCGAGGTGGGCATCCCTAACCCTCACCCTCACCCTCACTCTGACCCCCACCCTAACCACCACCCTCACCCTAGCCCTAGCCCTCGCCCCAACCCTAACCCTAACCCTCACCAGGTGCTCACCACGTGGACGGAGCTTGCCGCCCAGCCCCCGATCCATCGCGCTGGTCGCCGCCGCTTCACCGACGATGAGCTGCGCGCCGTCTTCGACTCCATCGACACCAGCGGCGACGGTGAAATCGACGCCGCCGAGCTCAAGGCCGCCATCCGGAAGGTCAACCCGAAGGTGGACGACGCAACCGTCAAGAGAATGATGACCTTCGCCGACGGTGATGGTGACGCGCAGGTCTCCTTCGAGGAGTTCAAGAAGATCGTCGACTCCGCGATTGAGGCTCATCTCGCCGCAGTTGAAGCTCATCTTGGAGTGGCACCGACGGCGGCGCCTGGCGCGGCGAGTGGCGCGGTGGTTGTCGAGGATCCCTCCGAGGTGCTCAAAGCCCACCTGAAGCGCGGCTTCAAGAATGCCGTGGACGCGATCACCAGTGGGATCAGCGAGACGAAGGAGGCGGAGAAGGTCGTTGCCACCGGCTCCCGGACAGCCGCGGACGACGACGACTACGTGCCGCT
>Ga0115005_10005392_pt1 | contig 10123 bp, 9 predicted proteins | sample ArcOceMetagenome_FD_87163 | JGI IMG/M metagenome (GOLD analysis project Ga0115005, IMG submission 87163) | Marine eukaryotic phytoplankton communities from Arctic Ocean - Arctic Ocean - Greenland ARC118M Metagenome | ecosystem: Environmental > Aquatic > Marine > Oceanic | place: Arctic Ocean... | reverse complement strand
TTTTCTTCAATTTGAATCTTAATTAATTTTTGAATTAAAGTGCTTTCAAATTCCACATCATTATTAATAATTAAAATCTGATCACAACCATCTGAAATTGCTTGTCTAATTCCTTGATTATTTGCCTTAGCAACTCCGAAATTTTTTTCATTTTTAACAACCCTTAACCTACTGTCCTTTTCATTTTCTAACATTGAAAGTGTAACATCAGCTGAAGCGTTATCAATAACATATAAAATAAAGTTTGAATGTGTCTGTTCCCATACGCAATCCAAAAATGACCGTAAAACATCAGCCGAATTATAAGTTATAGTGACTAAGCCTATTTTATCCAACTTATACTTTTTTAAGATTTATTGATTCTGGAAGAACAATAATAGAGTCTGGTGAAATATCTTTTGTAATCACTGTATTTGCTCCAAGAACTGAATTTTTACCAATAGTAACAGGCTTAGCGATCACACAATTAAATCCAATAAATACATTCTCCTCAATCAATACTTTTCCTTGATAAAACCTAAAATGATAATCTTTATTTTCTGATAATTTCTTATTATCATAAAAATGAGTAACTATCTTTGTTCCGGCACCTATCTGACAGCCATTTTTTATTGTAACATTTTCAGGGCAAATACCATCTATAATAACATCTTCTCCTAAGAATACCGTGCTCACATCATCAAAATTTACACCTCTTAACTTTTGTAATCTAGCTCTCATGTAACCTGACAATAAACTGCTTTTCGCAAAAAACTGCAATAATTTATTAAAGACTCTTCTAATCCCATATATTTTTTTACTTTCCTTGGTTATAGTCATGACATTAATTTAATGTTTGTGATTTTTTGCAATTCAAGAATATCATCCTTAAAAATTGAATCTAATATGCTTGATTCTGCATTTGAAATCTTAACCGGAACAGCTTCTTTATACATAAATCTTTCAAGTAAAGTTACAAGCTTCTTTGGAATTATAAATTTTAATAGCGTTGCAATATATCTATTATGTTGAAAAAATCTGGAAACAATATTACTTGGCATTTTATTTTTATTCACTTTATTATCTATGTTTCCAGCACTAAGCTCATCAATATCAAGAAATTTATACAAGTTGCTCACTTCATCTTTAATAAAATCTAGATTCATTATAAAAACATTCTTCTTCCCAAACGTATTAATATACCTTTTGATATTGCAAGCATACATACTATTCTGTATATACTGATGATAATGTGCAGGGAAAGAAGTTTTATCTAAAATATAATTAATTAATGGCTTATCTGCATAACCCATTCTAACATCCATTTCATAATGTGAAACAGCTCGCTTTATTGGATTTCTAACAATAATTACAATTTTTGCATCTTGATTAAATTTATAAATTTTTTTAGGCACACTAGGATATGCAAAATAAGAAACACTACCATCAACAATATATTTCTTATTATTTGCATTTTTAAAACAATTTAAATACCTTTTTAAGCTATCAATGTTAAAGGACTTATAATACGAATCAGATTTTAGTTCCTCATATGAAAAAAAATTAAGCTCCTTCTCAGGGTTCTTTGAAAAAAAAATATCTTTATGGTTTTTCAATAATACCCAAAGGAAAGAAGTTCCCGATTTAGGGGCTCCAACAATAAAAAGGTTCGGTTTATTTTTCATTATTTATAGTTACTAAGGTTACACTATATGGCTTTATTTCAAGCTCAGACATATCTTCTACCTCTTCAATAGTATATTTAATATCTCTTTTTTCTTTATTATTAAAATATAATTCTTTACCAAAATATTCTTTAAGTGTTGTTTTTGATAATACTTCTTTAAAAGATATTTTCTGAACCTCACTTGACCAATTAATTATATATTTATACTTATCATTATTATTCTCTTTACATGTGTAAACATAGCAAAAATCATTAATCTTAGTTTTATCAATTGTCAAAGCTTTTTGATTAAACATTTCTGAAAGCATTTGAAAAGGATAAAATGTTGTATGAATTTCAGTGATCCCACTTTTATTCATTAATACTGATCCTGAAACATCTCTTCCTGCTAAATTATGAAAAGTAGCAATATCTATTTTTGAAAAACTCTTAGAAACAGAAAGTTCTAATAAATAATTTGCGACATAAATAGCTTGAAATAATGTATTTCCAGTAATTTTTGACATTTGAAGATTCCATTCGGTGATCCAAATAGCTTTATCTGAAAAAATCGAGTTATTTACCTCTATCTCTTCAGGATAAGTATTATTAAAATAATTTATAATTCGTTCTCTGTATAAAAAGAACGCTTCTTTTTGGCTTTTTCCTTCTGGTATTTCAGAAACCATTTTACCATATTTATCTTTTCCTTTTGTAACCTTAGCGTAAGAATGTATAATAATTGCATCATAAAAATCTTCTTTTGCTAATAATTCATTCCAATACCTATGTCTTTCTTGATTTCTTGTAACTGGAGCTGCTACAACGCCTAAAAGAATATTCGGGAAAACACTTTTTAACTCAATTGCTAAATCTTTAGCTAGTTGAATGTATTTATCTCCATCAATTAAATGCATGTAACTTCTATTAGAGAGCTCACTTCCTAATTCTATGCCAACTACCTCAATATTATTTTCAAGAAGCTTATTTATAATTTTGATTGTTTCATAGGATGATGCAGTAAGAATATTTGCATCTACAATAACCTCTGCTTTTAAATGCTTTGCTAAATAAATAAAATCATTAATATAATTTTTATTTATTTTTTTCTTTCTTTCATAATTTTGAATACCAGCTACTCGTTTTGGAAGCACTCCTTTGTGGTATTTATTCACTTCAGCAATATTTATTCCATAACCAACACCATCAAGATGATAGAAATTACCAAATCCGCCAGGAAATCTAAGTAAATTAGGCGAAATTTGAACGACTTTATTCATAAAAACTGAATCATAAACGTTATGAAAGGTAAATGTAGTATTTGTACTAAACCCAAATATATCTAACTTAACAGGAGATTGAGAAAATGAGCATATCGCAATAAAGTTTAAACTAACTATTAATATTAAATTTTTCATATATTTTAAAAAATACCTACTTACAAATATAACTTATTTAATCAATCCTTTATCTTTTAATTTTTTAATTGAACCCTCATATTTATCTTGCTCAACATCTTGCGTTTGCACCCATTTAACAAATTTTGTAATTCCAACTTTAAAACTAAACTTAGGACTAAACCCTAACGCATTTTTAATTTTTGATAAATCAGCATAATTATGACGGATATCACCCAAACGATATTTACCACTTATCTTAATTTCTACATCTAAATTATATAAACTCTTTAAAGTATTTGCTACCTGTGAAACCGTTATTGCAACTCCAGAGCCTACATTAAAAATTTGATGGTTAGCCTCTTTTTTTTCTAAAGCTAAAACAGTGGCATCTACGACATCATCAATAAAAATAAAATCTCTGCTTTCCTCTCCATCTTCATAAATATCAAGATCATTGCCATTTAATAGTCGTGTTGAAAATATTGACAAAATACCAGTATAAGGATTGCTTAATGATTGTCCTGGGCCATACACATTCTGATACCTTAAAGCAACAGCAGGAATCTTAAGTGCTTTGCCCATCAATAATATCATTTGTTCTTGTTGTTGTTTTGTAATTCCATAAATAGAAGATGGATGGATTTTTGAATTTTCGTCAGTTGCTTTTAAAATTAATTCCTTATTACATTTATTGCAGATGGGATTAAAATTGCCTTTAGCCATATCGGCAGCATCTCTTTCATTGGGATATGTAACCCCATGATTATGGCACAGATATTTTCCTTCTCCATAAATAGAGCGAGAAGATGCTATCAGGATTTTCTCAATAGTATGCTCCTGATTAGCAAGAATATTCAATAAGTGTGCTGTCCCAAGAATATTCACTTCATTATATCTTGTAATTTCATACATTGATTGTCCTGTACCTGTTTCTGCAGCCAAATGAATTACAGCATCTTGTCCTTTTAATGCTTTTTCCCAATCTGATTTATTACAGACATCTCCTAAAATAAAAGTGACATTATCTTTAATTGAATTATCTAAAGTATAATGCTGATTTTCTCCATGTATTTGTTTTGATAAATTATCTAGTATAGTAACATTATATCCTTTGTAAACTAACTTTACTGTTAAGTTTGAACCAATAAATCCTGCCCCCCCTGTAATTAAAATATTCTTCATGCTATTTGTTGTTTGTGTGATGTAATCTTATAAAAAACATATGTAAATCCGGAAACAATAAAAAGAAGGAAAAAAGGCCTTAACAATAAGGGTTCTGACATAACAGAGGCAACCATAATCAACATCCAAAGCCATTTTTTTTCTTTAATTATTTGCTGCTTAAAAAACATATAAAGTACAAATATAGCAGTAGGAAATCCCATTGCAGCCATTAAATATGTAATTGAATTACTACTTCCTTTATCTGTGCCATTTACTTTTGATTCTACTCCTGTTTTTTCTTGAATAGCATTTAAGGAAGATGAAGAAATATAAAATTCTTGCCTCATGTTTTGAAATTGTTCCACATCTAACCCTATTCCTGTTAAAGGGTTTTCAAGGGCAATAAACAAGGGTTGAATTAAATCAAAATATCTTTTTTGAAAAGACGCCTGCTTTTCGCCCTGAATTTTATCTTCCACATTCAGACTAAAAATCATATATAAAGGAATGCCTAATACAAACACCAAGAGTATTAACCATTTGTTTGTTTTAAATTCATTAAATAAATAAACTACAGATTGAATCAATAATAACGCCAACCCTGTAGTAGAATAAGTTGTTAGGACAACTATAGCGGTTAAAAGCAATAAACTTTTTCTTTTCTTGATAATAAAAGCTTCAAGAAAGAAAAACATATTTAAAAAAATTTGCAAAATACCTGGCTCCCAAAATAAACCTTGATTTCTACAAAATTCTAATCCATATAATGAAGTAGCAGCTCTTTCAGTATCATAAAAAAAAATATTCATAAATGTTTCGCATTCATGATACTCGGAAGTAATAATAATCAAATTATCTTTCAGAAAAAAGTATGCAATAGCATTAAATAAAGAATGAAATACGATTAATCCCAGCGCAACATATAAACTTCTTATTAGCTGCTGATGAGTTCGATTATTTATAAAATGAAACAAAAACAAACTAGACAAAGTGACTGACAATAAATGAAACAAATACTTATTGGCTGTTTGCGCTATAATGGAAAAGTAATAATTAATACTACCTAAGATAACTAATATAAAAAAGGTAATAAATATAGAATTTACTTTAGTTTTTTTCCATTTATCTTCCATAAAAATAAGCACAAATAAAAGGAATCCTAAAAATAATGTTGATGCAATATTTCTATTAAATACAAACAATAAACCGCCAGTACTTAAAATTAGCATTAGCATGAAAATAACATCTATACATTGTTTTCTTAAGCTATATATCATGCTTTCCAATTCATTTTTCTATTCAGTAATTGTTCTAATCTATTTATCTCATCAGTGAAATAAAGCTGATATATTTCTTCTCTTAGGGCAGTATCTAGCGGTTCTGGAGTAAAAGAACTAATACTCGCTCTTTGTATCCTATTCTTAATAATTTGCCTGAACTTTAAAGATGGAATTAGCACTTTAATTATAGATCTCCACAAGCCAGTTTTTTTCAACAATCTCTTTATCCAAACAAACTTAGCTACACTAGCTGGGTTACTCTTTAAGTTATAATTAAGTTCAGGAATATAATCAATACCTAAAAAGGAAAATATCTTTTTAATACTCTCAATTCTATTTGCAATAAATTCTTGCTCAAAATGAATAAATAAAAACTGCTCGATTGGAAAATATTCAAGATAATTACTTATCATAGTATAATAACATCCCTGACTAACATAAGAACATCTTAGTTCGGTTAAATAATCTTCTTTTAGACGAGCATCATTTATTCTCACCTCTTCCTTGGCAAGTGCTTTTAAAAAATCTTCTGCCTCATACTCGTCTCTTTTAGAATGTAAATAATGCGAATAAGCTCTATCCACTGGATTTCTTAAGATAACCAAAAATTTAACATCCTTACCTAAGTTAGTGAAAATCCGTTTTGCCGCCTTTCTTTCGTATAAATAAGAAGGAGTGAAATCCATAATTACTTTCTGCCGCTTAACATTTTTAAAATAGGTTTTATCATACCATTCTGATCCATTACAATAATTAGAGGGAATGTCAAAATAATGAGGCTCTTTAAAAGAAGGAGTATATACATCTGGATGATGTCTTAACAAATCATACAAAGTAGTTGTCCCTGATTTAGCTGCACCAATACACATAAAGTTAGGTAAACTCATGAAATCCAGTGATTTAAATTTTTACCTATGAGTTTAGACAATTTTTTAACATCCTGCGCATAGTATTTACACAAATATTTTCTGGTATTCTCATTAATTTTTGGTGTTTTTCTAATACTATATTCCATTATCTTCTTTCTAATAAAAGTACGTAAAATTTGTGAAGGAAGAACTATTTTAAGCAATGTCTTTAATCTATTACTTGACATTAGTAATGCTTTCGTCTTCTTATTTTTCCACTCCCAACCTCCTACCATATATTTTTCTTCAGTATTAACTTTAAAAGCATCTACATCAAGAAACTTAAAAACATTATCCATTTCTGAACTAAAGTCATTTTTATAATCATCATAAATTATAACATGAACATTATCAAATTCCTCAATAAATATTTTAACCTGTTTAAAATACATTCCTAATTCTAAATATCTAGAAGCAGGAGTCATATTACTAGTGTTATGATATCTATTTTCTGATTTTTCAAGCGCCTGCTCAAATGATAAAGACTCCATTACATTATACCGTTTTACGTGCTGATAGCCAGAATATGCTCTTTCAACAGGATTTCTAAGCATGATAATTATTTTGGAATCTTCACCGAATTGATTTTTTATTTTTGGTATTACAATTTCTGGATACATTAAATACATAACGGAAGATTCTCCTCTATATTTTTTATCTTCTCCTTCCGAAAACAAATCTGTATACTCAATAGAATTTGTTATCCCAACTGGAATCCTATTAATTCCTATTTCCTGATTTATTAAATAATGAGGTTCTTTAGGATTACACATAAACACATCAGGATGCTGATGTAAATAATTATGAAGTGACGTTGTCCCACTTTTAGCTGCTCCTACTATAAAAAGATTTGGTAATGCCATTATTTTGTCCAATGTGTTAAATCTCTATTTAATAAGTCAGACAATTTCTTAACATCTTCTTTGAAAAATTCATTCAACTTTACTCTTGTATTTTCTTTCATTGGCGCAACTTTATCAGTTGAGGCAGAAATCAATTTGTCTCTAACTCCTTTTCTCAAGGATTTTGGGATAGCTTTTTTCAAAGCCGATTTTAAAGGATTATTTTTCATAAAGACATGTTTCATTTTTTCGTTTTTCCATCTTTTCCCACCAACATTATGACGACTAACAAAATCAATATTAACAGATAACGAAAGTTCTAGAAACTTAAATATTTTTTTAATCTCTCCTTCAGTATCATCCCTAAAATCTTCATAAAAGATTATATGTACATTTTTAAAATTCTCTTTATATGCTCTTACCATATCATGATACAGTCCCATTTCCTTATACATAACCATAGGCGTCAAACTAGATTCTTTGTTCATTCTTCCTTTCTCAATTTTCAAAGCTTCTTCAAAAGAATTCTGCTCTTTAAGCCCTCTGGATACATGCTGAAATGCTGAATAAGCTCTATCAGTAGGATTGCGTAACATGATGATGATTTTCACATCATCTCCTAAATATTTTTTAATGTTTTTAATAGCTTCATTGTAATAATACAAATACAAAACGGTAGATTCCCCAATGGATATTTCATTCTTCACCTCATTAAAAAGAGATTTATATTCTTCCAAGCTCCAAACACCATTATGCAATCTATCCTTTACTAGATCCTTAATTAAAAACCTTGGTTCTTTAACCTTCATTCCTTGTTCATTATATGAAGGCATAAATACATCAGGGTGCTGATTTAGGTAGTTATGTAAGGAAGATGTTCCACATTTTGCAGCACCTACTATCAAGAAATTTGGCAAATTATTTCTCATAATTATCTTTTAAGAAAGGGAATATAAAATGTATAGAACCCAAATTCTCGCTTAACAAAATAAACCATAATAAGGTTCCACATTGATAGAGAAATCATACTTGCTAAAGCAGCACCATTAATTCCAAATTTTGGAATTAGGAAGAAATTTAATAAGACATTCACAATGGCTCCAACAAATAAGACATTCATAAAAATTACCTGTTTGCCTGTCATCTGTAGGATATTTCCTACTGAACCCGAAAGAGAACTAATTAATTTACCAAAAGATAAAAACACAAATGCTTTTACCCCAACTTTAAATTCTTCACCAAATAAGCCTAACAAAAACTCAGGGAAAACAAAAAACACCAACACTAATGGAAGTGTTGCTAAAAATATCATTTTAGAAGATTGATGCGCTACTTTTTTCAAACCATCAAAATCTTTTTTTCCGTATAACTCAGCAAACTTAGGAGAGGCAATACTATTAATAGCCATTAAAGCTATACTAGCAAACATTGACAACTTAAAAGCAGTAAAATAAATACCAACTTCTTCCGAACCCATCATGTTTCCTATCATCAATTTATCTGTCCATGCCATAATAAATTGAACGCTCTGAGCAAACATTAATGGAATAGAAACTTTTAAAATCTCACTATATTTTAACTCTTCAATTTGTTCATCATCACTTATTCGCTTAATTTTATTATAACTATTAAAGAAAACAATAAATGCTAAAAGAGATACTATCGCTAAAGATGAAAGGTAAGCATAAACAGGCACATTTCCGTCAACAAAAAATTGAGTAATAATAAAGATTGATATAATAGAAAAAGTAGCTTGCGCCATTCTTAAAAAAAAAGAAAACTCTGCTATTTTTTTTAATCCTCTTAAACTTTGATAATGCAACATAAAAAAGGCCATAGGCAATACAAAGAATGCATTCAGCCTAACATGCTCTACTTTAGCATGTACTAAATTTGCAATATCTTCTGAGAAATAGTACATTAATAAAGAAAATATAAGAGACGAAATGCTTAGTAAGCGAATTATCTTATTTCTAAAGAGTTGAATACTTTTCCATTTGTCTTGCTTTGCAAAAGAAGCTATAAATCTAATTGAAAAAGTATCCACTCCTAATTTAGAAAAAAGAGTAAAAATCCTTAAAACAACAATAGACAACACATAATCTCCTAAACCTTTTGCTCCAAAATAATGAGCAATTATTAAGGTTAGTAAAAAACCCATTACCAGCCCTCCTATTCTTATCAAAAAAGATAGCCCCCCTTTTTTGAAAAGCTCAGAAAAATCCTTATCCTGTAATGCGTTTAGAAATTTTTCTTTCATAAATTACTTTACTAAAAACCAAGGGTTTAGTAAATCCTCTTTATTGTAAACTACGTCCGCAGTTGAATTATATTGTTTAACGGAAAAACCTGCATATTTAGCAATTGCATGTCCTGCTCCAGTATCCCACTCCATTGTTGGGGCATACCTAGGATAAGCATCTGCCTTTCCCTCTGCAACCATACAAAGTTTTAAAGATGAACCAACTGCCAAGACCTTTACATCTCCATGCTTTTTTTTCATTTCATCAAAAAATATTTCGGTTTCTGCTGACATATGAGACCGAGAACCCACAATTACATAATTTTCTCTTTTATAATCAATTGGCAATGAATTGGATAATTCAATTAATGTTTCTAAATTTTCAATTACTGAGTTAACACTTACTTTATAAGAACCTAACCCTTCCATAGCAAAATACAATTCTTCTTTTACAGGAACATAAATTACACCCATTATTGGATTCCCATTATGAATCAATGCTATATTTACAGTAAATTCACCATTTCTTTTTACAAATTCTTTTGTACCATCTAAAGGGTCAACCAACCAAGAATACTCCCAATCCTTTCTTTCTGAATAAGTAATTGTCGCACCTTCTTCACTTAAAAAAGGAATGTCTGT
>Ga0115005_10005391_pt1 | contig 10123 bp, 7 predicted proteins | sample ArcOceMetagenome_FD_87163 | JGI IMG/M metagenome (GOLD analysis project Ga0115005, IMG submission 87163) | Marine eukaryotic phytoplankton communities from Arctic Ocean - Arctic Ocean - Greenland ARC118M Metagenome | ecosystem: Environmental > Aquatic > Marine > Oceanic | place: Arctic Ocean... | reverse complement strand
AGGCTATCAATGATGTCTTTGTCGATTTCTATCATGATGCACTCTGTACATCTGGACCATTTTTACTCATGTGGATTTTTGCAACCATGACGTCGGTGTTCGTTTTGGGTATGGCTATGATTCTCTTTCGCGGGGTTCTGTATCCTTCTAATGTAACTTATGATGCATCAGCAGAAGAAGAAGAAGAAGAAGAAGAAGAAGAAGAAGAAGAAGAAAGTAACACAATGAAAGATCCTGTCGAAGGTGCACATGCGTATGACACTGATAATGATTCTAGTAAAACGGATGAAACATCTCAGATGCAAGAAAGTTTGAGAGAAGCAAGTGACAGAGATGAAGCATCTCAGATGCAAGAAAGTTTGAGAGAAGCAAGTGACAGAGATGAAGAACCTCAGATGCAAGAAGGTTTGAGAGAAATACCTTTATAGACAACGAAAGAATCGACAACGCTGACACTGAGGCACCTCGCGTTACTGGTTACGACTTGGACAATGGTGATCAGTTTCACGAGGAAAAGAATCTTTGAGGGAACAAAGTATTATGTGATGATCACTTTCACGAGGAAAATAATCTTTGAGGGAACACAGTATTATATGAGGTCCTAGTGTCGGTTGTTGTTGACCGACATTCACCTATATATGTCCATACATGTAGAATACAGTATCTTCTAAAATGACAAATATGAATTTAACTTTCATAAATTCGACTACTTTTGATTTGTGACCGCAGTACCTTGGCATTACCAATTACATTTCTCTCAGTATTTGTAGTCGCTGTCATGTTCTGTGTAATTTTGTTGTTTCGATTATTCTCCACTACACGGTGTACTTCGAATGAGAACTTTACGCAACACGGTTGTGAAAGCAGTGGCGTGATTTATACATCACAGTATCAGCCAAGATAGAACTCTGTGCTTTTATGAAAAACTTCAGTACCTCGAGCCAGTAATTCAAGCTTATTACAGGAAAACAGCTACACATTCCTGTGATCCAACGCACCTCTTGTAAGCTAACGCCCTTTCCTGGCCACTGGCGTGGGCACCGCCGAGTTTTCATTATTTTTGATAAGTTCAAAAGTACACCGTGTATGAGCTTGAAGAGGTTATAATGGATACAAAGTACAATAAGTTTATTACTTCCGATCGAACTGTCGGAGACGTTGACGGCCTTCTTTCTCAGGTTCTAACGACGCGTTTGCAGAGCAAATCAAAAGCCATCATCATTTCAAATCTTGAGTTCCTTGCTACAGATCTAGCTCTTTATTTGACTATTTCAAGTTATGACATCGAATCCGACATCATCCGATATCACTTTTTTGCTGTCCTTGGTGTAGCAGCTCTATATGCCATTGTACTGGGTGTTTTCCTCTTCTATCATGCCCTGGTTCACACAAAACAAGACACGAAGACTTCGCAAGAAGTTGCGAATGCTTTCACTACCACAAACCATATCCCCGTTTTTGATGGTTGTCTAGAGCTGCCATTCCCCATCATGTTCAAGGGTTCTCTGTGGTATGTACCGTACATTACCTGGACAATCTTTGGCTTAATTATCGCCGGAGGTGCGTTTATATTTTACACTGAATGGGATATGTTCTCCAATACAACTATGGCGGAAGTTACAGCAGGAATCTTATTATTGTACCAGATAACTTCTGATTTCTCAGAGTATTGGGTGCTGAGTCGCAACCAAGTAGAAATTGAGGTGCTGAGTCGCGAGAAATAAGATTTGCCAGTCGAGTGTGAAGCAGCTGTGTGAAGTATGAACTTTGTTGCAAGTGGATGGAGAGAGCAGGTTGTTCCGATTAGATTGCCCCAGAGCAGTGAATTTGAGAACTGATAATAATAAGAAATCTTCGTTTGTTGTCGCCAAGTCACTTTTAGAACCTTTTCTTGTTTGCCGTGAACCGGGTTTCGGTTCGGAGAGTCCACCGTAAACGACCATCTTCAAATATGTTTCAACCAAGACACCTTTGCGGCCAGATCTTGATGGATAGTTTCATTTTGCTCTGCCAAATTTGGCGTCAGTGATTTTCCCCACTCTATGTATCTTCGCAGGGCATATCTATCTGCGAACAAGCGTTGACAATCTAAATCATATTACTCGAACTCGTACATCCGTATATCGTTGTAAAGTTGTGTTGTCCTTCTTGAAACTGCCAGATATATCCTGGTCAAGCATATATTGATAAGAAGGGTAGGTACACAACCCATTATTTCAAGAAGAGGCATCTGTCACCGCAACAACAAAGGCATGACTTCTCTGGGACGCAACTACTAGTAGGATCGTGACCACCAAATCACCTACCCTTCGCTCATAGTGTTCATTGGTACTATATCGACTTTAAAAAACATTGCAAAGCGGACTGCTGCGAGTTGAGTGCCATGCCATGTGTGTGGTGATGAAACAGAATTTAAAGTTAGTGTCCTTGTTGTTGTGTGAAGTTTTGTGATTTTGGGTTTTCCTCTCTGGTGACGGACATACCAGGTATGTTCATACCGCAACGGAAACTAAATAGCCTTCTGAGCTGATTGATCTCGAAGGTTCTTCGTGGAGGAGTTACACGTTCATACATACACCCGCAGCGCAGGTATGTACTATTACTTGGTCGCTTGTACAGTAGTGATGTTGATGATGATCAGTTAAAAATAATAAGTATTCATCAACACACAACAAAAAACAAAACATGGATGAGCGACCTCCTCCTCCGCCGCCACCTCGACGGCCGCCCTCAATACACCGTGACACTTCAACCCAAACAATACCATACGAAGAACAAAAAGAAATTCACGAAGAGGAATCTTCAGCACTAGAAATATCAAATGAACAAGAAGCGATGAAACTTAACATCCGATCATTGAATGGAGAGATAATACAAATCCTTATCGCTACCGGCATGGTACCGGAAGACCTATCCCACAGTGTTGCCCATGCTGTTTTGAGTCCATCTGAGGGTAGTAGATTGATTGAATCTTGGTCTGCTGACACAGGTATTGTCGATTGGTCAAGGATAGCAGTAAGTTTTCATTGTGGAGTGCTGTGTGATTGATGTGTACGTGTTTGCACGTGTTCATAAGTTTTTGAAAGTTGCATTTATGTCAAACGTGATGATGTCATGATGTCATGTTTCAATCTATGCAACATTCAGATTTCCAGCCTAACTGTCGAGTACACGCACTGTTGAATACATACATACCTTATGAATACACATGTAGGGATTATTCAGAGAGAAAGATGGAGTATTTGTACCTTTGGCAATATTACTGAATGATTGTCAAATGCACACCAACGATATATTTCGAGTTTCGCGTACGCCTGCCCGTCAACTTCAGCAGACCAAAAAGTCTGAACTTAATCCAGGTTTCAAGAGGGAACTTGGGCTGTATGCTATAATAGTTTTGTATTTGGGATGGATGCTAGCCACTGGGGAAAACATTGGGCACTTATTTGAAAGAAGTGTCGAGAAGGTCGAATTGCTATTCCTGAAATTAATGAATTTGCCTTTACAGATGATGGACACTTTCATTGACTACCCATTGAAAGAATTATATCGGTAAGTCGCTCTGATGTATCATCGCCAGTATTACTTCCATTGCACATATGACTAAGCTATTGCCGAACGCACATTGCACTTCCATTCAAATAAAGTTCCGGCCCATCAGTCATTGGCTGGGAAGGTCATTCTTTACCTCAGATATGTTCCCAAATAACCCATATGGGCGACGAAGCGTTTTGGTCGCGCAACGTTGACGAATGTCAGAAGATTTACGACACAAAAGAAATGGCTTCGTTGCAGTTTCGCAAACCTTTTGTTTTCCTGCTTTTAGCATATTTGTTCTTTCTGGCGATTCGATCCTTGGTGCACACCTGGGCCGTTCGGGAACAGAATCGACCTCATTCTGAAATGATTGAGATTTATCAGACTTTCAAAATGTTGATGAAAGTTCTTCAACGGGGCATGAATGTTAAAGATGATGAAAGAAGAAGAGGAAGGCATCGCTAAGACAATGTCTCGTGAGACTGAAATAGTGTTGATTGTACAAAGGGAGAGGCCATGTCAAAATCTGCCTATTGAAAAATGTAAAAATCATTAGTGACTTTGAGACAATCTTTCCATCTCCTTTTCGATACTGGCAGAGTATCAATAGAGTCAATACATGTGGACCTTTTTAGAAGGGACCATTGATTTATGGCAGCACAATAGATAGTTTTTGTCAAACTTAACGACGATGCTTCTTCTACTACACGTCGTACTACTTTTACTTGTTCCAGTACTAATACCGTTGCAGGGTTAAAACCTTCAAGCTTCACTAGAAAGGCATCTCTTGGGGAGAAGTCTTGCTTGCGTTCAGCTTACTCTAGGAATTCTATCACCAATACCAGTAACAGTGCTTTATTTTATAATTTACAACAACGGTGGTGGGGGCTGATTTTCCTGCCTGTGGCACGCTACTATTACTACGTGTAGTGGCAGCAGTGTCCATCAATGACATTGGAAAGATGTGTCTCTTCCTCAGCTTAACAATGCATGCTGGCCCTTTCAAGGTATATTGGTAATGCACTTGCACGACGAGATTGAAGATGAAGGGTACCATGGCGAAATATCAGTCTCCCATCTTTGTAAATAAATTTAAAATGTAGGTCTGTTACCAGTTTGAGTTATGTGACAGTTGCAATTGCGTTGCGCGCCAAAGATAATACCACCGTGATATTTTGATTTTTTGAACGGAACTTTCGTTGGTGAATCCCGCCAAGAACACACTATCCTCATTTGCCTTGCCTTGCTTTCCCACGACGGGTGGATCAATCTTCAGTAATCAAGCCAAACAATCAACACATCATTTCACGCTTCCTGCTGCGACACCATCAAACCTCTTAACGTTGTCATTGCCAGGATTGCACTTAAATCAAACATAACCTCGCATTATAACAATACATCATGGCATCCCAAGCAAGGGGACTCCAGAACTTTATATCGGACTTGCGTAATGCAAAGAGTAAGGTAAGTAAGAGATCTCCTACAGTAGTTTCCGTTCCATCCTCCCGCATCATTTCCCTACGCGCATTTGCCCGTAGAATTCATACCGTATGAATTTTTAAACGCGGTATCATGCAATGCCGCCACCGACAAGTGTTGTGTTTTGAGCTTGACAAGCTGCACCAAATTTCCATCCAAATAACATACACGTGTGTATGAACCTTACATCTCACCATAAAACTTTTGAATTGACGATTGCGAAAACAGGAAGAAGAGTCCAATCGCGTGGAGCGAGAATTAGCAAAAATCAGACGAAAATTCGCGGCAGGTCTCAAATCAACACCAGACGGCGCCATCGCATCCCTCTCATCGTATCAGCGCAGAAAATATGTGTGGAAATTAGTATACATTCACGTCCTTGGCTATGAAGTTGATTTTGGCCATTCAGAAGTGTTGGTGCTTGTCAAATCAAATAAATTTTCGGAGAAGCAGGTTGGATACGTCGCCTTGAGTTTACTTCTCCGGGGGGGCGATCCACTCATGACCAGTGTAGTCAATACAATTAGATCAGACCTAGTCACAGGGAGTGTTAAAAAATCCAGCACTTCTGGAAGTGGGTCTCACAATGACACCGCCCAATCTTTGGCCCTGTGTAGCATTGCTAATATTGCAGGACTGGAGCTGATCCAGGCTCTTCATGTGGAGGTGCAGCATAATCTTGTCTCCAAAACTTCAAGTCCGAACGTGAAGAAAAAGTCGGCACTTAGTCTTTTGAGATTGGCGAGGACCAGCCCGAACCTTTTTGCGGGGCGGGAGTTTGCGCCGCATATTGCGCAGCTTCTTCAAGATCGTCATTTGGGCGTTTTGACGAGCACAATGAGTCTTTTGAATGGGTTGGCGGGGCAGCATCCGGCAGAGTATGAATCTCTCGTTCCTTATGTGGTGCATATTCTAGGAATGCTTGTCTTGAAAAAGGCTTGTGCGAGAGAGTATCTCTATTACAGAACTCCTTCCCCTTGGTTGCAGATTAAATTGCTCAAGTTTTTGCAGCTTTATCCTCAGACATTGTTGGAAGAGGACGCAAATCCAATGAGTAAGAATTTTGTCGCTCAGTTGGACATGGCCGTGTCGAAGATTTTGACGGAGACTGATGTTTCCGACTCTATCAACAAGTCCAATGCCGACCATGCCATTCTATTTGAGGCTGTTAATTTAATCGTATGCTGGGGTACTACCGGTCCCGCAAAGTTGAGGGAGGGGGCAATGAAATTACTTGGGAAATTTATTTCGGTGAGGGAACCGAATATTCGTTATTTGGGTTTAATGACGATGGCAAAACTCGCGCAGTTGGATGGGGGAAGCGCTGAGGGCGTCAAGAAGCATCAAGCAACTGTCCTTGTTTCACTAAAGGATGCTGATATTAGCGTGCGGCGTCGTGCTCTCGACTTGCTCTTTGTCATGTGTGATTCAGATAACGCAGAGAGAATTGTAGATGAATTGGTTGCTCATTTAGTTCTTGCGGATGCTGCAATTAGGGAAGAGATGGTGCTCAAGATTGCCATCCTTGCAGAGAAGTATGCGACTGACTTGAGGTGGTATGTTGACACTATTCTGAAACTCATTTCCATCAGTGGTGATCATGTCAGTGATCCAATTTGGCATCGTGTTGTTCAGATCGTGACAAATCACCCTCAAGGCGATTTACAAGCCTATGCAGCTGCTACCTTGCTCGTTGCTGCAAGTCCCCGTCGTTGTCATGAGACTGCGGTTCGTGTTGCAGCATACGTTCTTGGAGAGTTTGGGTTTCTCATCGCTGAACGGCCGGGTATGAGCGGCGAAGAGCAATTCCGTATCTTGCACCAACATTGGCATAATTCGGATGGAACTACGCGCGCCATTCTTATCAGTACCTACGCAAAACTTGCGAATCTTTACGAGGAGTGCAGGCCGCTAGTTGCACCAGTATTCGCTCGATGCAAAAATAGTGTCCATGTCGAAATTCAGCAACGTTCTGCAGAATACGCTGCAATGCGCGAAGCATTTAGTCCGGAGGCAGTTGAGGATTTACTGAGAGAAATGCCTCCATTTGAGGATAAGGAGCAGAGTGCTTTGGAGATGCGTCTCAAAGAAAAAGAAGGTGAAGATAGCGCTGCAGTTGTCAAGGCCGCTAGGCCGAGTGCTGTACAGAAACAACGAGCCGCTCAAGCCGCGGTAATTGCCAAGGCCGCTGAAGAAGAAGCCGCAATGGAAGAAGAAGAAGCTGTGGATGGGGAAGTTGCAGAAAATGGTGAGTTCACTTGTCTTTTGTCCGATACGTGTTTAAAAAAAGATCTTTTAGATTTCATTCTAACAATTCTTATCAATATGCAGATTACGATGATGGCAAACCCTTGCAGCCAGTTGGAATCCCTAAAGAAGTCATACCAGCAATGCGAAAAGCATTTTCGAACCTTTGCACCTCTTCGTCTGGGGTTCTTTTCGAGAACTCTTTGCTACAGGTTGGTGTCAAGCATGAGTATCAAGGGTCTCAGGGTAGAATTACTGTGTTCTTTGGGAACCTTGGGTCAAACTTATTGAAACACTTTAGGGTTACAGTTGACGATTGCGAGCATTTACGAATCCAGAAGCAAGGAACAGAAGGGTTGCTTGATGATGAAGAAGGAGGAGGATGTAGCGTCGCAGTCAGAACACAAGCAAAGCTTTTATTGCTAGTTGATGTAATGGCTCCATTTGACGATGCTCCAGCGATGAGAGTGAAGTTCGAAACCACTGAGGGCGTGAAACATGAATATCCATTGCGTTTGCCAATTGTTGCCACCTGCGTGATGGAGCCTGTTACGCTTGAGGCTGGCGCGTTCATGCAGAGATGGAAGAGTTTAGAAGGACAAGAACGCGAATGCCAAGAAATTGTGAAGGCGCCACAGAATGCTCCTGAGATCGACGAAGAATACATGGAAAGAATTGCTACAATTGTAACTGAAGGTCTGAAGTTTGGCCGTTGTGGAGGATGTGACCCAACGCCTTGGACTGTATCTGGTGCGGCAACTTTCCGCACAGGCTCTAAGGACAAGAACGGAAATAATATCAACGTTGGTTGTTTAGTACGAGTAGAGGCCAACCCACAAGCTAGAGCGTTTAGGGTCACCACCCGGACACTTCATCCGCTGTGCTCAAGGGCTGTGAAGAATGTCGCACTTGTCAGCATAAAGCTTGCATGAATTGAAGATCGCATTGAGTCTGAAGAATTAATTATCGTGAATAAATTGGTATCATAGACATACACATTTATTACCTCAATTTTTATTGCAGTCATATCGGTGCAACCAGGTACATGAGTACTTTTGATGAATTGCTAATTGCATTTGTGAACATTTATCATTTCACCAAGATGTTTGGACGAGGTCCTCTGAGAGGCGTCATTCAAAAATCAAATCACTATTGATTCCAAATGTTTCAGTCCCTTTCGAAGAACATTCATCATGTCCCAAACCTCTCGCTGATTTCATGAAAAAGGTGCGAGTCGCTAAAGAAAATGTTGAAGACTTCGTTCTACAACCGTGAGAAACCTTTACTTGAACGAAAACACGTGCCTTGTGAACTGGTTGTGTCCCAAAAAGATGGAACAACAGGGCCGCGTAATGACTTGCTCCACAAGAGTAAAGGCCTCTTTACTCTTCGAGTGTTGCAAGGACACCGATCCATATCTCAGAGCAGTGGAGCCACTGAGCGATCTATTCGACTTGAACTCTCTGACGAATATAGGCGTATCGAATCGCACAGGATCACTGAGAAACATTTGAATCGATTTAATGATACGTTCAAACAGTCCATAGATCCAACTCAAAACATCAGACATAATCCTCCTGGACCAATCCATTTTCCTGCACTTCAACAGAGCCAGTCGCAGGTACCAGTACATTTTGCAAGCTTGCAAACTATTTCTTGCGCAAATACTGACGGAGAAAGCTACGGCGATTCCAATGATACATTGAATGAGGGGCGATGTGTCAATTTGTATGAATTGGAAGTAGGAGAGTCGGACTTTGCACAATTACGGCAAGATCAAACATTATTGGTGGAATTTTCTGATTTTTCCAATTCCCTTATTGATCTATTGATGCAATGTGATCTAGGCGAAAGTGATCAAGGTCAAGAGCGAGACTCGAATCCATTGATGGGGTCCCAGTCCCAGCTCTGTTCGTCGAACACTGGGCCGACGAGGGCAGATGTAAAGCAGTCTGGGTTCACTAAAGCTACGGGGCCGCAGTTTAGGTGCCGGATAGAAGATTTTTCGCAACCATCTAAGAAAACCTGGAATGGAGGCAAAAGCGAAGGCTCGACAGCCAGGTTCAGCATAATTGAATCAAATCAATTTCGCGAGCTCATACATTTATCATTGAATATTGAAAAGAGCACCGATGCGACAATTCGACCATACTTATCAGCACGGCTATGTGAGGTCATTGGTCAAAATGCAATGTTCAAATTTCAACTAAATAATGAGAAAGAGAAATCATTACTCAGTGGAAAGGCTTACAACGAGGTTTCACAAAAGTATAACCAACTTGTCAACGCATCAGAAAGAGAAAGAAATGCATTGGCCCAGGAAGCGGACGAGTCTATCCAGAAGGAAAGCTCAAAAAGGTACGAAGAATTACAAATAATTAGACGAGCCAATGAGGAAGAAATTCACAAGCTGGAAGGAGAAATGGACGACCAACAGAAACGATTGCAGTCTGAGATAGATACACTAAACGTTGAAAATGAGCGCCTGACAAGGCTCAAGGAGGAAAATTACAGTGCACTTTCAAGCCTAGATGTTCGGTTCATTGAATGTGAAACGAACTTTGAATCGTCAAAGGATGAGATAGAACGCTTAAAGGGAGAATTGAGAGCAATGACACTAAAAGGGGACAACCTTGAGCATAGTCTAAAGCAGTCCGAATCATTTACATCAAAACTTGAAGCCTCAAATGAGCAATATGAGTCAAGGCTCGTCGAATCTCATAAAGAATTAGAGGCATCAGGAACAATGGCCTCAGAGGCACGCCAAGAGGTAAATGGATATGCAATGCAAGTGAATTCTTTACAAGAAGAACTTGCTACTGTGAAGGAAGCGAGTGGTGAATCTAGAGATCTACTCTGT
>Ga0115005_10005385_pt1 | contig 10128 bp, 2 predicted proteins | sample ArcOceMetagenome_FD_87163 | JGI IMG/M metagenome (GOLD analysis project Ga0115005, IMG submission 87163) | Marine eukaryotic phytoplankton communities from Arctic Ocean - Arctic Ocean - Greenland ARC118M Metagenome | ecosystem: Environmental > Aquatic > Marine > Oceanic | place: Arctic Ocean... | reverse complement strand
TCTTCGTCCAAGGGGCGGTGAGTGGGGTCCAGCCCGGTGTGACGTGTGAGTGAGAGTTTTTATACACAACACTGATTCCATGTTGCATGTACGGTAGTCAGCACAAAGAGCGCAAAAGCAGTTACCAGTTCACGGATAAACCCTTAATATTGCACCTCTACTACCCCGTATTGCTTTTATATGTTATAATCTTGCCACTTGCTCGGGAAGTCTGAACGCGTTGCGCTTGCGGCGGCCGTAGCACCGGCCACCCGCGGGTCGCCGCATGTCACATGCAGAAGCGCAACGAAGACACACGCCCTCAACCATACAGCTATTAAAAACAATGCACACGTGTTGTATCACAGTGCCACACGACTCTACCGCACACTTGAGCGACTCATTTATCACTCGCACCTGCATATCATCACTGGGCAGGTGCCGATGGCGCAATTACTTGTGCAGGTCTCATCATCCCAGTAATCGTTGGCCGTGGTCGACCAAAGCACGCATGAGCGAGCGGCCGATTTCTCGGCGCCCCCATTTGTATCTGCGTCGGCATCCACTGCATTGTCTGCTACTGCTGGTGCACGGCCGTAGATGACGGGTGCACAATCGTGAGCTGATGTGCACGGGCTGTCTATGTCTACTTGGCCATGCCGATCTGCGGCTGAGCGTGCACCCCTCCCCGCCGAGCGTGCAGCACCCTTACCCGCTCCTTCAGGGGCGGCTCGGTGAGCCCCAGAGTGGTTACGCGCTTCATGCTGCCACTGTATGACGCCGTCGACGCGCACGCCCATCGCAGCAAAGAACTGCTTCACGTCCTCGGTGTGCTCGGCCGAGACAATGGAAGGCATGAATCGGGGCTTTGCGTGCTTGTAGAGCTCGTAGCCCACGCCGGCCGTCGGCTGGAGGTCGGGAGAGGGCTCGCTGCCCATGGTGAACAACTGTGGGCTAATGTATCCGACGTCATCCGAATTCACCCACGATTCGACGAGGCTCGTCTTGAACGTCACCACCCGCCGAAACTCTTCCAAGAGGCTAGGAGTCGCTCGCGCCTCGTTGGAGCTGGTCCGAGCGTGATATGGCGCACTGTGCGACGTGGACACCATCACTTCGAGGCCAGCCTGCCTAAGAGCGGCGAAGGCACGCTCAAAGGCTAAGATCAGCTCACGATCACCATTCGTCTCCTCAATGTCGAAGCATACGCCGGCAAATCCGGCGTCCTTGATGGCTTCCAGCTCCTGCCCGCCCTCCACGAAGCCGCTCAGTGCATCCACGTCCCAGGCGACCTCGCTCCGACCTCCGCCCAGTGCGAGAAACTGCGCGCCGCGGTGTCTGCCCGACTCGACAGAGAACGACAGCCCTTTATCGGCGCCAGTTAGGCACGACCTGCAACGGCTGGTGAATTCTTGCATCACGAGCTGTTCGGCGTGCACCGTTGACTTGCCCCCGCTCTCGTGAAACTGCATTTGGGCGTCGCAAAACTCCCGCTGCCTGTCGCCACAGGGCATAGGGATAGCACCCACCACCCTGAGCGCTGCGGTGACATTGATCTCGCCCGAGAGTTGCACGCCGAGCGTGGCGTTTTCGGTGCCATTATTGGGAGCCCAGCTCCAGCTCCAGTATCCAACGGCCCACGTTGCAAGCTCGGCCCGTGGCTGCACAAGCAGCCGCTGCCGCTGCTGCTGCTGCTGCTGCTGCTCTTGTTCTTGTTGCTGCCTTTGTGAAGCCCACGCATCCGACGTCTGCTCGCAGACGCACATGCCGCAGACGGAGGATTCCGAGGACGAGGCGCGGCAAATGGTCTCGCACCAGTCGTCTGCGACCTTCTTAGAATCAATGCTCGTGCAGCCGCCCTCCTCTTTGGAAGTCAACGCTTTAAAGGCGTTTGCCGCAGCCGTCTTGGCGCTCTCCATCTCGTTTGACCTGTCCGCAGCTGGGGTATTTCGTAGCTTGCGGGCCAGTCGCATAAGGATGGTCTGAGATACTCGTGCGAAGCGCACAGAGTTGCCTGGCACTGCAACGCAGAGACATGCGGCGGGGCACTTCAGCTCAGCCGAGGTGCACGCAGTGTCACACCACGCCGACTTCAGGTTCACTGCGGTACTCACGCAGTGAAAGGCCTGCTCCGGTACCATCGCCTGCGACCCGTGCGGAGGCGCATGCGCGCCGAGCGTGCAAGCGTGGGGGAGCATGCTGGGAACCTTCCTCAGTCGCCTTGTCCTCAGTCGCCATGAGAAAACTTTGACAGATTAGGCATGTTCTTTCACCGATTCGGACCCCCCCCCCACGACGAGCATGCTGGGAACCTTCCTCATTTGTCAAGTTCCGGATGCGCCCAAACTTTGTGTGGCGCGGGAGGGGGCAAAACCGCCGTGTTCGGAAAAATGGACAACCACGCTGTGGGGCGCGGTGAGGGCGCTTTGTAACCAGGACGACATTTCTAATGAGAAAAGTTGTCATCCATCCAGCACAAATCCCAAGCAAGGGCGACCGACCGACCGACGAAGGAACGAGCGAGCGAGGCGGCGGCGAGGGTGCACGTTTAGCCCAAGAGGTTATCAGAGCGCTACACATGCACAGAGCACGTGCGGCGCGCGCACAGGGTAGAATTCTAGGGACAAGACACAGGCACGCGGAAACGACGTTGTTCGTCAGTCGCGCCGAACCCGTGGCGCGGCGTCGCAGTGCCTGCTGAGTACACAGTGTGCCGAGCGCGCCGTCCGTGCAGATGACGAGTGCACCGTTCTTCGGTGAAGGCAGAGATGCTGTCGTGATGCTTTCGTCTTCGACGACGCGCAAGTACTTTGCACAGCATGTTGCCAGCGTCGCCTCCGCGCTGTTTTTCAACCCGGCAGTTGAGGTGCACGTGCACACGGCGTACGACCACCAGATACTGACGGCAGAGCTACTGAAGCTCCCGTTTATCCAAGCACGCGAGAGCAGAGCGATGCAGAGCCTTCATTTCCACTCGCTCTCGCCGCGACCTGCGGGGCTCTCTGAAGCGAAGCGTCTCTATCGGGCGTGGAAGCTCGAGCTGCTCCAGCAGCTTCCAGCAAGGCGGTCCATGTACATCGATGGCGACGTCATCACGTGCAAGCGTTTGGACTCTGTCTTCGATTTGCTCGAACGGTTTGATATGGCTTGCTCGCACTCGCACTTGCCCCACACGAAGCTCCCAAAGTTTGCTGCAAGCACCAGCTTTCGCGAGGCAAATGTGCCTGCCGCCTTCACGGGGTGCAATGGCGGGGTGCTTGGAGTGCGCAATGGCAGCGCCGCACACGTGAACGTGCTGCAACGCTGGGCCGCGTGCGTGCGCGATGGACGGGAGCGGTACGACATGCCTTGCCTGGCGTCGTTGATGTGGCGCAATCCCTCTAAGAACTACTACGTGCTGCCACCGGAGTTCAACGTCCGCCCGAACACGCCTGCAGGCGTGGGCGTCTCTGACCCATGGCTCATCCACACACTATACGGCGCAGACACGCTGGCTCAGCAGCTAGGGAGCGTCTCCAACGGGACCTGCTTGCGTCAGCTTCGTGAGGCCGGCGTCCTCGTGGCTCCCAGCGCGGCCCATAGACCTCCGAGAGATTATAGGGTTCGAGGTGTCTGAGTCTGTGATAAGATAAGATCAGATGTTTAGGCTCCACGCGCTGCCCGACTTGCGACGCTACGCACACAAAAGTGAATAACATAAAGCCGTAGGGTGGGGGTGCACAAGGTGTTTCTGGCGTGTGGCGACGCCCGAACTTTTGACTTTTACAATTGCAGCCGATTTTCTCAAACTTTAGCAATGGAGCCCAAACTTTTAAGGTTTCAATTTACTTTTGAGACTCGACTTGTACCTCTATAAACTCATCTTCCACGATGGCTCATCTTGCGACAAAGGTCTGACACTTGGCTCTCGCATCTGGCGACCAAAGGTCCGACACTTGGCTCGCAGCGGGGGCGTACGCTGACGGCGGCGGCGGCGGCGGCGGCGGTGGCAACGGCGACTGCGGCGGCGACCTCCCGTTCGCATGCCCGACCATCCATGACGAACTAGACCAAATAAAACCACCGGAATCCACAGCAGAGAATGCGCCGGATTCTGAGTTGGCGCTCGCGTAAGCGAGCGTCGACCCCCAACATACGTGCACAAAGTGGCTATCCTATCATTTTCCCCCTTACCTTTCGTGTCCGTTGTTTTCCGTTCTGTAATTGAACACCCTATTCAGCCACGCAATGAAAAAGAGCGTTCCTATTACCCAGCAGTTGGGTCGCGTTCAGGCGCGACGCGACTCTCCTGTTCGCCGCTCCATATGGCGGCGCTCACGGGCAACCTCGGCGCGGTCGAGATGCTGCTGGATTACGGTGCGAAGCCCGAGTCACGGATGCACAAGCGACGCTTGACGCCATTGCACTTGGCGGCCATGTGGGTGGGCACGATAGCTGCGTAGATGCGCTGCTCCATCACGCGTCGGCCGGAATCAACCTAGCCGCCATCTCGGACAGCAAAGGCCTCACGCCCGCCTTCCGTGCGGCGAGACGAGGGCACGCCGAGCTCGCGGCCAGGCTCGCAAGGTGCGTGGTATCTTATCTTATCTTATCGTGCTATTCGACGATGCCCCACCCCCATATCTTCTGTTTGAAACGAGCGACGCGCGATGGCGGAGGTCCGTCCCATGGCCCCTCTGGGCGACCGGTTTAGCTTAGCCGGGCTCGTGTGTGCGACTGAAAAGCCAGGCACCGCGGGTCTTTGCACACCTAAGCCGTGCAACCACTCGTGTCATGCAACATGTGCTCAAACGGATGTGCCCACTGAGCGCCCGCCTGTTGCTAATCAGGTTGGCATGAATGAGGATGCTCTGAGTCCGGCCCACGTGTGCGACCGACAAGCCAGGCACCGCGGGTGTCTAGCCATGAGTGTCACTTCCAGCGTGCGTGTGCCCGATGCCGAAGGCTTCGGTTCAGCTGGCAAGGAGCGAGCGTGCACTGAGCAGGCGCTGAGTGGGCAGCAGTGCGCGCTCTGGTGCTCATGTGACCTGGTGGGTGCGGTGCGTGCGCGCGCTCTGTCGGCTTGGAGGCCGGCGGAGCAGGCGTGGAAGGGGCTCTCTGGCGGCTGGATGGCTGTGTGCAGCTGGCTTGGCTCCTGCTCGCCGTGCTGGGCACCAGGAGAGGAGCTGGGCCGGTTGCATGCAAGAGGCTCAAAGTGTGGCAGTGTTTGTGCGTGTAGCGAGGTTTATACGGTGTGTCAGAGAGCAGGGACACTGTTAGCACGCACTGAAAACGATGTAACCACGTGTAGAACCGGTCAGTGTGCTACGAGTACGACACAGCAGGAGGGAGAGAGCGCATCTAAAGTTACGCCCAAACTCAGTATCTCACAGCCGTCCGCGCCACAGCCAGACTATAGACCGCAGCGGCTCCCGCCACCCCGCCCGCCAGATGAGCTGGGTTGCGCAAGCGTAGGATGCACACGACGGACGCAAGCGCTGAGGCCAAACCGGGCGCAGCGGCGGGAGGACCAGCGGCAGCAACGGACTGCGCAGCTGGGGGTGAGCCGCAGCGAGCGGCGTCGCGCACCTGTAGGGACGGCAAGGGATGTGCTGGAGCAAATGCTGCGGGCTCTCCCGCCGTTGGCGCGCAGGCGCAGGGTGGTAATGTGGCGGCGGAGGTGGCGGCGAGATAGGCGGCGTGCCGGTGTGCGTGCCGGTCGGGACAGCGCGGCAGCGTGCGGGGCAGACAGCAGCGCGGCGCGGCCTCCGGCCCCGGAGCGAGCGCGCCCTATGACTTTCTGGGATAAGCTATGGGCGGTGCCAATGCGCATATGGAACGCGTTGATGCGGGCTTACTATGGCAACAAGCTACCTGCCACGTCGACGGAGACGGCAGTCATCTCGACGTTGAACGTAGCCGGCCGGATGCGCCTGCGTGGGGTAGGGAATGATAAAGAGGAATGGGGCACGGGGGATGACCTAGCGGCGCGGGCCACGGAGGACTGGAACAGGGTGGAGCAGTGGATGCAGGGACGGGCGCTGGTAGTGCTGACGGATCTATGTGTCAGCGGACGTCAGCTTAAGGCTATGTGTGCTAGGTTAAGGGCGGGCACGTGGCAGTGCTACGGCACGCCTGGTCACTTCAACAAGGCAACTGGGGAGCGGACGGCGGGGGTACTGGTGGTGTGGGATGAGAGATGCTATGTGAGTGAGGGGCAGGCATGTGTGCGTAGCGGACGTGTGGTGGCGGTGCGCCTGCAGGACTGCCGTGCGATGCAGGCGTTCACCGTCTTTGGGGCCTACATGCCTGGCAGGGGTCGGCCAGAGAGGGAGGTGCGTCCAGTATGGGAGGCGCTAAGCGATGCAGTGGCGGAGGCGGGCCTAGGCAGGATGGTGATAGGCGATCTAAATGCAGAGTTACCTGAGGCGCTCAAGCGTGAGGAGCGCCAGCCGCCTAAGCTCGCCGATGAGCTGCTGCAGGCACTCTGTGAAGAGGAGCAGTTCATCACGGCCGGGCCCGACCAGGCAACCTTCACACAGGGGAGTAGGGACTGTGAGCGTGTCTATAGCCAGATAGATCATATTCTGTGCGATGCTAGCGTGGCGCCAACACTGGGAGAGAGTGAGGTACTGCCAGGGCTAAGTCCAAATGATCACTGGATGCTACAGGCGGGGTTATTACGACGGGTCGATGAGCATACGGGGCCGCAGCGACCCAGCAAGCTACCGCTGTGGGAGCTAGACCCTAAGGAGTGGGAGGAGTATGCGGACGAGGCAGAGGGTGTAGTGCGTAAGGCGCTAGAGGACGTGCCTGAAGGCCAAAACGCGCGTAGGTTGCGGACACTCGAGGAGGCGCTCATGGCGCTCGCGCGACGCCTGCTCGGGAGGCGGCAGGAGCAACGGGATGAGCAGCGAGGGCAGCAGGCGCCGGGCAGCGGGCACCGCAGCGCAGAGGAGCGGCTACGCAGCGATGTGGGGCGGTGGGAAGCGCTAAGTCGCGTAGTAAAGGAACGTGATATCACACATAAGTGCTTTTTACTGGCGCGGGTGCATGGTGGCTCGCGGCGTGCCTTCACGCACGTAAAACAGTTGGTCTCAATTATGCGGGACAGCAACCTCTCGTCAGCTCAGCGGCGTCGTGGCCTGCAACAAGTGTGCCAGCGTGAGTTAGCTAAGGCACGTGCAGACCTAGCAAAAGTACAAACACGAGAGGGTGATGGGCTGGTGGAGGCGTTCGAGGAGGCTATCAATGAGGGTGGAGAGGGCGGCGTGTGCGTGCGTCTGTTTGAAATACTGAAGGCTGCTACCGGGAAGGGAAAGAAGATCAAGTGGCGAGGGCAGAAACAGGAGGGCAAGACGCGGTACAAGGGCACGAGAAAGCCACCCGTCAAGCTGAGCTCACTGTACAAGGATGGGATCAAGGCCAAGGGCATTATTACAGGCGCTAAGGAAGTACTGGCAGAGGTGCGGGCGCAGGCAGCGGCAACTAATGGTTTAAAGGAGACATTTCCGACCGTGGCGCGCGAGCTGATGTCGTGCATCCGCCCATTTCCCGCGCAGCAGCCGGCCAAGGCCGACTGGGTCGATGACGTGTGCACCTGGGAGCGGTTTGAGAGTGCTGTGGGGCGGGCTGGGGCTGATGTGGGAGTGGGATCGGACGGCTACTGTGGCTATCTGATGCGAAAGGCACCACTGTCTATACGCCGCCTATATTTTGACATGTTGCGCGATGTGCTAGCATCTCGCGACTTCCCCGCGGAGTGGAAGCTATGGGAGTGTGTGCTACTTATGAAACCTGGCGAGGACCCGCGCGATTTTGGTCGGCGCCGCGATGTATGGCTCATGCCTCACTCACTGAAGGTCGCCGCGCGCATGCTCATGTGCGAATTTGAGAGTGCCTGCGAAGGGTATGTGCCGTCCAGTCAGTCTGGCTTCAACCAGGATGCTAATGCACCATCGCAAACACTTATACTGCGTATGCATCGCGAACGCTGTCACGAGCGCAAGCAAGGCTACTATGTACTCTATGCTGATATGGGCACCTACTTCATGTCTATATGCAAGGAGATACAGCTGGTGGCGGAGCAGTGGACGGGCACGCGGGTGGAGGTGAGCGCTGTGCTGCGTGCTATGCAGGATGGGCTGAAAGGTCGAGTCGAGACGGCATTCGGGGGTACGGTGCCGCACGCAATGCCAGGGGTGGCGTGTGGTCAGGGGCACGAGTGCAGCCCGGTGCGCAGCAAGATCATGGCGAGCTTTATCCAGGCCATGGCCTCACAAGTGTGCCGGGGCTACCGTTTTGGACAGACGGGCGTGCCTCAGTGCTGGTACTGCGACGACAGCGCGTGGCTGTGTGAGGACCTGGCGGGAGTACAGATGGCACTTGATGCGATGTGGGTGGTCGCGCGTGTGTCAGGGCTGAAGGTGACAGTCAAGGAAAAGGACTTTAAGACGCGTGAGGGATCTAAAACGGCGTGGATGGGGGTGTACTACGATGAAAAGGGACGGGAGTGCGAAGTAGCTGGGGCCAAGGTCGAGATGGTTGATGGGAGCGAGGTGCCGCAAGTTACAAAGTATAAATATCTAGGCACACCTCTGCAGATCGAGTACAAGGGTCGCCATGACGCCATGCGAGCCAAAGTTGTCAACACCTGTTGTGCGTTGGTGAGGAAGATTGGGCGGGTAGATATGTTAGGGCCAAGGCAGACACGACGTGCGATAGAGTTGGCCATGGCCGGGTCGCTGGGATACTACTGCAGGTCAACGCCCATGACATGGGCGGACTGCGAGAAGATAGAGGGGGTGCGGGCGCGCGTACTCGCGCAACGGGGGATCGCGGCTGAGACGCCGCGCGCAGCTATATTTTTGCCAGAGGAGGCGGGTGGTGCGGGGCACATGCATGCGTACGCATATGCTGCAGCGGCGTACATAGACCAGTTCCATCGCGCGCTCAGCGGCGGCGAAGGTGAACCCGCGCGTGTGGTAGTGTCAGAGCGCATTGCTGCAACCTGCCGACGGTTGGGGTGCACAGAAGCACCGCTCATGTGGGAGCCACCAGTAGACGTAGTTCTGTCGGAGGATGATATGGTTGAGGCGTGGCTGCTGGCAAAGCGGCGTGCGGGCATGCGCGGCGTGCAGACAGACGCGCTGCTGCCGACAGAGCTGTCGTGCTGCGCGCTGTGTGACGGGTGGCGCGGGCGTGCGCCAGGGAGTGAGCCTGTCTGTAGGTCGGGCATGTGCCCTGCAGAGGATGGCGGCGAGGGAGCAGACGTCGGCGGTGATGGCAGCGATGGCGACAGCGACAGCGAGGTGCTGCGAGCGAGGCGCACGGCAGAATGCTTTGGTGGGTGGGAGTATCTAGTGAAGCGCGGGGGGTCTCGGGCGTGGGTGGTGCACACACGAATGGTTGCACGTGGCATGGGCAAACGGCAGCTAGAGGAAGCACAGCAGCAGCGGCCCCAAGCCCATAGCATGCGTGCTCTACTAGAGACGCGATATGGGCGTGGAAGGCCAGGCTCGGTCGGGCAGATGGAGGCAGCCATCTCAGGAAGGGCGGATCAAGCAGACACAGAGATAAAGCTAAGGCAGCTTACCAATGATTTCATAGCCCATGCAGAGGATCAGCGTGAGGCCGAGCTGCCGGGCACGCCGTGGCCCAACCTGCGGGAGTCGCCGCGTAATGAGGGTTATCGCGGGGTAGTGTATGAGCCAAAGCAGGGTGTGTCGTACTACCGCGGTGTACGGGAGGCTACAGATGTGGTGGACAGAGTACAGCAGTATCGCAGTCGCATGGGACTGGGGGCGCAAGCGGGTTCAAGGGAGGAGCGCCTGCCTGCTGAGCTGCGAGTAAGCGCGGATGAAGTGGCGCAGGCAGTAGCACTGGGCGATTCTCAGCGTTTGCCTGCACATGTACCACATGAGCATGTAACAGACATGGGGTTGGGGGATGCGGCAAAGCCGCAGCTAAGGGCAGATCCCGTGGCGCGGCTACACCTTAGACTCGCGGCATGGGAGAGTGGTGGGTCAAGGGTAAAGACGGCGGGTGGGGTGGAGGTCGAGAGTGGCCAAATTAACCAGGAGGCGTTGGCCTCGAGTGGGGAGGCAGAGTCGGGCCACTCTTTACGGGAGGTGTGCCTACCCCTGCACTATCGCCACCGATTTACGAGAG
>Ga0115005_10005384_pt1 | contig 10130 bp, 9 predicted proteins | sample ArcOceMetagenome_FD_87163 | JGI IMG/M metagenome (GOLD analysis project Ga0115005, IMG submission 87163) | Marine eukaryotic phytoplankton communities from Arctic Ocean - Arctic Ocean - Greenland ARC118M Metagenome | ecosystem: Environmental > Aquatic > Marine > Oceanic | place: Arctic Ocean... | reverse complement strand
CGTGTCACTGATCTCCCAAAAAATCAAAACAAAAAATAGGCAACGTATAGGAATGGCCTTAGGTTTCCGAAAAATGATTACAGCGGCACCCTCCCTCGTGACTCACAAAATACTCAAATCACTCGTGACATGATATGAAGCCCTTTTTTCAACATGATGATATGTTTTTTGCGGGGGGGGGGCGGGGGGGGCTGCAAAGTATTTAGTTACATAGATAGTTGATAAGAGTTGGGACCGAAAAAAGTACCTACCCAACAAGGTTCTGCCATTTTGTCATGATGGTTTGAAACCCACGACCCACCACGAGAATTCTGACGAAACAAAAGCAAGAATGAAACCAGCGCTGTTTTGTTTTGACTCACTGCTAAATTTGACACACACTCAGACACACTTTGAACTTACTCACACGCTCACACTCACATGTACAACGTACAATACCAGCGCAGAAGCTTACTAGACTAGACAGACTACTTTCACTTCTCATCATCATTTTCACATAAATTCGCAAACCATCGAACTCTAACTGCCTTTCTTTCGTTCAACAACACAACAACATATTAATACAACATGAAACTCTATCTATCTACTACTACACTCCTGTCTGTTTCGGTTTCGGTTTCAGCCTTCCAAATGACAATGCCTTCATCTTCAACTAGGTCTATAGGAAGAAAGTCCTTCATGGTGATTCGAATGAGCGACAGCCCCGTTGATGTGGACGCCGAAGCAGAAGTGGCTTCTACAGCTCGCCCCATCATCCAAGATCCAATGGGCTTATATGGTGAAAATTCAGAGGAGAGGAAGAACGGACAAATCAAAGGTCAATCCATCGAACCTCAACTCTCTGAACCTAATACCATCTACGATCCGCTCAACTTGTATTCTAGCGACTCGGAGGAAATGAAAAATGGACAAATTAAACCCATCGAACCTGAGTTGTTAGTAACCAATGCTGTCATTGACCCTCTCAACATTTACTCCAATGACGCCCCTGTCGATGACGATGCCATCATGTCCGAAGCGCTTCCATTCCTAACCCGTCCTCTCATGCTCACTGGTGAGCTCGCTGGTGATGCTGGATTTGACCCATTGGGCTTTGCCAAGTCCCAGGAAGATCTCATGAACTACCGCGAGGCAGAGATCAAGCACGCCCGTCTTGCCATGCTCGCTGCTGCGGGGTGGCCGCTGTCAGAGGTCTTGGACAAGAAGATCGCTCTGGCGCTCCACATGACTCCTCTGGTGGATGCTGCTGACCGAGCACCTTCTCTCCTCAATGGAGGCCTCGGAAAGGTGAATCCTTTTTACTGGATGGCGTGTCTTGGAGCTGCTGCAGCCGTTGAATTCTACGGAATTAATAAGTCCAAGTCTGGGGATGAGTCTTACTTTCCTGGGAATCTTGGATTTGATCCTCTGGGTGTGTACCCTAAGGATGAAGCGGGTCAGCAAAGAATGCAGCTCGCCGAGATTAAGAATGGGCGTCTTGCCATGATTGCAATTTTCGGATTTGCTATTCAAGAGTTTGTTCTCAAGTCTGGAGTTGTGGACGAGACACCATTTTTCTTCCTCCCCTTGGCGCAGACCTTGAAGATGTACACCAACAGCGGATACATCCAGTAAAGAAGAAATGCATATTTTGTACAGTACATTAAAAATAATAATAAAATAGAATGAAAAAGAATTAAGAAAATTCCAAATTGCCACGTTGAATATATTCCGTATCGTCCAAAACATTCACGTGTACTCGTGAGCTTGTGTGTCTCTGTTGTAACAAGAAGGAGATGAAAACTTAACCTTCTGTTCATAAAAGATTGCGGCTGCGTTGTCTACAAGTCTCCGTTCAAAAAATCTGGTTGCTCTGTCGAAATTGAACGTTGCTTTTGGAAGGCTGAAAGCTTCACAATGTCTTTACCGAAAGCTTCTGGGCATGAACCATCAAAATTGATAGGAGCTCCAAAATGACGGATGTATTGTGGAAAGTGAAGAAGCTGATGAAATGTGGGCAGGTTGGGATTGAACTTGTTGTACTTGTACACTTTCATCTTCTTCTCTTCTTGGGATGAACCAGCATCGTTTTTAGTGTTTCCTTTGTGAGCATTACGCTGTATTTGTGCCTCTGCTTTCTCAAGGAAGTTGCTTACGGTATCATACTGTTCTGCGAGTATCAAATTTGGGACTTGTGTGAACGTTTTAAAATGCTGAAGATATTTCAACAAACATATTTCAGCGTTCCCCATCTGACGTGGACGATTTCCGTCACTGTCACTATCACTATCGCTATCAATGTCACTATTGCTATCAATGTCACTATTCTTACTACACGCCGCTCCTCTGCACTCAATAAAATCCTTCAAGCGAGATTTAGCTCATATACTATCAGATGAACAAGCCGGTAGTGGCTGGCGGGCCCCCTGCTATGCTGGGGGCTCTTCCTATTTTGGGGCGCAGTACGTAGATATGAAGACGGGGAGGGGACCCCTTAAGACAAGGGGTTTCGCCCATAAAGACTAGTTACTAGACATCTATGAGTATTGCGATAAGATGGTTATGGTTTTATTAGGTCTATTATTACTGGTTTAAAAGTTGGAATTGAATTGATCCCTATCAAAGCGAAAATCCAACAGAAACGAAGGGCTATGAATACAAAAAAGAATCAAATCTAGTATTCCTCATCAAACTCCTCTTCTTCTCCTTCGGCAGTTTCAGCGCCGACCTCTTCATAATCCTTCTCAAGAGCAGCAAGATCCTCACGAGCTTCTGAGAATTCACCCTCTTCCATACCCTCACCAACATACCAGTGAACGAAAGCACGCTTGGCATACATAAGATCGAACTTATGGTCAATTCTTGACAGAGCCTCGGCAATTGCAGTAGTATTCGCAACCATACAAACAGCTCGTTGCACTCTGGCAAGATCACCTCCTGGAACAACCGTCGGTGGCTGGTAGTTGATACCACACTTGAATCCAGTCGGACACCAGTCAACAAATTGGATAGTGCGCTTGGTCTTAATTGTAGCAACAGCAGCATTCACATCCTTTGGAACAACATCTCCACGGTACATCAGACAGCAGGCCATGTACTTTCCGTGACGAGGATCGCACTTGGTCATCATTCCTGCGGGCTCGAAGACAGAGTTGGTGATCTCAGCAACAGAAAGCTGCTCGTGGTATGCCTTCTCTGCGGAAATTACTGGTGCATATGATGTAAGCATGAAATGAATACGAGGGTAGGGCACCAAGTTGGTCTGGAACTCAGTGACATCAACGTTCAAGGCACCATCGAAACGGAGGGATGCAGTCAAGGAAGAAATAACCTGAGCAATGAGTCTGTTTAAATTGGTGTATGTGGGTCTCTCAATGTCAAGATTCCGTCTGCACACATCGTACAATGCTTCGTTGTCAAGGCAGAAAGTACAATCAGTGTGCTCGAGGAGAGCATGTGTTGAGAGCACGGAGTTGTAAGGCTCAACTACGGCAGTGGACACCTGGGGAGAGGGTGAAACAGCAAAAGAAAGCTTGGACTTTCTTCCGTAGTCAACAGACAATCTCTCGAGGAGAAGAGATCCAAGACCGGATCCGGTTCCTCCTCCAGTTGCATGGAAGACGAGGAATCCCTGAAGACCAGTACAGTTATCAGCGAGCTTGCGGATACGGTCTAGAACCAAGTCGACAATTTCCTAAAGATTGAAAAGAAGAATTGACGGTGGTGAGAAACAACACGACACGAGACGAAACATGACACTTCGATTCAATAATAAACGAAACTTTCATTCGATGCTCAATCGATTCTTACCTTTCCAATGGTGTAATGACCGCGAGCATAGTTATTTGCAGCATCCTCCTTTCCAGAAATAATCTGCTCAGGATGGTAAAGCTGGCGATAAGTACCGGACCTCACTTCGTCACAAACAGTGGGCTCGAGATCGACGTAAACAGCGCGCGGGACATGCTTTCCAGCACCAGTCTCACTGAAGAAAGTGTTGAAGGAGTCATCTCCTCCACCAACGGTTTTATCGGAAGGCATTTGTCCGTCAGGTTGGATTCCGTGCTCGAGGCAGTAAAGCTCCCAGCAACCGTTACCCGTCTGGATTCCGGCCTGGCCCATATGAATTGAGATACATTCTGTTGAATTTGAAATGAGTTTTATTAGAAAGAAGGACCAAATCGATTGAACATCATGATTGAAATTGACGAATGCTTTCGATTCAGAGAGCCCTGTTCCTGCTCCTGCTCCCGATCCTGCTGAACGTTCGTTGCGGAGTGTTTCAATTCAATCCAAAGACAGTACAGGCCCGTGTCTTACAACGGCATTTCAGTCGAATCGAAATGATTCGAATCAATCCAATCGATATCGATTGATTCGAAAGACAATCCATTCCATCAAACGATCGGCATCATGTGCTGATTATGATTAGACTTACCGCGCATGATGAAGTTTAGTTACTTTGGATTAGAATAATCGAACAAATGATGAATGTATGCTCTCGCGACAAGAGTTGCACTTCAGAGTTTTATGGTGCGCTCGTGAACCTTCGTGAACGGTCTATTTTCCCACGTGAGCGATCGAGCCATGTTTGAAAAATCATTATACCGAAAACGTACGTAGAAATCCTCGTAGATAATAGTCGCTAAAGAATATTTTATGGCTGATTTTTTATTGGGTTGTCTCGGAGTTTTTGTCTGGCGATTTGCAGAATATTTTATTCTAGACCTATGACACACCATCTACAAGTCAGCCTATTTTGTTCCTGGTACTTAATCGCAAACGGTGATGAGCGATATTGTTTTATGTAAAACGGGGGCGTTTCCCACAAAAAGATTCATTGGATACTTTTGGTTTAGTGGAGAGTGAAGCAGAGACTGTGCTACTGTACATATTGAGTATCCAGAGGATGAAAGAAATTGTACTACTACTAGCAGCGAGAAAGAACGAACGGTACAATGCTGAACAGTGCAGGCATTAACAGCATTCATGGTTATCCTTTATGTATTCATAATTTGGTCCGGCTAATGGTGGGTCACGTTATGTTCCAAATGGCCCAGTAAGGCCCTGTTGTGAATTCAAAATACGATGACTGTGACAACTTAAGACGCATTCTCATTACGCATATACAGTACACACGGTACAACTTGAACTAAAGAAAAGATTATTATGACTCACATTCGAACATAAAACTTCCGGGGTTGTGTTTGGAAAGTCGACAATGGAAACATAACAACACAATCTACCTGTACTTTAGACTACACGTACGTGTACTGGAAATGATTTGATGCATCATTTTTAAAAGAATTTGATAAAATTCCATTTAGAGAACCAAATTCATATTGCGGCCTGTATTAAAATACCACGCATACTATATCATTACATGTACGTGTACAACTAAAGAAAAGATTATTATGACCCACATACGAACATAAAACTTCCAGGGTTGTGTTTGGAAACATAACAACACAATCTATCGAAATACTGTACTTTACTGGAAATGATTTGATGCATCATTTTTATTAAAAAGAATTTGATAAAATTCCATTTAGAGAACCAAATTCATATTGCGACCTATAATAATACCACACATACTATCATACTACATTTGTGTGAGGGTGCAGAATGAATCCGTCATATTTTATGATAGCACTGGCCAGTGCTCATTCTGACCATTGCCTCCATGCCTCCAAATTGTTTCAGCAGCCCTGGAGGCAAAAATCCTGTCTCGCATACGCATCTCCAATTGTTGTCATCATCAGTATCAGTATCAGTATCAGTATCAATACTAGCGGTCATGGTCTCTTTAGGTGACTTTGTGTCATCTTTTCGTTGAGTTGTTTGTAGATTGCCACCACCGTCTTTTGCACCTTCACTACGTGTATGTGTGCTCGTTGTTGCTGTATTTTGCAAACTTCGCCCTTCATCTCGATTCTCTAATTGCAGGCTCCTTTTATGGTCATCCCCGCCGGCTGTACTTGTACTTGTATCAGTACGTGTATCCGACTTTGTATTTGCGTCTTCTGTACTCGTACTTGTAGCACTGCCACCGCCACCGCCATCCCTTGTGTAAAAATAATTATAGATCCGAGAGGAGCAGACAGTGACAAGGAATATTGTCAATGAAACCACCAGTGTCCTCAAATCGATCAAAACATTCAACAGTGTCATCGACAAATTTTATATGTTTAGAGTCGAGTCTGCAGCATGTATGTGCGTCAAGTACACGTAGGATGGAGACAAAGAATTTAATTCAGCACTCTAAATTTGGGAAAGGAGTGAAAGAGCAATCCAACGTTGTCGTGATTCTAGAACCCAATGTATGTAATGACTACGAGTGCAAGTATGTGATGTGTGATGTACCCGTAAGTAGTCAGTCTTTGCTGTTTGCTGTTCGCTAGTCTGTGTTTGGTGTGTTGTCAAAACGTGCTCAATTCTGTCAGACACAAGAATGCGACGTCTGTCTTGCGTCTGTGTCAATTTATTTTCAAATTCTGGGTGTGAAATGGGAACACTGTGAACATCAACACGTTTTATGAGGAAGAGATTTCAGTACATACTGTATGTACGGTCATTATTCTCCACTGTTGCCAACTTAACTTACCAAACGCACGTACTACCACTTACCAAGTACACATTCCGGGAGATTACTGTAGAAGGTGGAAGGACAACGAAATATCTAAATTCAGGAAACATGGATGCCTCGTGTGTAGTGGCGCTTATTCTCGTCATCATATCAGAAATGCTCAGCTTCATCGAATATTTCCAGTTTTTCTCTTCCAATGGCAGAACAATGAATTTCGAAGGATGGACCAGTCTTGATCCAGATTACCTCAAAGAACAGTTCTCTCGCGGAGATTCTCTAACCGGCATGGTTAATTTTGCTTCCTTAGCGAAAGCACTCTCTCTCTTTGCATTCTTTGTTCCAATATTGCAAGTCTCGTGGATCTTGAGTAATGGCGGCAAGAGGCATCTAACCGCGCATGTAGCGATCTGTGTCTTGGCTGCCTCTGGGGGATTGTGCGAACTAGTGGTGAATTTGATGATGATTGGGATTCGTAATGTTACCTCTTTTCTTGTGAATAGATTCAATCTTGATGATTGGAGTGATTCTGGTGAGGGGGGTGGTGATGGCACCGGCTGGCGCGTCTTGGAAATCGTCCATTTGATGACGCGGGGTAAGTCCACAGTTTGAAGACGATATGTGCTCGCAAGAAACAATGCACTCAAGTTATTTTTAAAAGTGCTGGATTATTATTATTCTAACCTCAATGCTGATTGATTTATTACAATACTTCAACTTGAACAGGCATGATGACGTGGATCGATGCACTAGAGTGGATTTGCGTCTTCTTCATCATGACCATAATTTTCTTTACAGTCCGTTATGAAAGAAGACACAATAACGCTTTGGCCTTTGGGAAGAGGTGGTCTGCATTAGGATTGACTATTGGCATTTTAGGCCTCTTCGAATTTCTATCGGATTTGATGCGCTTTAGCTCCTGGGTTACTTACATGAAGATTTCCTTTGTAATTTCAATCATCAATATGTGGATTTTGGTTCCAATTTGGCTGTACGTATTGGGAAACCAATTATCAGAAGTGAAGGCATCGTTCGAAGATTGGAAAACTATGGAAGAAGATCAGGTGACGGATCCATTAAATCCTGAGAGTGGGATCAGTTGAGAAGTTTATATTGCTGCGCCCAAATTCAAAATGCTGTTTCATTTTCCATACACTGCATATTTTTATTTATAAAAAATAAAAGACATATACTCGTAATTCTGATAATTCGTTCACAAAAGCAGTCAGTCAAGTCTTTCGAAGATGATACCTAAACAAAGGTTGAAACTTCTATCAACATTGCTTTTACCCCCATATTTGTTATTCCTCATTCTCAGTTCATTCTCCCAATTAATAAAAAAACCACGGATCCAAGATTGATTCAAAATTCAAAATCGTGGACCTGATTGTCATGTCGCAGCCGCCGCGCTATCGCACGCGTACATCCATGTTTATTGTGCAGATCAGCTTCAAGCAAAAAAACACTCACAAAACTAAACAAACACTTTCAAATCTGAAATTCAAAATTGGAATGAGAGGATATTTTTTATTAAAAATTTACATACTATTCTTCTCAAGTTTGAAAATTGTCCCCCAACGAGTAAATGGACGCCTCATAACAACAGTCCGGTGCTGTTAAGCTGTCAATACTCATATACTTCTTGGTAGACTCAACAGTGAACTCTTCCGCACAAAGTGATCAGTAGTAGGATCTTCATCGCGTTTGTCGCCTTCTTGCCAATCAATAACTTCCTCCCGAAGAGACTCCTGCTTGTGCGCTAATCTCCAAAAAGTTGCTCATTTCTTGAGGTAATAGACTACACGTATCTACGGTGATCAATCGTGATCTGACTGCTAGTACGCGTGCACGTAGATCTTATCTGACTGATATCATCGCTGATCCACGATTGATTTGTACACGTTGACTTGCCATCATTTTCATTTCCATCTTCATCATCTTCTTCATTATGTTCTGTCGCTCCAGCAGCATCAAAAGGTGAAATATCATATGCAACACCTCCCACAGCTTGCGCATGTTCCTTCTTCTCCAATAGAACATGATGCGAATTGTACGAAATCTTTGAATCGTCGTCGTCTTCCTCCTCTGGCAACCGACCTGCAGTGGTACTAGGTACAGTTGGTACCGATCTCTGAGTTTGCTCATTTTTGTATTTTTCGTACTGATACCATTCATTGCGACTCTGGGATTTACTCGTAGTATCTAAACTTTCATCTTCTCTACTAGAATTCCAAGATTCGTTCACAGTAGCCTGGTCAGTATAGAAATGGTTTAAATATGTGTGGCCAATATTGAAATCTTTATGAGGTGGGTCGTAAGATTCCTCGTACATACTTTGGTTTCTAGCACGACCATGATTTAAAAAGCTGTAACCTGTATTGAGGGGTGGCGGAGCAGCGATGCGTGGATGTCCTTTCCAATTATAGACTCTTCCTTCGATGTTCACAGGTGCGGGGGGTAAGAAAGTTGTCGTTGTTCCTGCTGTTGCTGTTGTTGCTGCTGCTGCTGTAGTACATAAAGCTGCTTCTTGATCCGCTTCTTCACTAACATCACTTTCCTCGAATTTGTAAACAGTGAAATCCGAGCTACTAAGAGAGATGTTCTGGTTGGAAGGGACATTTTCCTTTTGGGAATTCCTAACATTTTTCTTCGCATTGTTGCATGTTCGTTTGCGTTCCTCGTCCCCCGTGGCATTTGAGTTCATGTCGATATGTTTAAAAAGGCGTAAACTGAGACTGGCTGCAGTTTCTTCTATGCTCTGCCTTGGTTTCAGCCCAACTGGTGTACTCGTCCCTGTAGCACTGTTTCTTGCTGGGATTTCTTGTTGGTTGCGCTTCTTTATTGTAACTGGAACAACATGGTCAACAAGTTTTTGATCAGTTTTCTTACTGTAGGCCTGATGGTGAGGCACCAATGTAGTACTAAACTTGTATCTTGATTCCAAACGAGATGGGTCTTTCCGGCTGGTGCTACTCCTTTGCATGATATTGGTATTCATTTGCTACTAAGTACTATGTATGGCACTGTTACCAGGAATGTCTTTCGAGCAATCGTAACTGATACTCTTATGTCTAGTAGCTAGCGGACGGAAGAATCAAGTCGTAGGTCGTAGATTGGCTTGTAAACAGGGCTGTAACTTCAACGTATAACCAACCCTGTAACAAGAACTTTCGAGAACCTTCGTGTGTATTGTTGGATTTTCTCGGCTTTTGAGCTACTGTAGAGTTTGAGTGATATTTCTGCAGAATGTGAATCGAATCATTTGAGCTCGTGAAACGGAACGTTCGAAACTGTCGGTACTGCCGTTGATTTGTTCCTGTTCTTGAGTGCGCATATCGCTTGCAAATGATACAATTTCTCCATCACCATCTACTTCAACATCCACAACATCGGTGGAGTTTTGTTCATCTTCCGTTTGAGCATCGAGATGAAAGAAATCCTTTGCAAAAAGGTTCGCTCTGCTGCTGCTGCTGCTGCTGCTGCTGTGTCGCGAACTCAATGGTTTCGGTGTCGGTCTTAATTGAAAGTGCGGAGATAGATACAAATGCATCTGATAATGTTGAATACG
>Ga0115005_10005381_pt1 | contig 10132 bp, 11 predicted proteins | sample ArcOceMetagenome_FD_87163 | JGI IMG/M metagenome (GOLD analysis project Ga0115005, IMG submission 87163) | Marine eukaryotic phytoplankton communities from Arctic Ocean - Arctic Ocean - Greenland ARC118M Metagenome | ecosystem: Environmental > Aquatic > Marine > Oceanic | place: Arctic Ocean... | reverse complement strand
GGTCAATTTTTTGGACGTTGCAAAAACCCAAACAAAAACCCAAACAAAAAAAAAACAACCCAAACATGTTTACCACCCAACCCATTACTACCACGTCTCAAACGCAACCCCCCGCACCGCCCCACGGTGGGGACCCAGTTGGGGACCCAGTTGGGGACGTGTCCATGGTCACTCCTCATGTTGACCCTACCATACAATCCGGTTCCAACCCCCCAGTTGCCGTTTCCCAAAAAGGAAAAAGAAAAGCCGCTAAAAAAAAGGGAAAAAAAAAGAAAAAGGCAAAGAAATGTTATGAATCCACTTTGAGTCAACTGTTTGTTTCGGATTTGGAGTTAATATCCGATGAAACTCTCATTCTTCTGGTCAACCGTAGCAAACGAGCCCTGTGGAACAAACAAGCTTGGTGCGATGTGGTTAGTTGTACACGTGAGGAAGCTGTCGCGCACAAATGTGGTGGTTGGTCTTGCCGTCAATTGGGCAATGGTTACTTCTACTTGGAATGCAAATCAGGTGAATTCAGTCCAGAACAACTTGAAGATATCAATGATCATCTCTGTTGTTGTTTTGTGCATGGGCAACCTTGTAAATTGGCATTGGAAGGCGACGAATGCGAGTGCATGTCCAACCAAGAGTATGGCTCGTACTACTTGCACCTTGGTGTGGATGAAGAAACTTTTGAGTCGGAGTGTTCGGAAGGGTTGGTCCCTGCCAAATGGATTGCCACTTCGGAGGATGGGCACGTTGAGTCCCTTTTCTCCGTTGAACAACTGAAATTCTCAATTGATATTATCGATCTTGCAAATACTGGTAGCTTGGAACAGTTGATGTGTGCAACGCAGTACTGCTTGAAACCAGAGGGGACTTTTAAAATCAGAGGTGTCACGTACAAATCTGTATAATAAACGTACGATATATATACTTGTATTTATCTGTCAATGTGGGCACGCCTGTCCCTGGCACAAAGCCTTTCTCATTTTACGATGGTAATCGTATTCTATTTCAGTCTTTCGTATTTTGGAATGAAACGGGTTTTGGAAATCGAATGCCAACAAGATTTCTACAAATTGCAAAAACAAGAATGGGCTGTAAACGTCGCAAATGCCATACCAGTTATAACCATAATATTAAGAATTGTTAAAGGAAAAATGACTCCAATATATATAGAAAGAGTGAGCCTGATGTGTTTACTCAAAGGAATTATACAATTTGTAACGATTGTACCCACGCCGAGTGGTTCAACACAATGTGTAGACAGAGATTTCATTGGAATTATATTACACATGGGCAATTGTGCAGACATGATGTTTTCTGGTCACACAGCGATGACATACATTATGGCACCGCACCATATTAAATGGTTGTTTGTTTTGCCCGTAGCCATAACACTTGTACTTGGTGAAATACATTACATGTCAGACGTCATTGTTGCAACGATTGTAGCTTCGTGGATATCATTTGTAATACCATCACAAGCATCACAAGCATTACAACAACCTTTAAAATCAGAGGTTTAAATACACACAACAACTTTTTTTTTTGTACTATTTGTAACTACTCGGCTTGTATGAAATGGGCAATTGTGTGGATGATTGTATTGCTCATCACAGTAAGGAGTTGTACATTGAAAACAACGAAAGGTATCACCAAAGGATCCATGGTAATCGTCCTTGGAAATTTTGGAGACGTCCTGATACAGACGAGAGGCGTAGAAAAGCCAAAAGACGGAAAAAATTTGAGAAAGAATTTTTGGAGTGTCGGATGACTGTAGAGCGTAATATAAGCGATAGTGCAAAGGTTAAAAGATATAAAAGAGCGACCGCTGCTCTATAAGGTCATTATTATACAAGAAAGGATACGTTATTTGTAACGCTATATTGTTGTAATGCTATTTGTAACAAATGGTCAAACTGTTCTTGCATGGGTTCATACGGACAAACTTGGACAAGGAGTTGTTCGAGCACCATGTCAGGAAGACTGTTTGGCAACAAATCAAATGTGGGGAACCATTGTTCCATTTCCTCCGAATTGAGGTTACGTACCATGTTGGCGTTGCTTTGATCACCGTTGGCAATCAAATCTTTGACCAAAAGTTTGTCCATGTATTCTCGAGCGTATCTGTCGTTAATGATGTTGATAAAAAAATAATATTTGACCATATTGTTCTTGACTACCGTGGCAACATGTTGTTTGACATTGACCAGACGTTTGTCTTGTTTGTAGACCTTGGATTCGATGAACATCTTGTACGCCGTACCCGTACGCGCCGTACACGTACGGGGTACCTGTCCCGGGAAATATGTCATCATGACACCCTCGAGCAAAGTTTTGCATTTGTTGATAATAATTTTATCACCGGAGAGGATTGGTGGCAATGCGTGTGACACTTTTGCAACCAAATTGCGTACCTTTTGTTGCTTTTCAAACTGCCCCACAATGTCCGTGGGGTGGCACATTCGCAATTGGGCAACGCGCCCTGCGAATTTTTGCAGATATTTGACGGCAAACTTTCGTGCTTTTTTTTTGCTGGACCATTGTCCTTGAATGGCATGCATCGGGACGTAGCCAGCATTTAAGGTACGTGAACGCCCGTGTTCCATGGTTTCAATGAGAACAATGGGTACAATGGGCACAATGGGTACAATGGGTACAAAGCATGGGTTGTTTTCTTTACCAATCATTTTTATTTTTTAATTTTAATTGTATGTTAGAATCTATGTTAGAATCTAAAATGACCAATCACAAACTCCGGTCCCTGGGTCCCCTGGGTCCCCTGCACCTGCCCCCTAATTGGATGATTGTGATTGGTCAATTTTGTGTTGCAAAAACCCAAAAAACCACACAAAAAAAAAACACTCCAAACAAAACACTCCAAACATGCCCAAAATGTCCAAGTCCACCAAGTCCACCAAGTCCACCAAGTCCACCAAAGACCCCACGGAGTTTATCTACAAAGGTAAGAAACGATACAATTGGTGCTACCTGTGCAGCAAGTACATCTCCCGAAATTCGCACAAACGCCATGTCCAGCGCAAGCACGTTGTTAAAACGTTACAGTGCCGCCATTGCTCGAAAAAATGTGCGTGCCAAGCAGACTTGAACAGTCACATGTTGGTGCACAGCTCCGTACACCGGTTCAAATGTCTCCACTGCGACCAGACGTTCAAATGGCAGTCGCACCGCTCCAGACACGTCAAGAACGCTCATCCTGAGGTGGAACGACCGGTGGCATTGCTTCCATTGAACTGGAACCCAGAAGATTTTGTTCATGGACCACCGTCGCTCCGAGAAACGTCCAGCGTCGTGTACGCCACGGACAAGCACCGCACACCGTCTGGGGTCGTGCGTGCACAAAAATCGGGGTGGGTGTAGTTGTACAGGTGTAAAGGGTACTAAAGTTGTGTACATAGCATTACAGAGGGAAATAAAAGCATTACAGAGGAAAAAACAATTTAACGCTATAATTATCCATTAATCTGTTTTTGCCTTTGTAAGAATTACCCCTCTTTAGGGGGATTGTACTGTTCTTGTTTTGTACTACCTACCCCCCATTGGGTACCCCCAAACGTTGGAAAAAATGAAACGTTGGGCAGTACAGTAACATACTTGAAACGTTTTGGACCAATCACAGCTTCATTTTTATCACTTTTATCCGTTCACAAAATCACAAAAAAAAAACAAACAACAAACAACCCAAACAAAACAACCCAAACATGTTTACCACCCAACCCATTACTACCACGTCTAAAACGCAACCCCCCGCACCGCCCCACCGTGGGGACCCAGTTGGGGACGTGTCCATGGTCACTCCTCATGTTGAACCTACCGCCGCGATACAATCGTCCGGTTCCAACCCCCCAGTTGCTGTTTCCCAAAAAGGAAAAAGAAAAGCCGCTAAAAAAAAGGAAAAAAAAAATAAAAAGGTCAAACCATCTCCATCTGATTACCGACGTCTGTTCCGAATGAGTGCACCCAAACAGACCGAAGCACTCGGTGGGTTTACTGTGGACGGCATTGTGAGTAACCTCCAGTCCAAACAGTTGGTCCACATGTCTGACCGTGCTTTGAGAGATTTGGAACGATCCATTGGTGAAGCCCAGTGGGACAAACAAGCATGGTGCACCCACCATGAATGTACCCGGGAAGAAGCCATTGCAAAAGGTCCTTTGGGGGGTTACTACTGCGGTGAATCGGGCAACAACTACTTTTATTTTGCACCCAAGTCCACCGACAAGTCCACCGAGTTCACAGCAAAGCAACTTAGAATGGTTGATGAACATACAGCCTGTTGCTACATGTGTGGACAACCGTGTCCAATTGAGCCCGACGAGGACCCGTGTGAATGTAGAATGGGTAACAGCCACGGTAGTTTTTGGTTCCAAATGGAGTTGGGACCGGAGACCATTGACGAAGAACGTTCGTACGGGTTGATCAAACCCAAATGGTTGCGGACCAAACATCAAACCGGGTTACAAACCGGGTTACAAACCGGGTTACAAACCGGGTTACAACAAAGCGAAAAACTGTACACCAAAGACGATCTCAAGAAATGTTTCGATCTTAACAACATGAGTACTGATCAGCTTGTGGCGACCGCGGTGTATTTGAAAAACCCGGTTGGCAAGTTGGAAAATTTAGAAATTGGGGAGTCCATTGTCTCGTGCTAACATAAAAATATTAAAAAATCTTAGAATATCTTAAAAAATCTTAAAAAATCTTAAAATACTACGGTCTGTGTGTTAGGGTACGGTGTCTACGTACTATTCTCACGTACTCTGTTCTAATGTCTGTTCTAATGTCTGTATGCGCCCGATGCGCCCGATGCGCCCGATGTGTGTTTGTTGTGACGATTGCATCGATTGCACTTTTCACTGTCCCTGTCCCTGTCCCCAACTGGGTCCCCAACTGGGTCCCTGTATGCTGTGCGTGTGTGATCCTCTGCAGTTTGTCTACCAAAGCAGGGACCGTCATTGTTGTCATCACCGTATCCACTGCATCCATCCACTGCAGGGAAATAGTCAACAGACTCTGAACGACGTCCTTGGGACATTCACACAGGTACTCTGCTGCTTCGGCGCGTAGGTCTCTTGTTGCTTCGTAGTATGGGGCAGTCACTTGAATGTATTGCAACCAGACGTGTTGTGGGATCGAGAAATTGCCGGTCCAAGTGTCGATACCAGAAAACAGCTCAATGTCTTCGTCAAACACACCCCTTGCAAAGAACCGCATGATGTAATCCGTAATGTGTTGGAACTGCCGCAGATCCCCCACACACATCTCTTCGTATTTGGAATGGTTGGCTTGCGCGTCGTAACCCCAAGCCAATTGGATCTCATTGAATTCTTTGAAACCATCTAGTGTCTTTGGCTGTGTCTTTGACATTTCATTTGAACGAGTCTCTTTAAATACTGGGATGTATAAAAAGCGGGGGCTTGCCAAAAAAATGATAACGGAGACGGAGACGGAGACGGAGACGGAGACGGAGACGGATACGGTGTGGTTACATCGTCAGCACCAGGTCCCCCCACCGGTGCATATCCACTACAGTCGTATCCGACGCCGATACATGGATCTGCTGGACGACGGGGTCTTTCCCACGGAGGACGACATGGACCACCATCTTAGGGTCATGGGGATCATGGGGATGCATGCGAAGACGATGTCGAAGATGTCGACGATGTCGACGATGTCGTTTATGTTCAAGGTACCCAACGTGGTTGCGGACACAACCTTGGCGACCGAGTCCTTGCAGCAGTACGTCAAGGATTTAAAGCCTGGGGAGGGTGGGGAGGTCCGTGGCGAGGCGTGTGCAAAGGCGAGGTGCGTGGTGTGCCGGGAGTGGGGCACCTACAAGATAGGTTGTGGGCACGTGTTTCACAAAGAGTGCATTCACAAGTGTGCCAAGTGGAAAAACGAATGCCCGGTGTGCCAAGCGCCTTTAATTACATGTGTAGTACTCTAAGAACAACATGACTCACATGCCCCACATTGAGAGTTTCCCATAATCTATTTATAGTACATCTGTATCCAAATATACTCATATGCCTACTCATAACCCTGCGAGTATGAACTGGAGACCACCCTTTGGGGCGGCGGGCAGCGTGGGGAACACGTGCGAGATTGGTTTTGCCCAACTTTTGCGTGGTACTTCGGGGTGGTCTTTTTTGACGTGTTTGGACCGGTGCGATTGCCATTTGAACGTTTTGTCGCAGTGTTTGCACGAGTAACGATGTTTGGTGTTGTGCACAATCATGTGCTGGTTCAAGTCTGACTTGCAGGCGTATTTTTTGGGACATCTGCGGCATTTGAACGTGTAGGGACTGTGTGCTCGCTGGACATGCCGTTTGAACGAGTTTTGGGAAATGTGTTTGTCGCACTGTTTGCAAAGGACGTAACATTTACCGTCTCGCCAAGTTTTCTCGGGTTTGACAACACAAATGTGCATGTTGTTGGTCGTGCAGCCGCAGTTCTTGCACTCAATTTGTTCGCTGTTGTGGCAGCCCAAACAGAGGTTGCCACGGCGTTCCTCCTGGCGCATGATTCTCATGCACTTGCTGCAGTTGGAGTGGGCTTTTCGAACTTGAACCCCGTCGTTTGACAAAAAAACGACGGAACCATTGTATTTTTGACAGATGTCCTTGAAGGACATGTTACCCTCAAACGACTTGCCACGGATACCCCGCACGTCGCTGCTGGAAAAGAGCCGCTCCACAATGTTGTAGCCGTTCTTGAAGGAAATGCGGAAGCGTTCAGGGTCTTTGTAATGATCAATGTCCATGACGGTAGGTTTTATTGCAAACCCTTCAAAAAAAATGTTTTGAGGCAATGTGTCCAACAGGCTCATGCCGAACGCCATGGCGTCCCATACGGGCGCGGACACCGTGTGGGGCACCGTGTGGGGCGCCGTGGGGGGCGCCACGGGGGTTGTGTGGGTGGACATGGATAATTGGGGTAATGATGGGGAGTGTGTACAGTGTGTACACGCCATACTCAGTTTTTATAGCCAATCAGGACCTTTTTTCCAACGGATCCAACGGATCCAACGGATCCACCAAAACTGAAAAAAACACCTGCCCCCTTGATTTTTACGTTGGCATTTCGACCAATCACACACTCCCAAAAACCCAAAAACCCAAAAACCCAAAAAACCCAAAAAAAACATCCCCCAAAAACATGTCTGCACCCCAATGCACCCAAGTGCGTGGAGATTCCATGGTTATCCCTCATGTTGAACCCACGGGCGCCAAAGGTGTCAAAAGAAAGGCTGAACAAGCAGACGAGCCCCAAAAGAAGGCAAGGAAAGATGAACGAAACAGATTAATGAATGTTGTTTTAAATGGGAGTGCACTTCGTCACTTTCCCCGAAAGTTACAAAACGAGTTAACGAACGACCAAGCGTTCATGACGTCTCTTTTCCAAAATTGCCCTCCTTCACACATGTCTTCACATTTTTTCTTTTGCTCGTCCGAGTTGAAGAACAACAAAGATTTTATCATGTCTGTCTTAAAACCCACCAATGGCGAGGCACTGAAATTTGCTTCCGAAGAGTTGAAGAACGACAAAGTGATTGTGTTGGCTGCCATGGAACAGTGGTGGAAGACACTTGAGTACGCTTCCACCGAGTTAAAGAATGACAAGGAGTTCATGTTGCTTGTGATGAAGGGTCGTCCACATGCATTTGGATTTGCTTCTTATGCGTTGATGCACGACCATGATACCGTGATGGCTGCCGTCACCGAGTCGTGGGAGGTTTTGAAAGACGTTGCCATGAAAAGATACAACAACGATGACAAAGAAGTGGTCATGGTTGCCATCGCACAGAACATGCACGCTTTGGAACATGCATCCAACCGTCTCAAGAACGACAAAGAAGTTGTCATGGCTGCCGTCGCACAGAATGGGTTTGCCTTGAAGTATGCTTCCAACGAGTTGAAGAGCGACCGAGAGATCGTAATGGCTGCTGTCACAAACAATGGGTTGGCACTGGAGTATGCAGAGTTGAAGGACGAGAACATTGTATCAAAGGCTAAAGAAGAGATTGCAAACTACATAAACAAATGATTTTTGGTGTAACTTGAAAGCTTTTGATTTTGATCATAGAGCTACTACAAATGGTATTAAGGTGGTAAAATATTCCCAAGAGAGATTGACTAATTTTTATTTAAATATCTTCATCCAGATCAACTAGGTCAATTGACTAGGTCAATTGACTACAATGGGGTTGTGGTAGGTTCCTTCAACACCCTGTTCAACCTCGTTCACTCTAGTTCTTTTCGTCTCTCTCTCGTCGTCGGAGTACTCCGTATCGTAATCCGTATCGTAATCCGTATTGTACTCCGACGAGTCCAACTGTTCGACGGGCACGTATCGATTGGTTTGTTTTCTTTTGCGCTTTGCCATAATGAATTCCCGTGGGCGAAGACCCAATTTCAATGGTGGTAACTTCTCAAGATCGCCGTCGTTTACAAACGGGTCGGTCAAGTCGTACTCGTTGGCGTCCACGCCGTCGTTTCCTCCAGGTGCCAAAGGTGCCAACGGTGCCAAAGGTGCCAACGGTGCCAACGGTGCCAACGGTGCCAACGGTGCCAACGGTGCCAACGGTGCCAACGGTGCCAACGGTGCCAACGGTGCCAACTGCCACTGCGGTCGCAAGATCTCAACCTCTCGGTCGGTGTAGGGACTGTACGGAGAGTCGCCGTGCGCGTCTCTGCACCCACGGATGTAGCGTTTGCAAATACGAAACGTTTTCCCCATGTTTTTTCCACTTTGCACGAGATGTTGTCGACAATGTTCGTCCTTGACGTTCTTCGACCATTCCGCAAGGCGTTCGATCCAGTTGGTAAGATGCAGACGCGCGTACATTGGACATTCGTGCCCGGACTTGATTCGGAGCGTTTGCAATGTTCGAATGCGTTCAAACATGTCAGGGTCGAACGGTTCGCCTTGGGTGGAGAATCTCCACCCAACAAATTGACGCCACCGTTTGACTTTCTTGCCGGGGAAAATTTTGTGAACGATGTTCTCAAAGAAGACGATGGCATGTCCCGGAAGCACCTCCACAAGTTCCGATCTGGCTTTGTAGTCGGCGTGTTCCGATTTGTCAATCGTTGCAAAGCCCCCGGTGCCCCCGTTCAACGAGTGGGTGCCTGGCACGCAACAAAAATGTTCGGGAAAATCGTTCAAATTGACCCAACCCCCGGTAACAAAACCCTCCTTCGTGTTGGGTGATTCGTCGCGGTGCCACGACTCTCCGGTGGGGCGCTTTGTGGACGGACGAAGCATGACCCGGTCCGGAAGAAGTTCTACCGCACCTCTGTGGTTGGACCAGTGCGGCATCATGTTGTTAAAAATTTCTTCACGCAATTGCAGAACTTCTTCGCCGTGGTGCGAGTGTGGGGTGCCCAACCCACAGAACGCACCCATGACCATGTCCTCCGTGGGTTCCACAAAGACGGGGTCGTTCACAAACGCCTTCTCAAGCAGTGTGCGCCAGTGGGATGGGTTTTCAAGAACGGGGAAGGTGGTTACACCGGAGGTGAGTAAAGTATTCATGTTTGTTTTTTGTACTATTTTTAGGAGTGTTTCTCAATTCTGGAATTTCTGTCTCTGATTGGTCCGAAACATAAACAACGGAAAATTGTATTTTCTCAGAATTTTCTCAGGAATTTTCTCAGGAATTTTCTCAGAATTTTCTCAGGAATTTGAAAATCCCCCAACCCGAGCTTTTTCACCAAAAAAAAAGACTACAAATACTACAAATACTCCAAACATTGGTCTCTCTACGATATAAGCCACGACATTTGCCCCCGAAATGCTCTAAACCCCCTTATTGTGACGAAGAATTTGCAGAAAAAAAAAGTATTTAAAAAAAAGAGATGCTAAAACCCCTTATTGTGACGAAGAATGGGCATATGCCTGTATCCTCCAAAATGTGTTCTGGGGTTTATCTATGTCCTCACTGTATCCCCCAACCTGAGCTAAAATACCAAAAAAATCACTGAAAAGGGGGTCAGGGGGGTAGTAGTTAAAAAATCTATGTTTAAATAAGAGGTTTTAGAGATAAAAAAAAAAACATTTAATAAATATATATAAAATCTATGTTTAAATAAGGGGGTTTAGCGAACAAAAGCCCTTG
>Ga0115005_10005380_pt1 | contig 10133 bp, 7 predicted proteins | sample ArcOceMetagenome_FD_87163 | JGI IMG/M metagenome (GOLD analysis project Ga0115005, IMG submission 87163) | Marine eukaryotic phytoplankton communities from Arctic Ocean - Arctic Ocean - Greenland ARC118M Metagenome | ecosystem: Environmental > Aquatic > Marine > Oceanic | place: Arctic Ocean... | reverse complement strand
TGGTAACTTTTTTAAAACCCGGAGGGAATTTTTTAAAAAAATTATCAATGTTCCGATTACTAAACACTATTTTTGAACATAAAATTCATACCAAAAATTGACAACCTATTTCAGGAGAAGACAAGTAGAAAGAGTAGAATATAAATTGGAAATATTAGAACGAGAATTAAAGCATATAATTAGTAAATTGACTGACTAGATAGATTTTGTTTTTGCCGTTCCATTTTTGCCCAAAAGAGCAATAAGGAAAGGCTACGCAAATTGTACACATTTTAAAAATCTCAATGGCCGCCTAACAACGTAAATTTGCAAAAGAGTACAATTTTTACACCTCAAGAAATAATAATACATTTACGGAATTAAAAGTAATTAATAAAACTTGACTTGAAACGAATTAGAAAATACATACAATCTGACATTGACATAAATTCTACAAATAGGAAATTTTATCTTGTTGCATTTTCTGTTTTTACAGCTTTTGTATTTCTCAACTTTTTTAAACCTTTTGGTTTATATTACGAAGGTTCGATAACAAAGGAAGACGTATTTATTGAATTATTTATAGCAATGACTTTAGCTTTTGTTGTATTGCTATTATCGCAATTTGTTGTCAGAGTTTTATTTAATCTAAATAGATTTACTGTTATTTCCTTATTTTTTTGGTTTCTTTTAGAAGCAGTCTTTGTTGCGTCAGTTTGGTTTGTCTTTGAAGTTTTAGATAAGGATTTTACAGGAAATCTTATAACGGTTTGGTTTGACAACCTTTTGGCTTATATGTTAATTATGTTTCCACCTTATTTCTTATATGTCAGTTACATTCACATTAAAGATGTCATCAAGAATTTAGAAAATGAAAATATTACAAATAAATCGGTAGAAAAAACTTTACCGGATATTACCCTTAAAGACGAAAACGAGATTGTGAAATTAGTTTTAAAAACAGAAAATCTACTTTTTATACAATCTGCCGATAATTATGTAGAGGTTAATTTTTTAGAAAATGGAGCACTATCGAAGTCTTTATTAAGAAACTCTATAAAAAAATTGGAAACTACTTTTATGAATACTCCTATTATTCGCTGTCATCGTTCATTTATTGTTAATACCAGAAATATCGAACTTGCAAAAAAGACATCCTCAGGTTTTAATTTAAAACTAGATCAGGTTTCGGAACTAATAATTCCTGTATCGAAAAGCTACATTTCTGAATTTAATAAAGTTACCACAAAACCGTAACCACCTGTATATCAACTAATGGTATGAATGGCTTTTTGCCCCAACTAATGGGGTAAATAACTAAATAGCCCAAAGATTACTTTCTTATCCCTGTATATTAGCCTTAGACCCTTTAAATGTTTTTGCGTTTTTTTGCACCGCACCTTTGCATTGTTTTAAACTTAACAATGTGATCAAATGAAATTATTTAGTATTCAAGAAACCCTTATTAAAAACTTATTAATTATTACGATAAGTTTTATTTCACAGTTTTCTTTTTCGCAAACCAATGTCACTATTTACAATTTGGAAACATTTGTAAATACAGTTCGTGAAAATAATCTGCAACTAAAAATCTCTAAAAATAAGAGTCGAGTAGCAGACTTATCAATTAAGGAGGCGATGTCGGCATTATTGCCACAAATAAATGGACAAACTGAAATAAAAAGAAATTTAAACGACCAATTCATCTTTTTTGAGGCTCCAGATTTTGGAAATATTGACCCTATTACAGGTGAAGTTCCTCAAATAGTACAAAGATTCAAAACAAATTTTAATAACGAATTTCAAGCTAATATTTTGTTAGAACAAAACTTATTTAGCCTTAAAAATATTTACAATTTAAAATCAGCACGACAATTCTCTAACATTGGAAAATTGCAAAACGAAGACCAGATAATTAAGATAATTGCTGAAGCTAAAAAAGCCTTCTTACAAACTGTATTAATTAAAAATGTATATAAAGTTAGTGAGGTGTCGGAGTTATATGCAAAAGAAAACTACTTAACTTCTAAAAATAAATTTGAGAATAAATTAATATCTGAATTAGATTTATTGCAAGCTAAAATACGCTGGGAAGAAGAGTTACCAAAACTGCTAAAAGCAAAAAGAAATTATTTAATGCTTTTAGGAAATTTAAAACTAATTGCAGGAATAAATCCAACAGATAAAATTGTAATAGATTACGATTTAGCAGCATATGAATTGAAAGATGCTATAGTAAATTCAGATGATGCTATTAACAATAGGATTGACTACCAATTACTGGAAGCCAATAATTATTTGCAAGAATTAGATATAAAAAATAAGCAAGCGGAATATTATCCAACATTGAACTTAAGAGCAGGCTACAGTTATTTTAGTAGTTCAGATGAATGGGCCTTTAAAGATAATCAGAATAAAATTATATATACAGCTGTAACATTTACTGTTCCAATCTTTTCGGGTGGTTTTAAAAAATCTCAATTAAGTAAGGCAAAGATATTATCTAATATTACTTCACTAGAAAAACAAGAAGCCAAATTGAGTATGACAATCGAAATTCAAAATTTGGAATTAAAATTATCAGAAGAATACAAAACCATACAGGTGGCTACATCTACAAGGGAAACAGCAAAGAAAGCTTATGAAATTGCTGTTGAAACAGCAAAAATCGGTTTAATATCTCAAATCGATTTAAGAAAAATAAGTGACGATTATAACAGAGCTGAAATAAATTTATACAACAGCATTTATAATTTTAAGTGCACACAGATTGATTTTAACAACGCAATTGCAAACTACTAAAAAAATAAAAGATGAAAATATTTAGTTTAAAAACCTTTAATTACGCATTACTATTGCTTGCGGTTTTCACAACCTCCTCTTGCAGTGATATAAAAGAAGAACAGATAGCAGAACTAGAATTCCCTGTTGAAATTGAAATTCTAAAAATCAAAGAAAGAGTTCGTCAGATCGAATATTTTGGAATCATAAGTTCTAAAATAATTAACTACAGCTTTCTAACACCCGGAAGAGTAAAGTCAATTTTTGTTAGTAAAAATCAGTTTGTTAAAAAGGGCACTAAATTGATGCAATTAGAAACAAAAGGTTTCAGTTTAGCATTTAATGTAGCTAAGAACCAAGAAACACAAGCCGAAAGTGCCTATTTAGAAGCAGAAAAATACTATCAAAACCTTGATAAGGTATTTAAATTAGGAGGGGTATCGGGAACAGATATAGAAAAAGTAAAACTCGACCGTGATGTAAAATATAAAGATTGGGAACAAAGTAAAATTAACAGCGATGCAAAAAATGAAGATTTTAAACAAGCGACGCTTATTGCTCAAACCAACGGAATTGTTTCTGATATTTTACCAAAAGTTGGAGAACTTATTGACGCAGGAGCAGAAACGATAATTATTCAAGGCAAAGGACTATTTGCAGAAACTGCATTATCGCAAAAAGATTTGGAGATTGTTAAAAAAGGCACAAAAGTAATTGTTGAAATTAAAAATCAAAAAGCAAAAGGCGAGGTGAATTATATAGCTACACTTCCCGATTTTCAGACTTTTAGACATACTGTTAAAATTGATTTCTCGAATAATAGTTCCATAAAAGCAAGTATAGGGCTTACGACAAAAATATATTTTGAAACCGACACGCTTAAAGGAATTTGGATACCCATAAAATATATTTCAAACAATGGGCAAGACTTTGTTAATGTTTCAGAGAACAATAGATTGAGAAAAAAAGTAGTTCAAATTATTGATTTTTCGGGCGAAGAAGTTCGGGTTTCTGGACTAAAAGAAAACGATAAGTTAATTACTAGAGGTGCGGCAAGTATTAAAGAAGGTTACAAAGTAAAAATTGTTAAATAGAAATCATGAATAAAATAAATCAAAATTTAAAAACATCGTTTCTGTCAGCTCCAATAAAACAGAGCAAGATTACCTTGTTTATAGCAATTGCTATTGCCATTGTTGGCTTCTATTTTTACAATCTTTTACCAAAACAAGAAAATCCAGATATTGCAGTGCCTGTTGCCATGATTACGACCATTTATCCTGGTGCATCGCTAACAGACATTGAGCAACTTATTACGAATCCAATTGAAAATGCTGTTAATGAGATTTCAGGTTTTGATAAAGTAGAGAGTTATTCGTTTAATAGTGCTTCTATTGTTGTTGTATCATTAACAAACGATGCTGATGTGGAAAAATCGTGGCAAGAACTCAGAAGAGTTATTAATGATATTGATAATAGTATTCCGAAAGATGCCTATAAACCTTATATCGATACAAAACTGATTGAAACCGCAGGAATGATAATCAGTTTTTCAGGCGAAAACTACAATTATGAACAATTAGCGGCCTATGCCGAAGTTTTTCAGAAGCAACTTTCCAAAGTTGATGGAGTTACTCGTTTTGAACTGATTGGAAAAATTCCACAAGAAATTGAAATTAAGATTGATATTGCTCAACTTCAGAAATATCCAATTTCGATTGAAAATATAGCAGAAATAATAAAAGCTCAGAATGTCTCCTTTCCTGCTGGGGCAATTAAAACTGAAAATGGCCAGATAAACGTAAATATTACTAGCCCATTCGGAATCGTAAAGGATATCGAAAATACAATACTATATACGTCAACAGAAAATGGCAGTTCTTTAAGGCTTAAAGACTTAGCTACTGTAAAAATATTAGAAAGTAAAGATGTAAAATACAAAACCAAACAAAATGGAAAAAATGCGGTTTTACTAGCAGGTTTCTTTAAGTCTGGAAAGAATATTATCCCAATAGGTAAGGATGTGCGACAACGAATTGAAAGTACAAAACAAGATTTCCCTGATGATTTAATTATTGATGAAATATCTTTTGAGCCAGAAAGCATAGATAAATCAATTGCTGATTTTATGATGAACCTTTTGCAAGGTATTGCTTTTGTGATGATTGTGGTTTTTATTGCTCTGGGTTTCAGAAATGCAATTATTGTTTCAGTGGCTATTCCGCTTTCAATACTTATCAGTTTTGTCGCCATGTGGGTTTTCGATTTAAAGGTTCATCAAATATCTACAACGGCTTTAATTATTTCTTTAGGTTTGCTTGTAGATAACGCTATTGTTGTGGTAGAAGCAGTGCAAGAACACCTCAATAAAGGAAAAGATAAATTACAAGCTGCATATCTGGGTGCAAAAGAAACTGCAAAACCAATACTTTCGGCAACATTAACTACTATTGCAGCTTTTTCGCCTTTATTATTTTTACCTGGTGCTGCTGGCGATTTGTTGGGTGCCATACCAAAAATTGTAATTATTTCCTTAATTGCATCCTATTTTGTGGCAATGCTGGTAATACCAGCCTTAACCGTATTATTTGCACGAAAGTCAAAAGAGAAAAAAATAAGAAAAAATTATTTACGAATATTCTTTATTAATTTTTTGGACAAAGCTTTGACCTATAAAAAGACAACACTTACAATTAGTTTTGTAGTATTAATACTCGCTTTTTTATCGGTAGGATTTCTTAATGATGAATATTTCCCACCAGCAGATAAGCAAACACTTTATATTGATATTTCTGGAGAAAGTTTCAGTCTTGAAAACACAGAAAATATTGTTGAAAAAATAGAGCATATTTTACAACAACAACCCGAAACAAAATCATATACTTCATCTATTGGTAAACCATTACCTCGCTTTTATCAACTGATGGAAGTAAATGTTCAATCGTTGGAATATGCACAAATTAAGGTTGATTTTGATATGAATAAGAGCGAAAACTTCACCAATAAAAAAGAACTGGCAGCATATTTACAAAATCAATTTAACGAAAAAATTATAGGGGCTTCTGTTCAAACCCGCTTATTAAGCTTGTCGGGTTCGGGCGGTGGCGCTGTGTTACTCGATATTTCGAGCAATAATATTAATAGAAATATTGAAGTTGCAAAAATGATAAGAGACACACTTCGAAACCTTGAAGGAGCCTATAAAATTGGGACGAGCATAAGTAATGCGAAATACGAATATGTAGCCGATATTGATTTCAATTTAGCAGCATCGTTAGGTTTAAGCCAATACGATATTCAAAAGCAGATTAATTTGGCACTTATGGGTAGCGAACTGACAAAATACAGGAAAAATGGAAACGAATTCCCGGTGAATATCTCGGGTAATATATCTTCTATTTCCGAGCTTGAGAATTTGGGAATTGTCTCGTCACAAACGCAACAAAAAATCTTATTAAAACAAATAGCAGATATTAAAATTGAAAAGAAATATCCTGTAATTAGGCATACTAATAAGGAACGAAACATAAGCGTATTTTGCGATGCAAAAGAGGGCTATAGTGCCATTGAAATTGCTAACAAAATTGAGTTCGAAATATTACCAAAACTAGATACAAAGGGAACGGATATTACATTCAATGGAGAGCGGGAAGCATCGAAAAAAGATTCTGGAAATATAGGCTTTGCTGCGCTTGCAGCCATATTCCTTGTCTATATTATTTTAATGATTGAATTTAATTCATTTACACAACCTTTTGTAATACTGCTCACTTTGCCATTGGCATTTATTGGTTCAATTGCAGGTTTGCTTGTTACTGGACAACCGTTTTCGTTTACCGCAATTTTAGGAATTGCCAGTTTAATAGGTATTGTTGTAAACGATGCCATATTGCTCATTACATTCATTAACAGAGCCAAAGAGCAAGGAATGAGTATTATCGAAGCGAGTAGAGATTCATCAAATCAGCGATTTGTTCCAATTATGGTTACAACAGCAACTACCGTAATGGCTCTTATTCCACTTTCGCTATCGGGCAACGAAATGTTTGTTCCCTTAGCAGTAGCACTTATGTTTGGTTTAATTATAGCAACAATTTTAACATTGGTGGTCATCCCTGTTTTATTTACCGTTCTAGTTAAGAAATAGACGCATTTAGTAAACTAATACAAATCTTTTATAAATCTTTTACAATGAAGAAAATAATATTAACATCTGTACTCCTTCTTTTTTTATATATGAGTGGGTTTTCACAAACTTTAAACAAAGAAACACTTTGTAAAAAGTGGTATCTCGAAAAGTATGAAGTTATGTGGGTAGATTATGAAACAGAGGAAAAAGAAAAGAACGATTATATTTTGTTAAAAAGCGATATGACTTATGCTAGTGTGGATGAAGGGACAAAAACATTTGGAAAATGGACTTTCAATACTGAAGAAAACTATTTTACTATGTTTAACGATAAAGGAGAGGGCATAAAAATCATTATTAATAAGCTATCAATTAATAAGATGGTTTTGAATATTGACATTAAAGAAATGGACGGTGTTGATGTTCATTATACAACAAAAAAATAATGACAGGAGAAACGCATCGCATTTTAGGATATGATTTTGCAAGAGGTCTTGCTATCATTGGAATGATATTCGTGAATTTCAAGACGGTGATGGTCGCCGAAAGTGATGCTTATTTGTATCAGTTGGTAGAATTATTATCGGGTAAAGCAGCGGCTCTTTTTGTAGTTCTTGCGGGTGTTGGTATGACATTAATGTATCAAAATGCAAAAGCTAAAAACGATGTTGGTAAAACAAGAAAAGCAAAAATAATACTTCTAAAAAGAGCTGCATTCCTTTTTGTTGTAGGTTTGAGCTATTACTCTATTTGGCCTGGCGATATTTTACATTATTATGGTCTGTATTTACCAATAGGAGTTTTGTTTTTATCAGTCTCGCGTAAGTGGCTTCAAACACTAAGTTTTTTGTTAATAATAGCTTATTCTGCTTCCATGTTATTCTCTAATTATGAAGCAGGTTGGGATTGGAATACTTTAGAATACACAGATTTCTTTAGTGTAAACGGATTTTTTCGCAATTTTTTTCTGAACGGCTTTCATCCAGTTTTCCCATGGATTGCTTTTCTACTAACAGGGATTTGGATTGGAAGAATAAATTTTAATGATGTGAAGATAAGACAGCGCGTAACTCTAATTTCTCTAACACTGTTTGTTGTTTTTAAAAGTATTTCAATATTTTTAATTGACACTCTAAGTCAATTATCGCCAACAGAGGCGTCAGATATCACCTATCTATTAGGAACAACACCAATGCCCCCATTATTTTTTTATATGATTACAGCGTCTAGTTTAGCTGTTTTTATTATTTCAATATCAATATACATGAGTACTAAATTATCGCATACCCTTTTTATAAAACAGATGGTAAGCACAGGGCAGCTTTCATTAAGTAATTACTTCTTTCACGTTATCATCGGAATGCTAACTATCAAATTGTTTTTTAATAAGTTAGAGTCTACATTTTCTATTGAATTTACCGTAGTTTATGCGATTGTTTTTAGCGTTGTAATTATATTTTTTTCTCATATATGGCGCATGAATTTTAAAAAAGGCCCTCTAGAGTATATAATGCGAAAAATGACAGGATAAAAGCCAGTGTACACAGCCAAGCACATTCGCAATTCGCACAAAACAATGCTAAAACCAAAAATCGCAAAAGAGTTTGCCTGTCTGCCAACACATTTTTTTCGACCTGAAAACAAAATCAGGATAGTGCTAAATTGAAAAATAAATGATAGAAATGAAGAAAGCCCAGCAGATAAGACAGTATATAATTCATTCCTAGTTCTAGATTACTTACGAAAATTGCGCTGGAATTTTATATCTGTGATTTGTTTACTAAATTAGTTACTTAAACACGCAACAAAATATATACCAAAGGTTATCTTCAATGGCTCAAAAAAAATAAATCACTGAAATTTCAATCCAAACGGAACAAAACGGAATTGCCAAAATTATGAACGGAATTCATACTCGGACAGTGTTGAAAAACAATACACTGAAATTTTTACTCGGTCGGGAATAAAATATTAGACTTATTAAGATTGGTAACAAAAAAAGTCCCGTAACGCAATTGTGCTTTGGGACTTTTCAGATTTAATAAATGTTTATCTTTTTCTATTTGCCACTGGAGTATTTTCCAAAACTCTCTTTAAATCTAAATCTTGGAAATCAAAACTGAAATCAATAAAACGAGAAATCCCTTTCATTTTAATATTTTGAGCTTTACCGTTTTCATCTAGCGAAAAAATGGCAAAGGCATCTGCTTTCATATCCTGGTATTCCCATTTTATTGCAAAAGTATTGCCTTGATAGAATGCCATTTTGCCATTTAACCTTGGTGACTTATTTGATTTAAACCATAAATCGCCATTTTTCTCAAATACTTCAACTTTTCCAAACCAGTCATCTTCGTATATACCAACAAAATTATCTTTATTGACTTTTACATTTTTATTTTCCTCAACTTTAGCCCAAACTTTTTCGGAATCTGGGTCGCCCATTTGTTGTCTTCGTTGTTGAACTCCCTTTACCATTTCGATCCAGTTGACTCCAGTTGCTAACTTTAAATATTCATCCAGTAAAATAAACCCCATAACATTCAAACCACCTACTCCTTCTGAATTGTTCAAAACTACTATTCCAAGTTCGAGTTCTGGAATTAAAACCACATCGGATGACATTCCAGCAATTGTTCCCGAATGTTCAACTTTGAAAAAACCGTTAAAATCTGACAAAAACCAACCTAATCCTTAGCCTGAAAAGTGGGACTTATAAGGCAACATTGGATCTTTTTGCATATTCATGGGTGTGTGCATACGCCACATTTCTTGCTGTTGCTGTTCCGAGAATAAAGTTTTGTCTAATTTAGTACCATATTTACCTTCGTTCAATAGAACTAACATCCATTTACACATATCATTTGCACTAGCACAAATTCCGCCTGCAGCACCATTCATCTTTTGTTTCAAATTAGCATTCAAATCTGGTTTGGGATTTTGTACCGCATTTAACGTTTTGCCATCAAAAGAATGTGCCACAGCAATTTTGTCATTCTTGAAAGCATCATCACAGCTGGCATAAGAATTATGCATTTCCAAGGGTTTTAGAATCTCATCATCAACAAACATTTCCCATGTTTTTCCACTTACTCGTGCAGTAAGCTCCCCTGCAACTAGGTAACTTATCGCAACAAATTTAAAATTATAGATTTGTAAAATGGAAATAAAAAAACATAGAAGACTTACCCATAAAGAAAGAGTACAAATTGAGACACTTTTGAATGAAAAAAAGTCAAAATCA